>Ga0209395_1001375_pt1 | contig 34167 bp, 24 predicted proteins | sample GOMGulsemesocosm_3_FD_184635 | JGI IMG/M metagenome (GOLD analysis project Ga0209395, IMG submission 184635) | Methane-oxidizing microbial communities from mesocosms in the Gulf of Mexico - GOM9D Gulf of Mexico (SPAdes) (version 2) | ecosystem: Environmental > Aquatic > Marine > Cold seeps...
TTACTGAAAAAAGCACTCTTACAAAAAGAGCAGGCAATAAAAACAAAAGCAGAGTCAAAAAGTAACTCTGCTATCGGTGAACGGGCGTAGTTATTTTAAATGGATACCATCGGCGGCAATATCGATGCGGCCTAATTTTTTCAAACTGCCCAGCGCCATTTTATAAGATTTCTTAGAAATTCCGAATTGCTGATAAATATCTTCAGGCTTAGCCTTATCACTAAGCGCACTGAAACCACCGCGATCTTCCAAATCATCCAAAATTTGCTGACTTAAATCATCAACTTTAGCGTAGCCCGGTTTTTCCAACATCACATCAATTTTATTGTGCTCTAACAGGCGCTTCACATACCCTTTACGTTTATGCCCAGGCCTTACCGTTCTAAAAACATCTTTAGCGTGCAACACCGCCCAGTACTTATCTTCCAAAATAACGCTAAATCCAATATCGTTTTTACGCACGACAAACATCTGCACTTCATCACCGACGCTCAGTTCAGACGCATCATTTTTCAGAAATTTATCTAATTTAGTCGATGCAGCAATTCGACCGGTATTATCTAAATACAATCGAACCGTTATTCTCTGCCCTGGCTCAAGTGCTTTGCGCTGCTCAGCATAGGGAACCAATAATTGCTTAGGCAACCCCCAATCCAGAAAAGCACCAGTATCATTGACTTCCGCGACTGTTAGGGTGGCAAATTCATCAACTTGCACTAAAGGCCTAGCGGTAGATGCTACGACATAATCATCCGAGTCCAGATAGATAAAAACTTCTAACAGGTCACCTTTTTTACAGGCTTCAGGCACCTCGTTTTTTGGCAATAAAATCCCACCGTACTTACCACCTTCCAGATATACCCCAATTTCTGCTTCACGGATGACTTCTAACTTGTTTGTCTTACCTATTTCTATCACTCGAATTCTCTACTGTTTATATGCAGGAGCAACAACGAAAATGCGCTGCGAACTGCTTAAAATCATTATACTCTTAATACGCTAGAGTCCTACGTTTTAATAAGAGGGAGTTTACATAACAAATACGAGCAACAACAAGACAATCAACTAAATAGCGGAGCCTGTGTTTCCCACTTGAATTTTGAGCCTATTTTAACCCCGTATTATCAATGCAACTTATGCCAAGACCTCAAAGGGCTAACCAATCAGCGAAGCACAACCGCCAATAATACCGCCAAACACTCCCCCCCAAACGACCAGCCATCCCAAGTGCTCTCTAATCATCTTTTGCACGATGCCTTTAACCAACTCAGGGGTCAACTCTTCAAGACGCTGCTCAACGATGCTTTCTATCTTTTCTACCAGTATTTCAATTTTTACTTCAGGTCCAAGTTCGCGACCTAACAGTCCTTTAAACTGCTCTGTTTTGGTTAATTCAATAATTGAGCTTTTAATTTTTTCAATAAAAGGCTCACGCATAGGCTCAATCACTTTAGTACCGCCCACCATTTCAAGCATCGCGCCGAATGATGACTTTTCAATCACCTCAATCAAACCATCAAAGGTTGGCGAAAAGTCTACCTTTTCGATAATTGGCTCAAGCGCTAGCTCTGCTTGGTGGACTTCACTTTCCAGAAATTTAGCAATGTTATCAGCGCTAAAAAACTGCTCCATCATCATTACTTTAATGCCTAGCTTAAACTCTTGAAACCGCTCGGGAATAACACCTGATCCATAAAGCCCTGGCACTTTTTCAAATAACATATGCACTGCTAGCCAGTTAGTTAACGCTCCTGAAAAAGCAAATACGCCAATAAAATACAAGGTATCAATCTTTAATAACACCCCAAGCGCTGTTATCACTAAAGCCAATAAATTTGTAAAAATACTTTTGTTCATTTATATCTCTATAGAAAGTGTAATAAGTAAAAAGGAGGCTCAGTTTAAACTTTTCAAACTGGTATTAATGAGTACTGGTTCAGAAACTGCGGCCTGATACAACGATATTGCTTCTGAACTATCTAGAATTCTTCTGAGTTTTTTGACGTTCTGATATTTCTCTTTTGAGAATTAAGCCATGTTTTTTTGCGAGTAACATAGCAATTTTGGTAACACCAGTGAAGTATAGATCTCCCTGTTTAGCATGTTTTTCAATGGAGCCACTGAGTAGCTTAATCATCTCATTTAACGTCTCTTCCGTCTCCTGCCAAAAGCGCATCCGCTCTTGGGCAATGGCCACAGACTGGACAAATAACTCAACTAGCGACAGATCATCGGAAGAATAGCGTTTCTTAAACTGTAGGCACAATAACGTTTTATGCCCATCTCGAGTTTTATAGGAGAACAGCGTTCGATTAGGACTGATATTTTTATAGATTTGATCTTCGCTATCAAGCCATTCTTTAAGCGTCTGCTGCGAGAGAATCGAGTCAATACTCTCGCCTACATACTGCTCATAACCACCAACCGCCGCAATTATTTGAGCCTCTTGAACTGCAGCTTTAAAATCTTGATTAGTATTTATATTCACCAGCGCAGCGTCTGCGGAGGTGTACAAGACAGAAGTTAACTGCAGCAAGATTCCCGAAGCATACTCACCTGAATATTGCTTATTAAACAAATTAGCCGTAGTTTCTACAACTTTTTTAAGACCTTTGGAGTGATTAGACAAGGCCAGTACATCACGGTATGAACGCAAACCCGAAATCACGCAAGAGAAAAGTTTTTGCGCAGTGAGTTCTGTTTTGTTCTTATAATCAAAAATATCGTAATTTAGAATAACTGTTTTTTCAGGAGCTTGGCCTGGCTGCCCGGTGCGAAGGATGATACGTATTAAGTTATTACCCAGTTCCTCTCGGATCCATGCAGCCATCTCAAGACCTGCTGTATCAACTTCCATCACAACATCTAGCAACACCAGTGCTATATCATCTCTATTAAGCAATATTTCTTTGGCCTCTAGAGCAGTGAAAGCCGAGATAAAAGAGAGTCTTTTGCCATCAAATGTCTCATCTTCTAGTGCAAATTTAGTCACTGTATGAACCGCAGGCTCATCATCAACGATCAAAATCGGCCAAGTACCATTAGCTGTCAATGTATCATCAGTATTGCCATCGTCGATTAAAAATTCGTACATAGTTACCAGCCCATAAAAGGCTCTTAATATTTAATGAACATCGCTTGAGGCAGAGCATACAACGACCTGCTTACTAAGGCGCACTTGTGAATCTATACACTTAAATTTTGTGTTTTATAATACACTTTAAGACTGGCATATTAAAAGCTTGCTAGCGATTAATTTGCGTTATAAAAGGGATTATCATCAAATTTATATTTATGCTATAAAATCATAAACTTAACTGCTTTAATTTTAGCTAAAAGCAAGATTATCAGCAAGTACATCCCCTGCAACTTACTCTGTTCTATGTAGGTTTTTTCAGGCCTTCGCGAATCTAGCATAACAAACAACAAAGTCGAGCCTGTGAGAGGTAACTCGCGACAAGGCAGCTGCAGCATTTAGCTTAGCGCAATTCAATGCCTACTCAAGTGTTGGCAGCAAAATTAAGAAAAGCACTAACAATTAAAACCACAGTGGTTGTTAACGACCTTTAAGTTTCAAGCTCTTCTATAGGCTTGGGCCAAGCATTAACAATAGCCTTGATTAAAGTAGCCAGCGGTATAGCAAAAAACACCCCCCAAAAGCCCCATAACGTACCAAAAACAAGTACCGCGATAATAATTGATATAGGGTGTAAATTAACCGCTTCAGAAAACAACAGTGGCACTAATACATTGCCATCAAGCGCCTGAATAACACCATAAACCATCATTAAATAGAAAAACTCATTCCCCCAGCCAAACTGAAAGAAACCAATCACTGCTACCGGTAGCGTGACTAGAGCAGCCCCGATGTATGGGACAAGCACTGACATGCCAACCATAATCGCCAACAGCGCAGCATAGTCAAGATCAAATAAGATGAAACCAAGATAAGTAACAAATCCGACAATAAATATTTCGAGTGTCTTGCCGCGAATATAATTCGCAATTTGTACATCCATTTCGTACCAAACTTTGGTCATCATCTCTTTTTTACGAGGCAAAAAAGCTGTCCAGTGTCTCACTAACTGACCACCGTCTTTAAGGAAGAAAAAGACCAGTATAGGTACTAGTACAAAATAGATCAGTAACGCAACCACCATCCCTAACGAGTTAAATGAAGATGCCAGCACCCATTGCCCAACGGATGCTAACTCGCGAGTGGCAAGCGCAATGACTTGTCTTATTTGGTCTTCAGTCACCACATCTGGGTAGTGCTCAGGCAGCACCAACAGGCCCGCTTGTATCTGCTGAAATATTTGCGGCAAATCATTAAATAACTTTGCCAACTGCTTCCAAGCCAATGGTATAACGATAAAAATCAGCGCAAGTAAGGCACTAAAAAAAGCGCAAAAGATAACATTTACTGAAAACAAATGTGACAGGCCCTTATGTTTCAACCAACTGACTGAGCCTTGCATTAAAAACGCTAAGATAAGTCCTGCAAAGACGGGCGCTAAAGGCCCACCCAACGTCAGGATAATGACCAGTGACGTCGCTATCAGCAAAAATAGAAACAGCGCCTCTTCATTTGAAAAATAGCGTTCTATCCATTTCGAAAAAACTCTTTTCATCTAACTCTCTCTTAATGTTCGACTGTCTGATACCTGCGAGTCCGACAGTTTCTTAATATAATAATAATAGACATTCTCAGACTCATACATTTCAAGCATCTGGTGAGTGCTATGCGCTATAAATACACTGAAATCTCTGACAGATCCTGCATCAGTGGTGGCAACTTTCAATATTTTACCGACACTTAAATAACGCAGTGCTTGTTTAGTTTTAAGTAATGGCATAGGACAGTTCAATGCCTTTGCATCCAAATATTGATCAAACTCTATCTCTGGCATCGTTTTAATAAACCTACTGCTAACGACATAGAGCTCTTTGTTGAGCGAAGCCCTATTGTTCATATACGAAATACTTGCTAAGCCTATGGATAACGATCGCTAAATACAACTAATAACTCAATAGAGCGTCAACATTTAGCAATAATAATTAGTAATCATGCAATATTTGCTATCTAAGGGCGCTAAAGCTATGCAGCACATTGATGTGCATAACAAATCGGCTTTTTAATAACCCATTGTTGAGCTAGCTAATTGTTGTTTTCTCACTTATACAGTCACATTCGATAATTGGCAGATTATTCTTGCGCACTAGTAAATTTAATCATCAGCCTCAAATACAGGGAACCTTATCAGCCAATATTTTGTCTAGAATATCTGTGAAGAGATAACCCCAACCGGTTATCAAGCGCAACTCATTGATATTGCATTGGACTCAGTACATCACCGCTCTTAATAGCATTGTGACATATCCATTCCACCGTGAAATCAATATGCTACAATACGTACTTACTCTTAAGTTAAGTATGCAAAAAATCAAAATAGAATTCTAATAACATATACATTCCTGAGAGCTAAACAATATGTCGCTAGCAATAACCCCATTTAAAAAATACCTTATTAGCGCAGCCCTTGCCCTTACCCTGGCTCCTCATTCCAATGCAAATACACTACCCATACTGGGGGATTACAGCTCTTCGATTATATCTCTCAATACTGAGCACAAACTAGGCCAGAGCATCATCAGGCAGATTCGCGGCACCAACCAAAACTTACGCGACCCAATTGTCGAAAGTTATATCCAAGGTCTAGCTTGGGATTTAATCCCCACCAGCCAACTGCACGATAAACGCATTTTCCTCGCCGTCATTGGCAACCTAAGCGTGAATGCATTTGCAGCACCGGGCGGCGTACTCGGCATCCATGCTGGATTAATTTTAACCACCCAAACAGAAGCGGAACTAGCTTCTGTTATCAGCCATGAATTAGCCCACATCAGCCAGAGACACTTCGCCGCACAGCTTGACCATCAACGGCTGAGCACTCCACTTGCTATTGCCTCTATTTTGGCGGGTATATTAGTAACCGTTGCCAACCCTGATGCAGGCTCCGCTGTCCTCTCTGGCGCAATAGCGAATCGAGCATCCTCCAATTTAGCTTTTAGTCGAAAAAATGAGCAGGAAGCAGATCGCATTGGCATGCTGAACCTTTCAAAAGCGGGTTTTGACCCAGGCGCGATGCCCGCAATGTTCGCAAGGTTGCTGGAGCTACAAAGACTACAAGGCTCTGCCCCACCTGAGTTTTTACTCACTCACCCGAGTTCGAGCGGACGCATCGCCGACAGCAAAAACAGAGCGAGCAATCTTACCAAGGGTAAAAAAGGTAAAGACAGCATCGACTTTTTAGTCGTTCAAGCTAGACTTAGCGCTCAATTTTCACTGCAGCAAAAACGCAATATAAAGCACTTTAGAGATCTTTATAGTAATGCAGCAACCGCACAAAACACCTTTAGCTACGCCCTTGCTCTGGCTAAAAACAATCGATATCAGGATGCGATAACGCATTTCGGTAAACTACCTGCTAAGTGGCGCCAACATCTTTTTGTCAAACTCAGTCTTGCGCAAATCCATAGCCAGTACAAACACCTCAATAAAGCAAAAAAGATTCTCGAAGCGCTTAATCTAGTTCACCCTGACAATGCTGCTATCAGCATGCTTTCAGCACAAAACTATATCGCTGCCGGAAAGCCCAATCGCGCCGTTAGTATTTTAGAGAAGCTAACTGAAATTTCTCCAGAAGATGCGCAAGCTTGGTATCTTTTAGCTGAAGCTCATGGTCTTGCAGGTAATAAAGTTAAATTACACATGGCTCGAATCGAGTACTTCCAGCTTGTTGGCCAAGTAGAACGCGCTAAAAGGCAATTGTCTTTCGCCAGACGTGAAAGGAGCCTCACGCAAGCGCAAAGCTACACGCTGGATGATTTAGAGCAATATTTATTTCAAGTAGAAGACTACATGAAGACTAAGTTTTAAATCCTATGATTGCTTCCGGTTTTTTTCTTATGAACACCCATGTTGAGGCGCTAATATATGGAAATCTTGCTGATCTGTGCTATTATATAAGTTATTGAATTAAGTGATGTTGCATACAAGTATTTAACATATTTTATCCGTGTTATCCCCTTAGGTGATTTTTATATAAAACTCCCCCTGCAATTTTAGAAAGATTGTCTTTATTTTCTTGCTTCTATACACAATGGCCACTTTTTTCTAACATCATTTTCTAAGATGTAGCTATGTAAAAAATTCATAAAATTCACATAAGTTGTGTAGCTTTTTTCCATACAGCCTCTAATTTACCGCCAATTTTTTTAATACCACCTCAATAGTAGGTGATTTTACAGGAGCAACAATGTACACCTTGATCAGTATCTTAGGCGCCGTCTCTCTACTCTTATTTGGTATGGAAATGGTAAAACAGGGAATCATTGCTGCATTTAACAACGACTTAAAACGCATAATCACTCGCTTTACTCGCAATAAAACCTCTGCATTTGCCGTAGGCCTCGGCATCACATCAGTGTTGCAAAGCAGTACCGCCACCGCGCTACTTATCTCTTCCTTTGCTAGCAGAAGCTTAATTGCTGGTGCCCCAGCCCTTGCGGTTATGCTTGGTGCCGATATTGGCACCACTTTAGTCGCCCAAGTACTCTCTTTCGATTTAAGCTGGTTATCACCCGCCTTAATACTGATCGGATTAGTCTCACACAGACGCGCTACTTCCGATATTTTTAAGCATGTCGGTATGGCCCTCATCGGTTTAGGACTAATGCTGCTATCACTGAAGCTCATTGGCTCATCAACTGGGCCTTTGCGTGACGCTGCTGTACTTCAAGAATTATTCCATGCACTAGAAGATGAGCGCATGTTAGCGATACTGTTGATTATGGTTCTAACTTGGATTAGCCACTCTAGTATCGCCATGATCTTACTTGTTATGTCACTCGCTGCTAGCGCCATCATTAGCCCCCAATTAGGACTGGTATTAGTACTTGGCGCTAATATCGGCGGCACTATCCCAGCCATTATCGCGACACTGAATAAAGGTGCCCAAGCGTTACGCATCACCGTTAGCAATTGCGCTTTTAAAATAGTCTCTTGTCTTGCGGTACTACCCTTCATAGACCTCATTTCACAACTGCTAAACGATCACGTTACCACGGATGTTGCACGACACGTAGTTGACTTTCACACCCTTTTCAACTTTGCTGTTGCCCTGGTCTTTTTACCGCTAACTTCAAAAGCATACAGCCTTATCAAACGCTACATCCCCGATCCCGTTAAAGCTGCTAACGTTAATGAATCACGCTATTTAAATGAAAAGCTTATCTCTACCCCCTCAATGGCAATAGACTGTGTCCTGCGCGAAACCATGCATATGGCAGAAGTTGTCTACACCATGATTGGCAATTGCCTTCCCGCCCTTACATCCGATAGCTCAGCACCTAGTCGAGAGCTGATGAAGATGGAGCGATCCGTTGACCGCCTGCACAATGAGATTTCTCGCTACGTGACTAAACTGGGACGCCAAGACTTAAAAAGCGAACAGCTTTCACAAACTAACCGCATCCTCGCTTTCTCTCTCAATTTAGAGCATAGCGCCGACATTACAGAAAACATCGCTGAAATGACCCAAAAGCGCGTACAAGACAAAGTTATCCTCAGCGATGACGGTCTAGCGGACATCGTCACCATTCACGAAACCGTTTTAAACAACTTTCACTTAGCCATGCGCATCTTCACCACCCAAGATATCGACTTAGTCCACCAACTTCTCGATGGTAAACGGCAAGTCAAAAAGCTTACCGAACAGGCTAGCCAAGATCACGTCAACCGACTACACGAAGGCAGCAGCGATAATAACATGCTGCATCTAGACATAATTCGCGAGCTCAATCGTATCAACTGGCACATCACCGGCGTTGCCTACCCACTCCTTGAAATTGAGCGCAACAAAGACCGCGTGGCCGATAAAGATTAATCAAGCAACCCACAATCGAAGATGATTCTGCGCTGCTAACCCTCTATAATCTTAATATTTAGGGCTAGCTCATTTGGCGATTTGTCAATTTGCGATCCCTACTCAAACCCCTGGGGTATACCACCTCGGCATCAAAGGCAATTTACATGGCAGATTTTAGCCAACTTGAACTCTGCCCAGAGTTGCAACTTACTCTTGAGCAATTAAATTACCAGCAAACCACCGAAATTCAGGCCAAAGTTATTCCGGTCATATTGCAAGGCAAGGACGTACTTGCCCAAGCGCAAACTGGCACTGGCAAAACTGCAGGGTTTGCCCTCCCTATCATCGAGAAACTAAAAGACCTCAGCTATGACGACAACTATCACCCAATCCGCGCGCTTATCCTGACACCTACTCGCGAGCTAGCCATACAAGTTGCTGAAAAAACCTTAAGCTACGGCGAACAACTTGGCATACGCGTTATCTCACTCTACGGCGGCGTGCGCTTTGACAACCAACTGCGCAAGATGAAACGCGGTGCTGATATACTAGTAGCGACTCCAGGCCGCTTACTTGAAATGCTCATACAAAAGAAACTGTCACTGCAGCAACTGCAAGTATTGGTCTTTGACGAGGCTGATCGCATGCTGGATCTAGGCTTTATTCACGACATCAATCGCATTATGAGCTTTGCCCCTAAACAGCGCCAAACGCTACTCTTTTCCGCCACTTACAATGACAAGATAGAGCAGTGGGCAGCACAAGTACTCAATGCTCCGAAGAAGATCAGCGCAGCACCCGCCAACTCTGCAGCCAAAAAAGTACAGCAAATAGCCTACAAAGTAAGCAATAGCGATAAAGATGACGTACTGAACTTTATGATAACTAGCGGCAACTGGAAACAAACGCTAGTGTTTGTACGCACTAAAAGGCGCGCCGATAAAGTCGCACAAGCATTAATTGACGCAGGTATCAGCGCCAATTCAATTCATGGCGACAAGCTGCAAAAAGAGCGAATAACAGCACTAAGTGCATTCACCGAGCAGCAAATTGACGTATTAGTCGCGACCGATGTCGCCGCCCGCGGCCTAGACATAAAAGCCCTCCCAAGAGTTGTCAACTATGACTTACCTAATCAGCCAGAGGCTTATGTACACCGCATTGGTCGCACAGCGCGCGCCGGAAAAACCGGCCAGGCGATCTCTTTTGTCGCCCCCGATGAGCGACATTATTTACAGGAAATAGAACAGCTCACGGGAAAACAGGTACAATTTCACAGCATACCACTACTCACCAACGGCAGACTTGTCAGCGAGAAAACAGCCAGCATCGCACGTGCCAACAAAAAGGTACGAAAGACCGCCAAAGCTAAATACCAGGCACCCGCTATCGAAAAACCAACCAAACCCGCTTTGCGCCCCTCTTTACTGAGCAAGCCCAAAAAGAAATAAAATCGGGCATAAAAAAACCGAGCATTTGCTCGGTTTTTAAACTAAGAAAGATACTCTAGATTAAGCTTTAAGCGCTGCAACTACCGCATCACCCATCTGAGAAGTGCTGACTTTAGTACAACCCTCAGAGTAGATATCTGCGGTGCGTAGACCTTGATCCAACACCACTTCCACTGCCGCTTCAATCTTGTCAGCTACTTCGCCATAATTTAGCGAGTGACGCAGCATCATTGCGGTGGATAAAATCATCGCCAACGGATTGGCAATACCCTGTCCTGCTATATCTGGCGCTGATCCGTGACACGGCTCGTACATACCTTTGCCATTTACATCCAGAGACGCCGAAGGCAACATGCCGATTGAGCCGGTTAACATAGCCGCGGCGTCCGATAAGATATCGCCAAACATATTACCTGTGACAATAACATCAAATTGCTTTGGCTCACGGATAAGCTGCATCGCCGCATTATCCACGTACATATGGGTCAACTCTACTTCAGGATAGTCTTTACTCATCTCATCCATGATCTCACGCCACAGCATAGTCACTTCTAATACATTTGCCTTATCGACAGAGCAGAGCTTCTTATTGCGCTTCATCGCCGTTTCAAACGCCACTTTACCGATGCGACGAATTTCATTTTCATCGTAAACGTAAGTATTAAAACCTTCGCGAGTGCCGTCTTCTTTGATACGAATTCCACGCGGCTGACCGAAATAGATACCACCGGTCAGTTCGCGTACGATCAAAATATCAAGACCGGATACTAGTTCAGGTTTGAGCGAAGAAGCCTCGGCTAGCTGCGGGTATAAAATAGCCGGACGCAAGTTACCAAACAGATCCAAACGCGAGCGAATCTGCAACAGACCACCGATTTCAGGACGCTCCGCAGGCGGCAGCGAGTCCCACTTTGGCCCACCAACACAAGCCAGTAAGATAGCGTCGGCGCTCTGGCATTTCTGCCAAGTCTCTTCCGGAAACGCTGATCCCGCTGCATCAATTGCCGCACCACCTACTAGCGCTTGATCTAATTGAAGACCTAATGAGAACTGCTCATTCACTAGCGCTAATACTTTATCTGTTTCAGCAGAAATTTCAGGACCAATGCCATCACCCGGCAGTATCAATACATTCTTGGACATTCTGTTAACCTTTTTTAATATATTTTTAACTAAACCTACGCCCAAGCCGCACTCTCACACTGCTTAGACGACTTATTAATAATTTTTAATGGCATCAAACAACCAAGGTGCCGTTACTTTTCGCTTGGCTTCATAGTCTTTAATATCATCGACATTTTGCAATGTCAGTGCAATGTCATCTAAGCCATTTAGCAAGCAGTGTTTGCGAAACGCCTCTACTTCAAACGCAAACTCTGCACCGCTTGGACTCACCACCACTTGGCGCTCAAGATCTACCGTTATTTCATAGCCATCACTTGCAGCACATTCATTAAACAACTGGTCGACAATTGCTTCACTTAGAACCACTGGCAAAATGCCATTTTTAAAGCAGTTGTTGTAGAAAATATCAGCAAAACTGGGCGCTATCACCGTTCTGAACCCAAAGTCTTCTAGTGCCCAAGGTGCATGCTCTCGCGATGAGCCACAGCCAAAATTAACCCGCGCCAGTAACACCGAAGACTGTCTATAGCGCAGTTTGTTCAATACAAATTCTGGGTTGAGTAGGCGTGTTGAGCAATCCTGATCGGCAACCCCTTCATCTAAATAACGCAGCTCGTCAAAAAGATTAACCCCAAACCCTGAACGCTTAATCGATTTTAAAAACTGCTTAGGAATAATCATATCTGTATCGACGTTGGCGCGATCAAGAGGCGCAACAATACCTGTGTGCTGTATAAATTTATTCATAACTATGCCTCCATCATTTCTCTTACATCTACAAATGTACCTTTAATAGCAGCAGCTGCTGCCATTGCAGGGCTAACTAAGTGCGTGCGACCGCCATTCCCCTGCCTGCCTTCAAAGTTGCGGTTAGAGGTAGATGCACAGTGCTCACCCGGTGCTAACTTATCGGGATTCATCGCAAGACACATAGAACACCCTGGCTCGCGCCACTCAAAGCCCGCTTCGACAAATATTTTATCCAATCCCTCAGCCTCTGCTTGCTCTTTCACCAAACCAGAACCAGGTACCACTATCGCCTCTTTAACACTAGCGGCAACCGTGCGGCCTCTGGCAACTTTTGCCGCATCACGCATATCTTCTATGCGCGAGTTAGTGCAAGATCCAATAAAGACTCTATCTAACTTAATATCGGTAATTAATTGATCCGCATTTAACCCCATGTATTTTAGAGCACGATTAATACCATCAATTTTAACAGGATCCGTTTCATTGGCAGGGTTGGGAACTTTCTCATCAACTGCTACCACCATTTCTGGCGAAGTTCCCCAAGTCACTTGTGGAATAATATCCTCTGCATTAATCGCCACCACAGTATCAAACTGCGCATCGCTATCCGAGTGCAAATCAGCCCAAGCCGCTACTGCGTTATCCCAATGCTCGCCTTTAGGTGCAAACGGGCGCCCCTCAACATAATCAATCGTCAATTGATCAACCGCTACCATGCCCACACGTGCGCCTGCTTCAATGGCCATATTACAGATAGTCATGCGCCCTTCCATACTGATCTGTGACATAGTGCTACCACCAAACTCTATCGCATAACCTGTACCACCTGCCGTGCCCAAAATACCAATAACATGCAGCACAACATCTTTCGCCGTGATGCCAATACCTAGATCACCATCGACTTTCACTAACATGTTTTTCATTTTCCGGGTAATCAAACACTGAGTTGCCAATACGTGTTCAACTTCTGACGTGCCAATTCCGTGTGCTAGCGCGCCAAAAGCACCGTGAGTTGCAGTGTGTGAATCACCACAGACAACGGTACATCCCGGTAGTGTTGCCCCTTGCTCAGGCCCCACTACATGGACTATCCCCTGGCGGATATCATTCATTTTAAATTCTAATATGCCAAAATCATCACAATTATCATCCAGTGTTTGCACTTGAATGCGCGAAATAGGATCGACAATTGCCGAAACACCGCCATCGCGCTTAGTGGTAGGCACATTGTGATCAGGGGTTGCTAGATTTGCATCAATACGCCAAGGCTTACGCCCAGCAATGCGCAGCCCCTCAAAAGCTTGCGGTGAAGTCACTTCATGCAGCAACTGCAAATCAATGTATAAAAGTGCACTTCCATCATCGTTTTGGCGCACAACATGTGCATCAAACAACTTATCGTATAACGTCTTACCTGTCATTTTAGTTAACTCCTACTACCTACACATATTCAGAGAGCATCGCTAGCTGCAAATACCCAGTCATCTCTATCGGCGCTCGCGATACAGAATATAACAATAGATTCTATGATCTACTTAAGCTTAGGCACATACAAAACCTGTCTAACAATCTCTAGTAGCCAGAGATTATATTCGACTTATTCATATGCTCCCTTATTAATAGCGACTATTTTAATGTGCTAAAACAAATAACACAAATTCATATTTTTTATGTAAACTATTCCAATCAGGAATACCAAACAAGTTTATTGAGATTTATCGCATGGACACTAATACCTTAAACGCTTTTATTGCTGTGGCAGAACAAGGCTCTTTTTCAAGCGCTGCAGAGCAATTGTTTATTACCCAATCAGCTATTAGCAAAAGAGTCGCGCTTCTAGAGCAACAGCTGGATAAAAAGCTTTTTGATCGCATTGGCAGACAGGTCAGTTTAACCAGCGCTGGCCGCGCTTTACTCCCCTGTGCTGAAAAAATTTTAATGTCCTTTGAAGATGCCCGGACAGTTATTGATAATTTAGATAATACTATCAGCGGTACACTCTCACTGGCGTCGTCTCACCATATTGGGTTACACCGCCTGCCAAGCGTACTCAAAAAATATAATGCAAAGTTTCCGCAAGTGCATTTAAATTTAAGTTTCTCAGAATCAGAGGCCGCCTATCAAGGGGTGGTTAAAGGTCATTTAGAATTAGCGCTGATTACACTGGCACCATTACCCGACCCTAAGATCTGTGTGCAAAAAGTCTGGACTGACAACATGTGTTTTGCGGTGGCAAAAGACCACCCACTGGCCAATCAAAAAGGTGTGACGTTATTACAACTGCAAAAACATCATGCGATACTGCCGGGCCCGCAAACATTCACTCGATTAATTACTGCTGAGCGATTCACAGAGCAAGGCTTAACACTAGATGTCGCTATGTCGACCAACAATTTAGATACGATAAAAATGATGGTCAAGACGGGCCTTGGCTGGAGTTTATTGCCAAAGATAATGATAGATAGCGAAATGAAGGTTTTAGATACGGATCAAGCGGATATATACCGCGAGCTTGGTTATATATATCACACCGAAAGAACGCTATCTAACGCAGCCAAACGATTTATTGACCTACTCTGAATTCAACTAATAACAAATACTGGAATTAGCTTTAAGAACAGGCCCCTCTGCTTGAGTGCTGGCTTTATTTAGCCGCTGTATTGACGCGGTTATTACTGCTTCCGCTTTTATTAGCAGCGCCACTACCAGCACGATGTCTTCTGTTTTTAGATACCGGCTTATGACCGCGCACATTTTCACCGCTGCGCTGACCGTCCTTGTGCTCGACTCTATCCTTCTTAGGCTTTTTCGCTTTAAAAGGACGGGTATCCAATTTTGAATCCGGTAATTTATTCACGGGGGTGAATCCTGCCACTTCCCTGCGCGGAATGACCTCTTTGATTAATCGCTCGATATCCTTTAATTGCTTAAACTCATCCGCCATGACCAGTGAAACCGCTTGCCCTTCAGCACCGGCACGCGCAGTACGTCCAATACGATGCACATAATCTTCCGATACATTCGGCAAATCAAAGTTAACCACTTGCGGCAACTGATCGATATCGATACCACGCGCCGCTATATCGGTCGCCACTAGCACTTGAATGCTGCTATCTTTAAAACCTGCTAACGCCTTGGTTCTAGCGCCCTGGCTCTTATTGCCATGAATTGCCGCCGCTTTTATATTGGCAGCTTCCAACTGCTTAGTTAGCTTATTAGCACCGTGCTTGGTGCGGGTAAATACCAGCACTTGAAACCAGTTATGCTCTTTAATTAAATGGATCAGTAAAGGCGCTTTTTGATTTTTATCGACGGCGTAAAGTGACTGCTCTATTTTGCTCACGGTCGAATTAGGCGGTGTTACTGATATTTCAACAGGGTTATTGACTAAACGCTTCGCCAAAGTGCGAATATCGTCAGAAAAAGTCGCGGAAAACATCAAGTTTTGACGCTTAGCAGGCAGTAGTGCCAGTATCTTTTTAATGTCGTGAATAAAGCCCATATCTAACATGCGGTCAGCTTCATCCAATACAAGAATTTCTAACTGATTAAATTTAATTGCATTTTGATTAAATAAATCCAGTAACCTGCCCGGTGTAGCGACCAGCACATCAACACCTTGACGCAGCTTTTGCATTTGCGGATTAATCTTTACTCCGCCAAAAACTACAGTAGATTTAAGCGGCAGATATTTAGAGTAAGTCTCTACATTCTCGGCAATTTGCGCTGCCAACTCCCGTGTTGGTGTCAAAATCAAGGTACGCACACAGTTTGCTTTGGCTTTATTACCTGCTGCTAACAGATGCAAAATAGGGAGTGTAAAACCTGCCGTTTTACCGGTACCGGTTTGCGCCGCCGCCATCACATCTAAGCCCTTCAGCACAGCGGGAATCGCCTCAGCTTGAATCGGTGATGGTATATCGTAGCCCTTCTCTGCTACTGCTTTTAAAATTGGCTCGCACAGACCCAGCTCGGTAAAACTCATAGTGTATTCTCTTAGTAAATATAGTGTATCCAGGTCTAAAGCGGCCTGAAAGCGCGCTGCAGTGTACAGCAGCGCAGTGTTTGGTTCTATGCTTTTATCCCAATAGCACCAATTAACTCTTGGCCCGTTATTCTACGCTTTTGCTGTTAATGCTACTAGCCAATATGCCTCGACTAACAGCATCCAGTGATTGGATTTTTGGTTTTCGCTTCTCAGCTGCAGCCTAAATATAAAAAACCCGCACTAGGCGGGTTTTATGTCTCTAGTGAAGATCACTCCCTAGGCGTCGCCAGTATTTTTAGCCAAATCCACCAGCTCTTTACCTGCCACAATGTACATCGCGTAATCTTGACGTTCTGCGATGCGTAACTCATCCAGCACTTTAATCCAACGAACAGTCAAGGATTGGTTTTTCTGCATCCAAGCCTCAACCATTACCTTCACGTCTTGACCTTTTTTATAGCCTTGTAATACGGATTTCAGCACTAAGCCATGCTGCCATTCCAGATCATCGCGGAAGGCTTCTCGAGCCAAGCCCTGCCAGTGACTCTCGACACTCAGTGCATTTAACTGTTGAGCAAACCATGCCAATTGCAGCTCCTTACTCACTTCAAAGTAAGCTTTTGCCACATCGTCAACGGGCACATTGGTAGACTTGCCAATTTCGCCGATTGCCAACACTGAGTACAAGCCACGGGTACTGGCAATTTCAGTGGCAATTTCAGTGGAGACACCAAGGCCCGTATACTTATCAAAAGTCTGCTGCCAGCGCTCTAGCGGCTCACCCACTAAGAACTTATCCATGCCTTTTTCTGCACTGTCAATGAGTGTCGAGAATTGATCGTACTCAACTTGACAATCTAGACCCGCCACTCGATTGCGCACAAACCAACGTGTCGCCCGTCTTGTAAGGTGCTGCAGCTCTTGCATCAAGTCAAATTGCACATCGGATTCAATGCTGTAATCCATCGCTTCAATCTTCGACCAGGTTTCAGTGACTTTGAAGATATCACGCACTAAGATGTAAGCTCTGGCAATCACACCGACATCAGCACCGGTTGATGCAGCCAAGCGCTCAACAAAGTTAATCCCCATAAAGTTAACAATATGGTTAGCGACTTGAGTAGCGACTAATTCACGGTTCAAACGGTGCTCTTTCATCTGCTGCGCGTATTTCTTCTCCAGTTTCACAGGGAAAGAAGTGGTTAGTTCACGAGACACATAGACATCATCAGGCACGGTGGTCAGCAACAGCGACTCTTTTAAATCTGCTTTTGCATAGGAAACTAAAATTGACAGTTCAGGACGAGTTAAACCATCGCCACTGAGCGCACGCTCTGTCATGACTTCATCGATAGGCAAGAACTCTAAGGCGCGATTAAGCTTGCCTTGCGCTTCAAGGTTGCGGGTGAAGCGGCGATATTCCGCCATTGATTTAACCGCTTGGCGCTGCGCCAAACTAATCGCCTGAACTTGACGGTAATTGTTAGACAATACCAGCTCACCGACTTCGTCAGTCATTGAAGCAAGCAAGTTATTACGCTGCTTTTGGGTAAGATCACCGTCATCCATAATGCCCTTAAGCAAAATTTTGATGTTAACCTCGTGATCAGAACAATCTACCCCTGCTGCATTATCGATAAAGTCAGTGTTTGAGCGACCACCATTAAGGCAGTATTCAATACGCCCTAGCTGGGTGGTTCCCAAGTTACCACCTTCACCTATCACCTTGCAGCGCAACTCGTTACCGTTGACACGTAATACATCGTTTGCCTTGTCACCTACATCTTCATGGGATTCACTAGCTGCCTTAATGTAGGTACCGATTCCACCATTCCAAAGTAGATCCACTTGAGCTTTTAACAGTGCATTGATTAGCTCAGTCGGTGTCATACTGGCGTTTTTAACACCGAGCATTGCTTTAATCTCAGGGGTTAACTTGATCGATTTAGCACTGCGCTCAAAAATCCCGCCCCCTTTAGAGATTAGAGACTTATCGTAGTCAGTCCAGCTTGAGCGCGGTAAGTCAAATAAACGCTGGCGCTCTACAAAGGTTTTAGCGGCATTTGGTTTAGGATCAATAAAGATGTGCAGGTGGTTAAAGGCTGATAGCAGACAAATTTTATCTGAAAGCAACATGCCGTTGCCAAACACATCGCCGGCCATATCTCCAATACCAATGACCGTAAACTCGTCTTTAGCGGTGTTCACGCCCATTTCACGGAAATGACGCTCTACCGACACCCAAGCACCTTTTGCGGTAATTCCCATGCCTTTATGGTCATAACCAACACTGCCACCTGATGCAAACGCATCACCCATCCAAAAACCGTATTCATCAGAGATACCGTTGGCGATATCTGAGAATGTGGCGGTGCCTTTATCGGCGGCAACCACCAAATAGGGGTCATCTTCATCACGACGAACGACATCGAGAGGTGGCGCAATACCACCATCGACCAAGTTATCCGTAACATCTAACAAGGCACTGATAAATGTCTTGTAACAGGCAATACCTTCAGCCATAAACTCTTCACGAGACATGCCATCGTGCATTAGTTGCGGTACAAACCCGCCTTTGGCGCCGACAGGTACAATAACCGCGTTCTTTACTTGCTGCGCCTTCACCAAACCTAGTACTTCAGTACGGAAATCTTCGGCGCGATCAGACCAGCGCAAACCACCGCGGGCAACCTTACCACCCCGTAAGTGCACACCTTGCACACGCACAGAGAAGACAAAAATTTCAAACAGCGGAGCCGGCAGCGGAATACCAGGGATATCCTGGGGCGTCAACTTAAAGCTGACATAAGCTTTAACGCTTTTGCCACTGTCTTTTTGGAAGAAATTGGTACGTACAGTGCCCTTAATTAACGCAAGGTACTGCCTTAACACTCTATCCTCCGTCAGCGAAGAAACACCATCAAAGCTTGCGATTAACCCGGCTTCAATCTTCTCAGCACTTTTAGCTGACGCTTTTTTAGGATCAAAGTAAGCATGGAACAGCTTGACCAGCTGTTCGGCAATAACCGCGTGGTTATTCAGTGTCGCGATAATTGCATCAGTACTAATAGGGAAGCGAATTTGCTTCATATAAGCGGCGTAAGCTCTTAACAGCACCACATCACGCCAACCCAGTTTAGCGCCTAAGATCAAACGGTTAAAATTGTCAGATGAAGCACGTTTATTCCAAATCGCCAAGTAAGCTTGCTGGAAAGAAACACGATGATCTTTGACATTAATTTCATCAGAGCCTGTGTACACTAAATTAAAATCATGTAGCCAAACTACGCCGTCACCCGCTTTAATCTGATAGGGGTGTTCATCAATCACACGCAGCCCTAAATGCTCTAAAACCGGCAGTACATCTGATAGCGGCAACGGTTCCTGTAAGTTATACAGAGTTAAGTTAAGCTCGTTTCCTTCATTTTCTAACTGACGGTAAAAGCTCAGAGAAAGCGGATCTGCCGGCGTCAGCTGCATCATATAACCGATATCTGCAACACCGGTACGGGCACTGAACATATCGCAGTAACCTGCGGGGAAATTAACCCCTACTTGATTAAAGGCGTTCATCCCTTGCTCTTCACCCAGCTTCTCTATCAAAGCAATTTTTAACTCGTCGTGCCAGCTTCTAGAGGCTTGTGATACCAGCTTTTCAATCGTGGCTAAATCGGTATTAGCACTAACGTTGCCTTGAGAGTTGCGCAGTGTAAATTGCGTTCTCGCCAATATAGATTCAGAAAAATAAGTATGAAAATCAGATTGATCACAACCTAAGGCTTCTTTGAGAATAGTTTCAACTTTGATTCTAAAGGCTGTGCTGTAAATATCACGCGGTGCGTAGACCAAGCACGAGAAAAAGTGCTCTGAACTATCCTTGCGCACAAAAATACGGATTTGACGGCGCTCGTGAATCTGCAAAATCCCCATTGCCATCTCAAACAACTCATCTTTACGGGTCAAAAACAGCTCATCACGCGGGTGTATCTCAAGAATCTGCAATAACTCTTTCCAGTTATGCCCACCGTGCGGCAAATCCGATCTTGCCATGACCGATTCAACTTTGCGGCGAACAATTGGAATTAAAGAGGAGCTTTTATTGTAGACAGCAGAAGTGTATTGGCCCAAGAAGCGTATTTCACCAATCCATTGACCGGCTTTATCAAATTGTTTAATACAAATGTAATCTGGATGTGACGGTCGGTGAATACGGGATCTGGCCATCGCTTTTGAAAAAGTGACAATATCCGTATCGTCAAGTGCTACATCTTCAGATATTTCATGGAACAACTTAGATTCGCAGTATTCATTACCGCCTTGTTTCAACAGTCCTAAAGGGGACCCCTCAACAGCGACTAACTCCGTATTACCGGCTTTTTTGACCACTCGGTATTGATCGTAACCTAAGAAGGTAAAATGATCTTTAAGCCATACTAAGAAATCTTTGGTTTCATTGACATCTTCTTGAGATACTTTAGCAATTTTACCTGCGAAGTTTTTGATGGCTGTTTCACAGTGCTCCACCATGGCGGGAAAATCACTAACAACTGCTATTACTTCGTTGAGTATTTCAGCCAGTGTCGCTCTTATATCTTCCAGTTGTGCCGCATCTGAATGGCGGTCTATTTCTACTGAGATTAAAGATTCACGCGCACTATTGGCCGCTTTCGAGTTGGCCTGCAATAACTTTTTAAGTTTACCTGAGGCATCTCTAGAGCTGGTTAATACGGTATTGTTGATCGCATGTATGGTTAAGTTACGTCTATTTAACTCCATGCGCAAAGAGTCAACCAAAAAAGGTTTGTCTGTTTGTAATATTTCGATAAAAGTATGTGTAGATTGCCAGCCATTTTCATCGTAGCGTGGATTGTAAACACGCACTGAGGGAGTATCCCCTCGATAATTTTGAATGAACTGCCAGCTCTCAAGCGTAGCACCATACAAATCATCCAAGCGCCATGCTTCTAAATCTGATTCTGATGCAGCCGCATAATAAGCTTGCGCAAATTGTTTAACAGCTTCAGCTTTTTTTACCGCTAATTTATTGTCTAACTCTTCGTTTAGATCTTTTAGCAGTGAAGCCTTAATTGTTCCGATTTCAGTCGACATCGTCTGTTAATCCCTAGGTTTTTAAAAATAATTAATGACGTAATATCAGTATAGACTAGGATGGCTAGTCAATCTTGCTACATGTCTTTTTTTTTACTCTTTATATCAATATTTTAAAAATTTAATCCGATGATTGCACAAACAAACATCATCAATGATAATTCATAACATAATAGCTTTACTGCGCCAAGTAGACTTAAAGCTATTAATCCAAACTTAACCGAATAGGCATCGATTATCAAACATATAGCCGGCTTCATATTACTACTCACACTCTCTTGTGAACTTTTAGCGCAGTTAACCGTTAGCACTAATCGTAATCAATACTCACCTGGCGACAGCATCAGCTTAAAAGTCGAATCAACCAACCCAGGCGAGCAAACTTTAGACATCTCTCCTTTACAATCCGCTTTTATTTTACTCGACCAGAAAAAAATGATGATTAATAGCTATGCAGAGGGAAAACGTACCAGCGAAGTCCGCTGGGAGCTTTACTTAAGGGCGCGTAAATCAGGCTATATTGATGTGCCAAGCTTAGTGCACAATGGAGAGACCAGCGATGCTTTTAGTATTTTTGTAAAAAGCAGTAACCGCGCACGCTTCCTACCGGTTAGCGATATGCCGATTATCTTGGATGCACAACTTAATCGAGACGTAAATTATGAGAAAGCACTCTTTATTTACACGCTAAACCTCTACTCAGATCAACCACTAGTGGCTAACTATTCGTTAAGCCCACCCAAAATAGAGAACGCTAAAGTGCTACTGCTTGATAGCAGTGATATTCAAGAGATAGATATTCGCGGCAAACAATATCATGTACAAGAGCTGCGCTATGCTATATTTCCGACTGAAATGGGCAGATATGTGATTGAAGGGCCTATTTTTAATGGCTCCCAGCAAGCGGGTAATCAAATTGAAGCGAGAGCCAATAACCTAGAAATAAATGTCCAAGCTAGGCAGGATTTCGATAACGCAAAATACTGGCTGCCTGCACAACGTGTGAATGTATCTGAAAGCTGGCAGAAAAACCCACAACTACAAGTTGGCGATATCATCGAGCGAGAAATAACCCTTCAAGTACAAGGCATGAGTGCCGCCAATATTCCAGATATCAGCATACCGACGCCGCAAATTATAAAGATAATGGCTAGCGACTTTAGCCTAAGCGATAAAATTGATAACAAAGGTATTCAAGGTACCAAGATTATCAAACAAAAGATCCAACTACTAGAACGCGGAGAACTCACCTTTGATAGAGTCGCTATTTACTGGTGGGATACCAACAATGATAGCCAAAGAATCAGCGCCATTGAAAAACAGCTTCTCAATGTACTACCTGGCCCCAATGGAGAATCTTCTATTGAACGTGAAATAGCTCAAAACACTCACAACAGCAGCAAAAAAGGGGACGTTACGGTCATTAAAACCGATGGATCTTGGCTACTTTGGGCACTGATTGCACTCACCACTCTCACTTCTATCGGCTGGTTATTTAATCTACGCAAACTTAGACGCTTAAAAGACTCTCAAGCAGAGGCTTTTCATAAAAACCTAGCCACACAAAAAGAATCTACCTCGGCCATCAACACTATCAATTCAGAAGCTGCCAGTGTTATCAATTTCAACGCAAAAGCCGAGTTAAATACTTTTCAAATTCTAGGGAGAGTGTGTTTGAAAGACGATTTATTGAGTGTTAACAGACGTTTATTAGAATGGGCTAATCAATATTGGTACCATCAAAAAATCAGCACCTTAACCGATATTGCCAACATTGCAGATAGCCCTGAACTCACTCGAGTGTTAACACAAATGCAAGTGCTATTGGATAACCACGATGTTGGACAATGGCAAGGGGAAGAGCTGTATAATCTATTGGCAGCCATTAGAGAGCAGTAATCCCAGCACCGCTTTATCAGACGCCCAAAAAGTGCAAAAAATAATTCAAATGGCCTTACTGCCAGTTATTTTTTGTACTGGTCTTTTACGTTTATTCCCTTTCTTGTTGAAGTGATAACCTAAACGCTCAAACGCTTCATTCAAAGCCTGCGCAGAATGCGTGTCCATTATTAAGCTTTCTGAATGTGTCAGCATGATTGAGCCTCTCATATTTCACCTTTTTCGCCAGTAAGTTTAGTGATTGATATTTTGCAATTATTGCTTTTGAAACAAAGCAAATACCTTGGTCATAAATCAACTACCCCGCCACACACCATCTCTAAATAGAGGTTGCACTGTGTGAAGCTCAGTATTAAAGCGATCCTTAATTCATAATAAACATTCAGTAATCAGCAATATTCAAGCCAGCTTTCAATTTGCTGCTTATTTTCTATAACACATTAACAATCAGATAGTTAAAACAAGATTAAGCTGACTGCGACGAAACTCTCCCCCGCACCACCCATAAATAAAAATATAACTTTACTATCAACAACCTACATTAGCACTCCGTACTTATTAAGTGAATCACCACCCCATTTAAGCAACGCCGACGGCATAATCTCTCATAAAACGGCAACAACCTACCCCTCATGCAATTTGACTATGGCAGCCACCTGCCGACATTTAGAAAGGTTAAATTTAAGATTAATTGATAATTAATAGCTTGAAAGATCAAGCGAGTTGTTTTGTTTACAATTTTTTGTATAAAAAATTTGCGCTTAGACAAATTCGCTTTTGTCTCATATTTGACTATTAAAAATGACAAAGATGAAATATTGTTTTATCTCTTGCACAGACAGGGCATCACTTGATGGGTTACCCAATCAATCATGTATGTCATGAAGCGCTAGAACTGGGCACATAAGCCTTCAATAACAGCTTACTCGTTGAGCCTAATACACAGGGAAAGGTATGACAGTTAACCCAGAATTTAAGAGCCAAAGGTTTGATTTACGTCCTATTAAAAACAACGCAACAGACAATGCGCACTTGATTGAGATGATGCAAGACAAACAAATACAACGCTATATAAATGGCAGCCCATTAACAGATAGTGAGGCGCTACAGGGGCTAGAGCGCTTTCATCGCAATACAAATAACCGCGGACTTGGTTTTTGGCTAATTTACGACTATTTAAATAACTGTGTCGGCATGTGCCTACTTAAACCAATGCCAACTCGGGAAAAAACAGACTATATTGAAACAGGCTACTGGATAAAACCCGCTTATTGGGGCCAAAAAATCGCCGCAGAAGTGGCCGGCCGATTAATTGAATACGCTTTTTTTGAACTCGATTTAAAGCAGGTGACTGCAGTGGTCGACTCAGAGAATGTAGCTTCTCAAAAATCACTGCAACACGCTGGCTTAACCTGTAGAGGAAAGCAAATCGCCTATGATAAAGAACTACCATTCTATTCCATAAGCAAAGAGGAGTACCTGCAAAAAAACCTACCTAAAGCAAACAAGGGCTAGAGCTCTAAGCGCTGAGTTGAATCACGGATAATCAATTCACAGGGAAAAATAACTTGCTCTGATAGCATTTCAGGCTCATTTATCTGTTTAAACAAAGTTTCGACGCAAGCACTCACCATCTGCACAAAGGGTTGTTTTATGGTACTCAACTGGTAAGCAGGGCTACTGGCGAGCTGAATATCATCCACTCCTATGATCCCTAACTGATTCGGCACCGCTAAACCAAATCGATAGCGCGCGGCATCCATACCGCCACAGGCCATAATGTCATCGGTAAAGAATATAGAATCCGGCTTATCTTGTAGCTCTAACAATTTGCAGGTTGCATTAAAACCTGCATCGTAACTGTGACTCCCCCCCTCTATAATTTGCCAGTCATGGCAACCGCGCTCAACCAGCCGATTAATAAAACCCCGCTGGCGCTCTCTTGAGGTCAGTGCAGCAATAGGGCCACTGACAAAAGCCGGTTTTTTATACCCTTGATCTAATAAGTGGTCTGCCGCTAGTTGGCCGTTAATCAAATTATCGCAATACACCGCACTGGCACCATTACTCAAAGAATTCCTAGCAAAACAAACCACTGGGATATTCTGTGCCTTACAGGCATCAACCAGCACTTGTGGCAAGGAAGTGGCCGTGACGATTAAACCATCAATATGGTACTCCATCACCAGTTCTAAAGCTTCACTGACGCTTTGGTTTTCACTGGCATTGACCAGCAAACTATGACAATTTCTCTGCTGAATCTGCGCACTAAACTGCTGTAAAATAGGTAGATAGGCGGGGTTTTCAAAATCTGTCACTAAAATGCCAATTAAGCTAGATTTAGCTTTTAACCCTCTGGCCAAGCGGTTTGGCTTATAATCTAGCGCTTTTGCCGCTTTAAATACTTTTTCGCGCATGAGTGGCGAACAGCTACCATTAGAAAAAGCACGAGAGACCGCAGAGATTGACACCCCAGCAGCAGCGGCCACTTCGACAACGGTCACTTTTTCTCTCTTTTTAGAAATCGCCAATTGCTACCTCTCATCGGGACTATCTAGTAGTGTAAAAAAATCCCTGCCTACCACTCAGGGCAAACAAGGATAACGGATCTTCCAACAACTTTCACTACTAAGGACAGGCCTTAGCAGCATCTAACAACATCTAGCGCTAATTAACGGTACTCGCCCGCCAACTTTTCGACCTGCTCGATATTTTCTTTGGTAATAAATCCTGGTCCCGAGTTAATATGATTGCCTGGTACCACACCGTAACGCACGTAGTTAGTCAAAATTGAGACCGGCATATAGCCTTGCAAGTACGGCTGTTGGTCGATGGCAAACTCAATCACGCCAGATTTAACAGCCTTAGCTATTTCGCCGCTCAGATCAAAAGTGCCAAAATAAATACTGCCCGCTTTACGGTTTTTTTCCAGGGCGCGCAAGGTAGGATGTGCCGAGGTAGGCCCCAAGGTTAATACCGCTTCAGTATTTGCATTCTGGCGCAAGAAAGCTTGTACTTTTTTCTCAATATCCGTTGGATCTTTACCTACATCGATCATACTACCTTTAAGCGGTATGCCCAGTGCATCGGCAAAACCTTGACAGCGTTCAATGGAGGATGGGTTTTCAATGTAGTGATTGACACAGACAAAACTCTTGACGCCCGCCGCTTTGGCTTTTTTACCCGCACCTTGACCCGCTGCATACTCAGGCTGACCGACATGCAACAATGCACCCCACTGCTCACTCTGCTCATGCGTTCCAGAGTTGATTGTCACCACTGGAATACCCTTTTTGCGCGCTTTAGCGATAGGCCCGCTCAATACATCAAAATCTGTAATAGGCACAATGATACCATCCGGATTCGAGGCGACAACCTGTTCCACAATACGTGCCATATCTGCTAGGTCACCAGTGGGCGGGTTGCGATATTCTGTCTTTACATCCAACTGCTTTGAGGACTCACTTAACGCGGTTTTAATGGTATTCCACCAAGAGTCCGCATCATCGGCATGGCTAATCAAAACAAAGCGCTCACCGGCTGCTTGAGCATGGCTTGAAATTGCCAAGGGAAGAGCCAGCATTGAACAAGTTAATCCCAATGTTGCTGTTTTCTTTAATAATCCAGCTAAGTTTACTCTCATTTAAAACCTCCAGGTTTTATATTTATTGTTGCTCAGGTTGGTTTGTAAAACTGAGTCATGCCATAACAAAACGCGACTCAATGGATACTTTTAATTGTGTTTCAATGGCAGAATATATCGACAAGCTAGCTAGCCTGTTGTTGATCGAGACGACTAAACTCTGCCAGCTCAGCTTCTAAATCAGCCAGTTCTTGACCACCGGCCATCATCTCTAAAATTTTCTCGCGGCTTATTTCAGACTTTTCCCAAGTGCCTAGGCTCTTACCTCTGTTCAACAAGGTAAACCTATCGGCAACAGGGTAGGCGTGATGAACGTTGTGCGTGATTAAAATAACGGCCAAGCCGCGCGCCCTTGCTCTGGCCACTACTTTCAACACATTGGCTGATTGTTTAACACCTAGCGCTGCGGTTGGCTCATCGAGAATCAGCACTTTGGCACCAAAATGAATTGCTCTGGCGATCGCTAAACACTGCCTCTCGCCCCCTGACATAGTGCCGATTGAGTGTTCAGGATCACGCACATCAATGCCCATTTGCGCCAGCCCTTCACGGGCAATATCATTGGCTTTTTGAGTATCAAAAACGTTGATTGGCCCCCATTTTTTAGTAATTTCCCGGCCCATGAAAAAATTGCGTGTCACGCTCATCAAATTAACCAGCGCCAGATCTTGATAGACAGTGGCGATTCCTCGATCCAGAGCATCTTTTGGCGATGAAAATACAGTCGCCTCTCCATCGAGCAAGAACTCACCCGCTGAGGGCTGATGCACACCTGCCAAGGTTTTAATCAAGGTTGACTTTCCCGCGCCGTTATCACCCAATAAACAGTGCACTTCACCCAGCTTTACCTGCATATCAATATCTTTAAGGGCGATGACTGATCCAAAATAACGGCTCACTTTTTTAAGCTCTAATATAAATTCGCTCATTTTTATCTCCTTCAACCCTTAACTCAACCGCTGTTAGGGTTTATCTATTACCTGAATCAGTGACTTCACAGCACCACATAGCGCAAGCTCTTGATTCTACGGCGGTTAGAAAAATACCCACTGAACCTAAGGGTGCAGCTCAGATTTTTCTATTCCACCGTAAAACCAATATCTTACAATCTGTTCTCACTTTGAAATCACGGATTCAGGTATTATCCTAAAACCGACAGTTGACGGCCTTGGCAGCGAGTCGCGTTATGGTGATAACTTAACTGCCATATTAAGAGTTATTAAGCGCCAGTTACGCGCTTGCGAATAAAGTTATTAAACAGAACCGCCGCCAGTAACATCATTCCTAAGAACACCCGGAACCAATCGGAATCCGCTCCGGTAAAAAATATTCCCATCTGCACTACTCCAAAGATCAACGCCCCAAAGCAGGCGCCAATCACTGAGCCGTAACCACCGGTTAATAAAGCGCCGCCAATAACCACCGCTATAATTGCCTCAAACTCTTTTAACAAGCCGCGATCGGCTGCTGCTGAGCCAAATTCAAATACCTGACAAGCGGCAAAGACCGTGGCGCAAAATGCGGTAAACATAAACAGTGCGATTTTAACTTTGTCGGTCGGCACGCCGACATTTTTAGCGGCTTTGGCATCGCCACCTGCGGCAAAAATCCAGTTGCCATAGCGAGTGCGCAGCAATACAAAAGAGCTGATACAAGCAAGTAATAACCACCACACAATCACCATCGGTATGCCAGTCACTATAGGGGTGCCATCGGTATAAGTTTCAATCCAACCCACGCTGGCCAAATAGTTAAAAAAGCCTGTGCCTATTTCACCGCCAAAAGACGCCGCTAGCAGATCGCCTTCTGCTACTTCTGCCACTCCGGAAACAATGGTTTTATTGGTAAACAAGATTGACAGCGCGATTGTTAAACCGCGTAAGATAAACAAGAAAGCGAGTGAGACTATAAAAGAGGGCAAACCGGTACGCACCACAATATAACCATTGAGAAAACCTATAAACATCGCCCCAACAAAGGCAAATATAATGCAAAACCACACAGGCCAACCCCAGTATAGTGCGGGGATTGAGATCATCATACCGGCGAAGCCAATCATCGAGCCGATCGACAAATCAAACTCACCGGCAATCATTAACAGGCAGGCACCTATGGCCAAGATACCCAACTGAGCAGATACCGTGCTCCAGTTGAGTATGCCATCGGCATTGAACATTCCCGAGTCTCCCGCGACAATTGCAAAAAACAAAAAAACTAACAGTGCACCCGATACGGAGCCTAACTCAGGCCTTGTTAACATTTTTTTCAAAAATGACTCGCGCCTGACTCGCTCGTCGCCCTTGCTCGCTGTACTAAGATCAGCGGAGATAGTTTGTTGATTAACACTCATTGCAAACTCCTTTTATTGTTATTTTAAGATAGCCACTAAGCGACTACGACCTAGTGGCCTGAAAGCCCGTACCTGTTGAGAGGCGCAACCAATTTTACTTGCCCCCTACAGGCTAAAATTTTGCTCGATAAAAACGCGGCTGTTGAGCGCATTTTGCAGAGGATTATTATCGATTTTAGGGTCCATATCCTGTTCAACGGTCACCCACCCTTGGTAATCGATATCAACAAGTGCCTGTTTTACAGCAGAAAAATTGACTGCCCCAGCACCTAATGGACAGAATATTTGATCGCTAATTGCCTTGTAAAAATCAATACCATGCGTCACCACATTGTCGTGCACTTGCGCATTGATATCTTTAAAGTGCATATACTTAATGCGATCACCATACTCAGTAATGATTTTTTCAGGCGCCATTCCCGCGTAATAGCAGTGCCCCGTATCAATGCACAAACTTAACAGATCCGCAGGCAAGTCTTGCATCGCGCGCTCAAGTTCATCTTGATATTCGATGTAGGTACCTGTATGTGGGTGTAGTGTCGGGGTAATATCATGCTCTAAACAAATACTGCTCGCTTGGCGTATGGTTTCCATCATCGCCGCCCAATCGCTGTTCGACAGGCGCGTCGCTGTAGATACTTGCCCTGCCTGATCAGTTCTCGGTGAAACAACGTGATCAATAACCACCATGTATTTAGCACCTAAAGCTTGTAATACCTCACAACTGCGGCGGGTGAAATCCAATATTTCTGTACGCTTACTGGCATCGTGCAAATGGTGAAACAATGTTCCTGCAATCAATTTCAAGTCTCGCTGCTGCAACTCATCTTTTAGAACAGCGACGTCAGTCGGCAAATAACCTAGTGGGCCCAACTCTGTCGCCTTGTAACCTGCGGCGCTTATTTCGTTCAACACTTGCTGCCAAGGCAAGTTTTTATCGCTATCTGCGAATTCAACACCCCAGGAACAAGGGGCATTTGAAAGTTGCAAATTCATATAACACATCCTTAAAATTGCGAGTTTTATCTCAGCTTTTTTTATTTGGCTCGATTGCCACTGTTCAGAAAACGACCTTATTATTTGATAACGTTTTCATTCTGTCAATCATATTTTTTCACTATTTTGATAAAACACTCTCGAAAGCAGAGTATTTCTGATTATTTTTTGAAAACGTTTGCAAAACATTCGTCAATTGATTTATATTTCCACAATCAGCACCTCATCCATTAACAATGATCGCCGTACGCTCAGCCACACTGAGCATATAATAGGAAGGAAATGCTATGACAATAGCGAACACAGCATGTATTAGGCTTAGCGTTGCACAAGCACTGATTAAATATTTATGCGCTCAAAAAATTGACATCGACGGCCGTAGAGAACAACTTTTTGGCAGTGCCTTTGCCATCTTTGGTCACGGCAATGTCACTTGCCTAGGTGAGCAACTCGCGCAAAGTCAAAGCATCATACCGACATGGCGCGGTCAAAATGAGCAATCTATGGCACTGGCAGCCGTCGCTTATGCTAAAGCTCATAAACGCAGCAGAATTGGCATTGCCACTTCATCGATTGGTCCAGGTGCCACTAACATGGTTACCGCAGCAGGTGTTGCACACACTAACCGCCTGCCTCTTTTGCTCCTAGCGGGCGATACTTTTACCTCTCGGTTACCCGATCCAGTACTGCAACAAGTCGAGCACTTTAATAATCCAAGCATCAGTGTCAATGATAGCTTTCAAGCAGTGACAAGATACTGGGACAGAATCACTAGCCCCGCTCAGTTAATGCAGAGTTTGCCACAAGCTATAGCGACTATGCTGGATCCCGCTGACTGTGGCCCTGCTTTTATTGGATTGCCGCAAGATGTGCAGGGAATGGCCTACGACTTCCCCGTCAGTTTTTTTGACGAAAAGGTCCATCGTATCCGTCGCCCTCGCGCTGAAGAGTGTGAGATTGCCGCTGCAGCACAACTCATTGCCAATGCTGAGCAGCCAGTTATTTTGGCTGGCGGCGGGGTTTTCTATTCTAAAGCCGAACAGACACTGCTAGATTTTGCCAAGGCGCAACAAATTCCAGTGATTGAAACCATCGCCGGCCGTACGCTGCTCAACGCTGATGAAAAGTTCAACTGCGGCCCGATAGGCCCGACTGGTTCTGACAGCGCCAACGCTATTGCCGCAAAAGCCGATGTCATTATCGCTATCGGCACCCGCTTACAAGACTTTGTCACTGGCTCCTGGAGCGCTTTTGAAAACCCTAATATGCAATTAATATGCATCAATACCGCAAGATTTGATGCAACTAAGCACTGCGCGCTGGCCGTGGTTGGCGATGCACGCTCAAGTTTAGAGGCGATACAAAACGACTTAGCGAGCATAAAAGCCACTCGTGCAAACAACCCTGCTTTAATGCATGCAAGGGAAAATTGGCTGGAATTTTCCCTGCAAGCACGTCAGCAGTGGCACAGTATTGTCAATCAGCGCACCGCACTGGATAACACAGCAATTTCCTCTTACGCCCAAGTCATTGGCCAAGTGAATCAACATTTAGCGCCAGAGGATAAAGTTATGACAGCTGCTGGCGGCCTACCTGCTGAGCTCAACATGAACTGGCAGGCAAAATCGAGTGGCAATTTTGATATTGAGTTTGGCTCCTCCTGCATGGGTTATGAAATAGCTGGCGGCTGGGGTGCTAAAATAGCAGAGCCCGAGCGCGAAGTGGTGGTACTAGTCGGCGATGGCTCCTACCTGATTATGAATTCCGACATTTACAGTTCAGTATTAAGCGGTCACAAAATGATTGTCATTGTCTGCGATAACGCGGGTTATGCTGTGATTAATAAATTGCAAAACAATACCGGTAACCAATCCTTTAACAACTTGTTAAAAGATTGCGCCCATCAGCGCAGCACTGCAGAATTACCGCGGGTTGATTTTGTGCAACATGCACAGAGCCTAGGTGCCAATGGCGAAAAAATTGCCGATGCCTCACACATTGCAGCGGCCTTACTGCGTGCCAAAGCGAGCGATAAAAGCTACGTTATTGTCGTTGAAACTGACCAGCAGCGCTGGTCTAGTGTCGATGCCTGGTGGGAGGTTGGCTTGCCAGAAGTGAGCGATATTGAAGCCGTTAAACAGGCCAAAAATAAATGGGATACAGGTCGCCTAAAGCAAAGACGCGGCGTATAAGCCACTATAGAATCTATACATTTTGATTATAAAGACAATAAATAGGTATACATATGTTTAATGAAGAGAGAAGACTTGCCAATCCAATTCGCTGGGCCATGGTGGGCGGCGGACGCGGCAGTGAAATTGGCCATGCGCACAGAGCAGCCGCTGCACGCGATAACCTTTTTACCTTAACCGCCGGTTGTTTTGATCTAGATCCTGCGCGCAACCTCGATTTTGCGACTAAGCTACACATTGATCCAACACGCTGTTACAGCGATTACCAAAGCATGTTTGATGCAGAATCGCAGCGCCAAGATGGTATTCAGGCAGTCTCTGTTGCCACCCCTAACGGTACTCACTTTGCCATTTGTAGCGCAGCACTCAATGCTGGTTTACATGTTATCTGCGAAAAGCCGGTCACTTTTAGTGTCGCTGAATCAGAGGAGCTAAAAGCACTCGCTGTACAGCACAATAAAATATTTGCAGTCATGTATGGCTACTCCGGCTATCAAACTGTGCATCAGGCTCGCGCCATGATTGCCCGTGGTGATATTGGTAAAGTGCGGGTGGTCAATATGAGCTTTGCTCACGGCTTTCACAATACGGCTATTGAAGAGCACAGCCCTGGGGCCAAGTGGCGGATGAATCCAGAAATATCGGGGCCAAGCTATGTATTAGGCGACTTAGGTACACACACTTTTTATCTCGCCAGTTTAATGACCGAGCTCAAAGTGAGCGAACTGTGCTGTATGCGCCAAAGCTTTATTGAATCACGTGCCCCTCTAGAAGATAACGCACATGTGATGTTGAAATTTGCCAGTGGCGCCGTCGGTACACTTTGGGCAAGTTCAGTTAATGCCGGCTCCATGCATCGCCAAATTGTGCGGGTAGTTGGTGAAAAAGGCAGTATCGAGTGGTGGGATGAGCGACCTAACCAGCTGTTACTCGAAATGCAGGGCCAACCTGCACAAACTCTTGAGCGCGGTATGGGTTATCTGGCAAACGATGATGATGCGGTCAGCTGTAATCGCATTGGTGGCGGCCACCCTGAAGGTTTCTTTGAATCTTGGGCAAACCTCTACCACCGCTATGCACTGGCGATGCAGGCCATGGACAACCAAGATACTGAGACACTGAAAAATCTCTGGTTCCCAGATATTGATGACGGCATTGAAGGTGTTCGCCTGCTCGAATGCTGCGTCGAGTCAGCTGATAACCAATCAGCTTGGGTGAAATTCTAATGAGCTGGCTGCCTTTAGACCCAGATCGGGAACTGGATGTAATCTGCTTAGGGCGTGCCGGCGTAGACCTATACGCCCAGCAAGCAGGCGTCAGTTTAACCCAAGTGAGCGCTTTCAATAAATTTGTCGGCGGCTCCCCTGCCAATATAGCCACTGCTATCGCCAAACTCGGCGGCAATGCCGGATTTATCGGCTGTGTTTCTAAAGATGGCCTGGGAGATTATGTACGTCACTATTTAACTGACCAAGGCATTAACTTGGAGGGCATGCAAGCTGATGATAGCGGCACCCGCACTAGCCTTGCTATTACTCAAATGCAACCTAATTCGCCGGAGGTGGTACTGTATCGCAATAACGCAGCGGACCTCGCTTTATCGCCGAGCCAAATAGATCGTCATTATATTAAGCGCAGTAAAATGCTGTTGGTCTCTGGTACCGCATTGTGTATGAGCCCTTCGCGTGAAGCTTGTTTATTGGCGATGAAAATAGCGCGTAGCGAAGGGGTGAT
>Ga0209395_1001376_pt1 | contig 34119 bp, 29 predicted proteins | sample GOMGulsemesocosm_3_FD_184635 | JGI IMG/M metagenome (GOLD analysis project Ga0209395, IMG submission 184635) | Methane-oxidizing microbial communities from mesocosms in the Gulf of Mexico - GOM9D Gulf of Mexico (SPAdes) (version 2) | ecosystem: Environmental > Aquatic > Marine > Cold seeps...
AACGTTAAACATCATATTGCCTTCCCTTTCAACCAACGAGGTCAGCACTCTTAAATATGATTTCGCAGCTCAATACTTAGCCTATGGTTTCCCCTGTCAACGCTTAACTCGGCACCTTACGATGCAAAGCCCATGACTCGGGGTCTCGGCGGTCTGCTAAACCTTACCAAGTAGAGGACTTTCACCTCCAATCTTCTACCGATTTATCTCGGCGCACTGACTGTCCCATCTTTACCTTAAATCTAATCACCAGATCAACATCGGCACAAATTTTCACGAAGGCGCTTTGTGCCCCAAATTTGCGTAAACTGACTATGATTTTGTCTAGTACCTATCTAAATTTACATACATTGCATGGCTAGTTTATTGGTGTTAAATTACTGTAAAAAATATATTCGGTGCTAAACCCATGAATATCAATCGTATTTTGTAACAATAAACCCAACTATTATTAGCGATAATAACTTAAATGACAAAGTTAAAGAAATTACATTATCAATTACTTCAATTAGCACTCTCCAAAGGTGCTATGTCAAAGGAAGTCACTAAGAGTGGCTACCAATATGAAGTATCGTTTATTCTCAATAATAATGATTACATTAATGCGTCTAGGATTTTCCGAAAGATCATTGGGTATTGGACAAAAAATGGCGTGACAGGATGGCTTGATCATAAGCCTGTTTATGTAAAATATTATAGCCCAAAGACAGGTGATAAAATCATTCTACGTAGTGACGGTGACATATATATATGCCTGACCCACAGAGAAAATCAACCACCTGATGCTCCCAAAATTGATAGTATTTATATTAACACCAGCTATGCGGATATACCTACTCAGCTATATCACAGTATCGGTGGAGTATCATTTTTCATACTGAGTTCTTTTATATGTAGCTTATTCATTGAGTAGCTACAAAAATTCAGAAAATCGGACAGGCATTAATTTATCATTGAAATAGTAATCAAATTCCCAATGTATGCATGAATATTTATTAACTCAATTAGACAAAGTAGCCACTAAAGACTCATCAACGCAATACTGTTTTAAAAACAGCGCTAATATATAGAACAAATTTTTCCACAAGCGCACTTACCCTGCTAAGTGAAGATTTAACTTCCCAATCTTGAGCTTTAAAATGATTTAATAGGGATGTTCAACCAACCCCCTTGCACCAACTCAACCCGTGATTGTGTGCGTAATTCCGTAATTGATGCTCACTACCAGCAAAGCTGCCATATTGCCGTCTGAACTCCTTCACTGACGTTAACCAATCATCTTGCTCAAGGCCTATGGCGTTAAGTAGTTTGGGCTGATTTGAATCTATGTGCCCACGTTTCTTAGGGTTTATGTGTCTACCACTCCAATCAACGAGTTCAAAATAGTCGTGATAACTAAATGGCACTGCGTGAGTGTCAAAAACACATAAAAATGGGAGTAGATTGTATGGTTGCGCAGGCGTTGTGTATTCTTTGTTGGGTTTGTTTTTTGTACGTTGATAAGCTTTTAATTGGATTAAGCGCTCTTGAATCGATGTGTAATCACTTTCTTGTACATTCTCAGCTATGCCTGCTCTGACAGGATTTAAGTCAACATACGCCATGCAGCTGAGCAGTGCAGTTTCATCTAATAAGGCTTGTGACTTGAACCGCCCTTCCCAGAATTTTCCGGTACAATTGTCTTCTTTGTTCGCTTGGCGAGAAATTCCTTCATTCAAACATTTCATAAACCACGATATATCATAAAGCCTTGCTCGCCATGTTTCACTCAAAGCTTCTACTGCATTAAAGTGTGCTTGAGTAATATCATCACCAGCCAAATAGCGGTCAACTAATAGATGGCCATTAAACAGTTGATACCAGCGTGTTATAACCTCATCCATCGACCAACTATCGGCACTCACCTTATCGACTTGAAGTACTAAGTGGTAGTGTTACTCATCACGGCATAAGCGGCGATATTTATTGAATATACGGATGACAATAACTTAATCCGGTCAACTAACCACTGCCTTCTATGGTCATAATTTTTATTATTATAAGGGTCATCACCACATAAGAAACTGCGACGGACTCAGCGGTTAATCACGTGATAATAAGAAGTGGCTGTTAAATCAATAAGTTCATGGCGAGCACGTGTCATATCAATACCAAATGTTGAATTAGGATATTTGAAGCCTAGCTGACAAACCAATTAACGCTCACTTTTCGAATGGTAATCAATGATATTTTCTTGCCTGTCCAATATTTTTATATTTTTGGTCCAATATTTTTGGCAGTTAATCACGTGTTAATAAGAAGTGGCGGTTAAATCAATAAGTTCATGGCGAGCACGTGTCATATCAATACCAAATGTTGAATTAGGATATTTGAAGCCTAGCTGACAAACCAATTAACGCTCAATTTTCGAATGGTAATCAATGATGTTTTCTTGCCTGTTCAATATCCCCTCACTATATGTAGTGTAATTCCAATAAACTTATCCATATATAGTAGTTTTTGTTAATTTAACCTCTTGGGTTATGAAAAATAATCCCCATTATCTATTTAAGGTTAATATTCTATTGGCCTAGCTTATATTTAATATAAGTTTTTAATTAGTGGAGTGAGTATGAAATTTCAAGGCGCTGTAATTAAAGAACAAGGGCAAACTTTTGCAATTGTTCTTGTAAAAAAACATATTGTTGATTCTTCATTTGAAAGTGAAAAAGCAACTAATTCATTTATGTATTACTTTCCTGGTGTGCCTCTAGTTTTAATGGCTCAAGATTCACGAGGTACTCCTTTCTATAGAGGGCGTAAAGATATTGTTAATTTCTTAGCAAATATACATCCATCTCAAGTTCCTTGGAAAGAGTATACTGCTAGCTAAACATGCAAGCTTGTAAATGGCACAAATTTTAGCTACGTGTTTTGTGTTGGCGTTACGCGTCAGTATTACACAAAATACTCCACAAATTTTCCTGTTACAAAAGCGTCAGTTTTTTATGACTGGTCCAAGCTAGCACTGACAGTACAATCTGGAAAACGCCTCACATGAACACTTACAATATCCCAATATCCCAATTATGTTCATAATCTCCACAGAATTCTTCTAATATCAAAATTCTTTTATCAACAGTGTCTATTTCAATGCCTTCAGCTAACAAACTCCGCTCATCGAGTATACCAACTGATCGAATGACGATATCATAGGCAACCCTTTGACATAAACCAATGAAGCTCCCACTACGTTTGGATGAGACGAACTCAAGAATTTCCACTGCTCTCATTTTAAACTCTTGAGGACAAAAATTGCCATCTAACGAAACTTTCATGCCTCGTACAGCTGTATAACACCTCTTAATGACATCAGATCTTTCCTTAGCTAAAGTTATGTGGTTAAGCCCTAAAAGATCAATTGATGTTTGAGCCTTTAGCTTCAAGTTATCACATGTAAGTTCTGTATGTGGTACGGCAATTAAATATTTTTCATTATCTATATCAACAGAAAGGTAAGAAAATAGCTCATTAGGGTTATCACAACAAGGATTAAGCAATAACGGATACTCTTGTGATTCTCTGCCTTCTACCAAAGGCCCAGCTCTATCTTCAATCAAAATAGGAAAAAAGTTATTTTTACCTATATTTTTTTCAACCTTCCGGTATGGAGTGTGCGCATGCCCCTCTTTATAGATTATCTCATTTAGCCCGCCCACATTACAAAAATCACATGAAGGTAAAAGGTTTTCCCAAATAGGAGCAAGCCAGTGATACCCTGGTTTTATCCTGTCTCCTGTATCGGTCACAACTAATGCCTTTGGGCGATAGTGTTCTATGACGACATCACTTCTTTTATCTCTAATTCCACAATAAGCACATCGATTATTTGTCAGCTTACGAATAGCGACCTTCACAGAATTCTGCGCATAGGCGGTAAATGCTAATTCACCAGATCCTACAGCAAGTAAGCCTCTATTATTATTTAATTCATTATTTGCCGCAGAATTTGAGCGTGACAGATCTAACGACGTTGGGGCGGTTGTTGATGAACGGTCTAATTTAATCATTTTCGGAAATCTTGATATTTATTGTCTTAACAATTTCTTCAACGTCAATGGGCTTATCAAGCGCTAAACTTTTATCTACACACATAAATGCGATCATTTCTCGGTATGTAGTTCCATATAAACCATTCTTCTTAAGTGAAGAAAAGTTCGCTAAAATAGACTCTCTATCTTCCCCTCTAATAGACTGATAGAACTCAAGGAGATCATCATTATCTTTTATATTCGAACTACTACTTAGTCCAAAATACCTAGACGTTAGTATTCGTTCAGCGTTGTAATACGAAATATCAGGAAGCTCTTGCGTCAGTTCTGAAGTTCCATCTATTTTTCTTTTAATTAAGATCAACTCACCTTTAGAGCATCCCTTTAAGACTAATGGATCGTGCGTCGTGAATATAAACAAAATATCTGGGAATACTCGTTTAAGCCTACTAACTATATTTATCTTCCACCTAGGGTGGAGGTGCAAGTCAATTTCATCGATAAATACAACACCAGCAACAGAGTCTACATTCATTAATTGATTTGACGTAGTGTAATTGGTACCAAATTGTTTATATATATTATAGATAATTGATAATATTGACATATAACCAGAACTCCACGCAGAGATATCTTTATTAGCCCCCCCATCTACGTGAATAAATACTTCACCTTCTTTACGAACAAGTGTGGAATCATATTCAATATCAAGAAGCTGCTTAAGCTGAGAGGCTACTATATTAAAATTGTCAACAGCTAAACCTAACAACCATTTGTCTGCGCTTTCTATATTTTTGCTTTGTATTCTTGATTCATTTATGTAAGCAATTTTTAGTCGATTCTCAATATTAGTATTACAATGAAACAAGTTTCCATCTTGCTTTGTTATAGTGACGGTATTGTCAAAATAAACCCGCTCAAAACCACTAAGTGTTCCGGATGCTTTTCTAGATTTTTCATTTATAAAACCGTCACTTGAACGATTAACTATATGTTTCCTAGTCCCTCTAACAGCAACACTTAGAAAGTTTAATATAGTGCTTTTTCCAACACCATTCTCACCGACTATCCCTATTGATTTACTACCGGAAAGTTGAATTTTTCCGTCATTAATATTACGAATATCTTGGTAATTAAAATTCAAAAGTTCAACGTATTTATCAGATTCTTCTATTTTCACTTTTGAGTTCAGTATTCTTTCTTCAATACAAATAAGAGATTCATTATTGATATAATCTGAAAGTAACTCCCACTCACTTGAAAGGTCTTCTGCAAAACTTAAATCTTTAATAATGTTTTTACGGTTGTTTTTTAGACTTTTCCATAAGTACCAATAATCTTCATTAGCGTAATCTGTAATTTCAGGCAGCACTTTACTAAAAAATTCTATTCTTTCTTTTACTTTTTCAGCTCTATTTATGGCACAGACATTAATGGTCTTTTTTGCTAATTTAGTTAGGCCCTCGATTTTTCCCGTTTCTTTATTATATCTCAAGCTCAAGTGAGTTGCCTGTTGAGTAGGTATTAATACATCAGGTTTCTTTAAGCTTAACATCTCAAATTTAACTGGTGCATCTATTGGTAGAAAAGGAACAAGATATTTAAAAGCTGTAACTATTTTTCTACAATTACGACATAGAGGTAAAATATTCTTAAGTTCTTGCACTAATTCAGGAAAATCTCTGTTTTGATCAATTGGATGTATTGGTAATACAGATATAATATTTGTTGAGTCGCAATAAGCGCAGCATCCTCCGAACGCTTCGACCACTATTGATGAAATGCTACCGAGATAGTTTAAGTATTCGTGATATTCGTCAGTAGCCATCAATAATAATTGCTGAGAAATATGGTCATTTGAACCATATTTTCGAACAAAATTAGCAAACCAACTCACATCATCTGCAAACTTATTATCAAAACCTTTAGGGTAGTTTAGTTTTATTGGGATCATTTCGTTTCCTAAATAAGGTTAAATCTATAAGCTCATTCCTGCACCATTAAATTTCAATCAGGTTACGCGCTTTTCGTAATATGGATGGTAGCATCTCCATTACTAATGAAAGTCAGTCGTAGAGTTTAGGCTTTAGTTGATCTTACTTTCTGAATTGCAGTTGTACCACCTATAAAATATGTGCCTGTACAAAAATATAACTGATATTCAATGAGTTTCAATACTAAGTTTCTTTTAGACTGTAATCTAGCACCAATAAACTAGCGGCACAATAAAGCTCAATGGTTTAGGTAAAATCATGAATCAAAGGGCTCAGAAAAACTTGATTACGTCCGATACAAAACCTACCCCCTAAACGAACATAGGTACGATAAGTCCTATGTCGGTTTGTGCCCCATAACATACTCAACATAAGTTCTTGCATTAGAATATCTTCGCCATTAATGATTTTAGTGCTGTGGGATATAGCACTTCAGCTTATATTACTGACAAACGTAAATAATATTCAGGCACAAAAAAGGCAACCGAAGTTGCCTTTATCAAACCAATCAACCGCTATTAAAACGTATGATCTTTTTGCTCTTTCTTGCTGTGACCTAGTTTAAAAACCACTACGAAAAAGACAGGAACAAAGATAACGGCCAGTACAGTGGCTGATAACATGCCGCCAAATACACCCGTGCCAATGGCATTTTGACTGCCAGAACCAGCACCCGTTGCAATAACGAGCGGAGTTACCCCTAACATGAAGGCCATTGAGGTCATGATGATTGGGCGCAGGCGTAGTTTTGCAGCCATCAATGTAGCGTCTACAAGGCTGTGACCTTGCAAGTACAATGAACGGGCAAACTCAACAATAAGTATCGCATTTTTAGACGCTAACCCTATGGTTGTTAACAAACCTACTTGGAAGTAAACATCGTTAGATAACTCACGCGCCAAGGCAAAACTTAACGCGCCAATCACGCCCAGTGGCACCACTAGCATAACCGCAAACGGCACACTCCAACTCTCGTAAAGCGCCGCTAAACAGAGGAAAACAACCAGCATTGATAATGCATAAAGCAACGGAGCTTGCGCGCCAGATTGCTTTTCTTGCAGTGACATGCCGGACCATTCAAAACCATAGCCCGGTGGTAGTTGTTTAACGAGTTCGCTCATCGCGGCCATAGCATCGCCAGAGCTAAGCCCAGGAGCGGCTTGACCAAATATTTGAGCCGATGGCGCGCCGTTATAACGCTCTAGTTTTGGCGGACCAAATACCCAACGTGCACTACTAAAGGCAGTAAATGGCACCATTTCGCCTTTGTTGTTTTTAACGTACCAATATTTAATGTCGTCAGGCATCATCCGGTAAGGCGCATCTGATTGCACATAAACACGTTTTACACGGCCGCGTTCAATGAAATCGTTAACGTAGGTTGGTGCCCAAGCACTTGAAAATGTTTGGTTAACATCGGCTATGGATAAGCCCAGTGCCATCGCTTTTTGTTGATCGATATCGATTTTAAATTGCGGCGTATCCTCTAAGCCATTAGGGCGAACGCCCATTAATCGTGGATCTTGTGCGGCTAAGCCCAACAACTGATTTCGCGCTGCGGTAAGTTTTTCATGGCCTTGGCCTGATAAATCTTGCAGCTGAAAATCAAAACCAGATGCGGTGCCAAGCTCCATAATAGACGGCGGTACAAAGGCGAACGCAAAGGCTTCTTTAATCGTCATGAAATAACCCATAGCGCGACCAGCTACTGCCGTGACATGTTGATCGTCACGGGTCCGTGTGTCCCAATCTTTGAGCTTAACAAAGGCCATGCCGTTGTTTTGCCCGTTGCCACTAAAGCTAAAGCCGATAACCGAGAATACGGACTCAACGTTTTCTTTCTCATTTTCTAAGAAGAACTTTTCAACTTTATCCATTTCTTTTAATGAACGCTCAGTTGATGCCCCTTGCGGTAATACAACTTGCGTAAACATGGTGCCTTGGTCTTCGTCAGGTAAAAATGACGTCGGCAAGCGTTGAAACATCACCACTAAAACAGCAACCAATAGTGCGTAAACCACCATAGTGCGGCCACTGCGATTAACTACCTTTCTAAGAAATGATTGGTAGCCATTGCTTGAACGTTCAAAGTTACGGTTAAACCATGCAAAGAACCCGCGCTCTGGCTTTTTGTGTTGGTCTGGCGATTTGAGTAACGTGGCACATAATGCTGGTGTTAATGTTAAGGCAACAATGACTGATAACACCATTGATGACACGACTGTAATGGAGAACTGGCGATAAATAACACCTGTTGAACCACCAAAGAATGCCATCGGAATAAATACCGCTGACAACACCATGGCAATACCAATTAAGGCACTGGTGATTTGGCTCATCGATTTTTTGGTCGCTTCTTTGGGCGATAAGCCCTCTTCGTGCATGACCCGTTCAACGTTTTCTACCACAACGATGGCATCGTCCACCAGTAAACCAATGGCGAGTACCATGCCAAACATGGTTAAGGTGTTAATGGAGTAACCAAACATTGATAACACCGCGAACGTACCCAGTAATACAACAGGTACTGCAATGGTTGGGATCAAGGTTGCTCTAAAGTTTTGTAAGAACAAATACATCACTAAGAAAACGAGTACGATGGCTTCAAGTAATGTTTGAATGACCGATTGAATAGACAATTTCACAAATGGCGTTATGTCATAAGGAAATACAACTTCCATGCCTTGAGGGAAGTTGGGTTGCAGTTCTTTAATCTTGTCACGTAGTGCTTGAGCCGTGTCGAGCGCATTGGCGCCCGAGGCGAGGTTAATACCAAAACCAGACGCTGGATGGTCGTTAAATTCAGCAACCACCTGATAACTGTCGCCGCCTAACTCTATGCGTGCTACATCTTTAAGTTTGATCGTAGCGCCACTGTCTTCAACGCGCAGTAAAATTTCCCCAAATTGTTCTGGGGTTTCTAAACTTGTTTGAACAATAATGCTGGCATTAATTTGCTGGCCTTCAACACTAGGAGACCCCCCTAATTCACCCGCGGCTACTTGCGAGTTTTGCGTGCGAATAGCGTTGGTGACATCTAATGCTGACAAATTATATTGGTTAAGTTTTTCAGGATTCATCCAAACACGCATCGCGTATTTAGTGCCAAAAAATTGCACCTGACCAACGCCATTGATGCGGCTAATTTGATCTTGAATGTTGGCGGCCATGTAGTCGCCAATATCTGTACTATCAAGTTGGTCACTGGTTGAGTAGAACCCAATAACCATCAAAAATGCACTAGATGATTTAGTGACTTGCACGCCATTTTGTTGCACTTTCTGAGGCAGCAATGGCATGGCCGTTTGCAGTTTATTTTGCACTTGTACCTGTGCAATATCGGGATCTGTTCCAGCATTAAATGTAACTGTAATTGCTGCGCCGCCCGATGAATCACTGGTTGACGAGATATACTTTACATTATCAATGCCGCTGAGGTTTTGCTCAATAACTTGCACCACGGTGTCTTGCACCACTTGTGCCGAAGCGCCAGAGTAAAAGGCACTTATAGTCACAGATGGCGGCGCTACATCAGGATACTGCGAGATAGGTAATTTAAATAGTGATAAAACCCCTACTAACATAATCATGATGGCGATAACCCATGCGAGTATCGGTCGTTCTATAAAACTTTTAACCATGATTTACCCTTCTTGCGCTGTGTTATTTTGTGGCGCTGAATCACCTTTAGGCTCAACAGGAATAACGGTCATGCCGGGACCAATTTTTTGCAGTCCGGTGGTGATGACTTTGTCACCTTGTTCTAGTCCTGTTAATGCCAACCAGTCTTGACCAAACGAGCGACCAATACTAATTTGCTTCACGGCTACTTTGTTATCTTTTAATAGAACAAAAACATTGGCATGTCCTTTTTTGTCAAATGACACAGCGCTTTGAGGAACCAAAATAGAAGCTTCACGCACTGCTTGCGCTAAATTAATTTGAGCAAACATACCCGGCAATAAATATTGGTCAGGATTAACAAATTGTGCACGTAACGTGACGGTATCTGTGCTCATGTTAGTGCGAACTTCGTTGAATTTAAGTTCACCTAGATGTGAGTAATAATCATCTTTTCCAAAGCTTAGTTGCGCTTCATTGTTAGTAGACATTAATTCACCACTAGCAATGCGGCGCCTAATGTTACGTAGCTCTTTATTGCTTTGCACCATGTCGAAATAGATAGGATCAAGTTGCGTAATCGTTGCCAATATTTGCGTTTGCGCCGCCGTCACTAATGCACCAACAGTAATGTTTGATTTACTGATCACACCAGAAATTGGCGCTTCTACGCGCGTATATTCAATGTCTACTTGGGCTTTATGGATAGCGGCTTTACGCACATCAATTTCAGCAACAATGGCTAGGTAATTGGCATTGGCTACATCAAATTGCTGCTGACTTGCCGCTCTATCTTTTAATAATTTTTTATAACGTAATACTTCTGCTTTTGATGAACGTAAATTGGCTTGGCTACGTACAAGTTCGGCTTTTGCAGACGTTAAGTTGGCTTGATAAATCGTGTCATCAATTTGATAAAGCGCTTGTCCTGCTTTAACCACTGAGCCTTCTTCAAATAAACGCTTTTGAATAATGCCAGTGACTTGGGGACGCACATCAGCAATGGCCGATGCTACTGCTCTGGCGGGTAAATGTTGGTTAAACGTAACGTCTTGGGTTTGCATGGTCACATAATCGACCGATTGCGGTGGCATTTGAAATCCTGCCGCCGAGTTATCTTCATTACAACCACTAAGGATTAATGTCAGTGTGCTGATGAGTGTAAATGTTAGTAATTTAGTTTTCATAGTTTCCTCAAATAACGCAAGGTTGCCTAGAGATAGGCAATGGGGAGATATTAAGAGTACATACTCGAGCGTTCGGGTATAAATTTAAAAGCGCTTGGGCAACAACAACTGTAGGGTGAGCTTATGTGAAATTAAGCGCAGTCTACAATTGTCTACTCGTTAATCTAAACTGGTATCTAATAGTTTGAATTTTTATGTTCTCTACCAAAGGAAGTAAAATGCATAAGGATATAATCAAAATTTTAGAGCGCTAGTTTAATAGCTTAGATAAATTATGTACAACTTTTCAACGGATTAATTCACCTGGTTTGTTGTAACTAAATAATTCAAGAATTAACTACTGTTCAAAAATAAAGTTAAACACTCGATTCATTCATTTGTTTTATCTTTAAATATAAATGTGCTAAAACTTATGCATAATTATAAAAATGATCGAGATAATATTGTGTTTTTACGCTATTTGTTAAGTCCTATATTCATATCAATACTGATGCTTTGTGTGTCTGCTCCTACTTTAGCTAATAAAACTACTTTGTCGTCAATGCGCGATGTCATTGTGGTGGGTAATAACTGGGATGGCACCATTGATATTTACGATCCTCACACTTACAAACGTATTAAAAAGCTCAATGCTGTGCCAGACAAAGAAGCACGCCTCGATGAGATTTATTCGGGTGTTGTTCGGCGCGTAAAATCGACCTTCATTCGTGAGGTAATTGGTGAAGGAAACAACCAAATGGTTGATGATATGTTTCCATCAAACGACGGTAAGTACCTTTTCATTTCTAGGCCCAGTTTTGCTGACGCGATAGCGCTGGATGTTAACACTGGTGAAATAGCATGGCGCACACAAGTTGAAGGCGCACGTTCAGACCATGCTGCTTTATCTCCCGATGGGAAAATATTTTTAGTGTCGGCCTCTACGGCGCGTAAAGTTCATGCCATAGATACCGCCACGGGAAAAATTGTGGCTAACTTTGAATCTGGCGATCAGCCTCACGAAAGTAACTACACCAAAGACGGCAGCAAGATTTTGCACGCCAGCATTGGCAAGGTTTATGTGCCATTTTCATCAGATTGGTTAGATTGGATGAAAGGTGATCGTTATTTTCAGGTTGTAGATGCGAAAACTTATGAAGTGTTGGAGCGGGTCGACATTGGAGAAAAACTTGAAGAGTTTGGCTACCCTTGGGTTGATAGTGCTGTTCGTCCGATGGCGATAGCCCCCGATGGCCGCTTCGTTTATTTACAAGTTTCATTTTTCCATGGCTTTTTTGAATACGATTTAGAGCAATCAAAAATCACCCGAAAATTACACTTGCCAGTGCCTGAGCTCATTGCACAAATGAGCCTGCGTGATTATCAGCTTAATTCAGCCCATCATGGGCTGGCCATTAATCACCAAGGCACTAAGTTATGTGTTGCCGCTACAATGTCGGGGTATGCCGCCATTGTTGATCGCCTCACTTTTAGTTATCAAACGGTGGCGTTGTCAGAGCATCCTTTAGGGGCAAAGCCTTATTGGGCAACAGAAAGTGCAGACGGAAAATATTGCTATGTGTCGGTGAGCGAGCAAGATCGCGTGTCCGTTATTTCTTTTGAAACCGCTAAAGAAGTGGCTAGTTTCGACGTAGGCGATCACCCACAGCGCATTCGTACCGGCAAATTATTAATAGATCAGGACTAAAACTTCACTAAACACAGTTAATAACTATAATAGAATACCATCGGCTCATCAGGGCTGATGTAGGAATATTTATACTGAGAAGATTATGGATAATATAGCTGCCCCCTCTATTCAAGATTTACTGTTTGAGTCCCTTGCGGAAACAGCCGACTGTTTTGGTGTTTTTGATCTTGACGACAAACTCATCTATTGCAATGCAAGTTTGGCCGAAGTTTTTGGCCAACCTCAAGATAAAATTCACAACCAAACATTTTCACAAATCGTTGAGCATTGTTATCTCTATAACGAAGGGCTCATCATTGAAACAAGCGATATAATTGATTGGATATCTTGTGCAAATACCAAAAGGCGCATCACTAAATTTAGAAACTTTGAAATAGATTTGCATGACGGGCGATGGTTTTTAGCCACAGAGCAACTTATCCAGAACAATTTTATATTTTTTTATGCCACCGATATTACCGAAAAGAAAAACACCGAGCAAAAACTCAAACAAACATCCAAAGAGCTCTTCAAACTAGCCAGTACCGATGCGCTTACTAGCATTCACAATCGTCGATATTTTTTAGAACTTTCAAAAATTGAATTAAAACGATCTGAGCGTATCGGCTCTAGCTGTAGTTTTTTGATGATTGATCTTGATAATTTTAAATCATTGAATGATGAATATGGTCATCAAGCGGGTGATCTTACACTTAATTTTTTAGCTAATTTAGTCAAAGAGATGTTGAGAGCCTACGATATATTTGGCCGTATTGGCGGCGAAGAATTTGCCATCCTCCTGCCTGAGACATCTCATCATGTGGCGCTTGAGATTGGACAACGTATTAGGCAAGCCATTGAACAGTCTTCAGTCAATTTTCTAACCCATACTATTAATATAACCGCATCAATTGGTGTGGCGACAAGTGATGAGAATACCGAATCTTTACAACAGTTAATGTCACAAGCCGACAAAAATCTCTATTGCGCTAAAAATGATGGCCGTAATTGTGTTAATGGCACAACGTGTACTAGCCCCAATTAATACCCGATTGTTGCTCATTACAACAAATGAGTATTGAGTTTAAGACGCCTTACCATTCGCGGTGGCTGATTAAACCAACGACGACATGCACCGCTAAAAGTGGCTTGCTCTTGGTAACCTAACAACTCAGAAATGTAACCGAAAGACAATTGACTCTCGCACAAATAATATCGCGCTAGTGATTTTCTCACGTCATCTTTTATTTTCACAAAGCTTGTTTTTTGACCCGATAATAACCGATGTAATTGGCGAGTCTGAAATCCTAATGCATGAGATATATTATCGTTAGAGCATTGACCAATAGGCAGTAAGGGTTTGATTAAAGCTGTAATTTTGTCCGTTAATGTCATCTCTACTTCACCTTGTTGCTGCAAGAATATCAAAGACGATTCTACTTGGCTAAGCTGCTGACTATCGATAGCAACCAATAAGTCATTTTGTGAAACAACAACTCCCGCTATATTTCTAAATCCAATAATTTCACAAGCAAACTGCCTTGCATAAACATGTTTATTATTCTCAATTTTTTCAGGTAAGTAGATACTTAATGGCAGGCAGCGATGACTGCTTAATTGGTCAAGAACATTGACCGCTAATGCAATCGTAAGCTCTGTTACTTGGGATACTTTAGGTAAGGGTTCGAGCAATATTTCAAACGATAACATCAATTGATCGCTGTGCTCTATGGGGTTCATTTTTAAGCTCAGCGCCGGGCAATGTACATGTATATATTTAAGTACCCATTGCAACATATCACCTAAGGTTGTGCCTGTTTTTGCGACTAAAGCAATGGGGCCAAGAATATCGAAACTTTGTAAATTAGCCAGCCTGATACCAAAATCATGACACTCAAATGTTTGCGCACAATACTCGAGTAGATAAGCGTATTGGCGGTAGCTCATGTACTGATATTCAAGCTGCGTTAAATCCACTGCAATACCACATTCATGCAATATGAATTTAGTATCACCGTTAAATTCCTCAACAAGTTGCTCAAACCCTTGAAGTGAAGTCGCACGAATTAAACTTGGCAAATGAGTGTTCTCACAATTGTTTATTGTCTAAAAATATCAAGTTTTATAGAAATAATCTATGCATTATTAATTCGAATCCCTAACGCAGTAAAATTATGAACACTACAAACTTTGATTATATTGTTATCGGCGCCGGCAGCGCAGGTTGTGTTATCGCATCAAGACTCAGTGAAGATAAAGCCGTTACGGTTTGCCTTATTGAAGCAGGCGGCAAAGATGATAGCGCGTTTGTGCAAGTGCCAACCGGGGTTGCATTAAGCGTCCCCTACGGTATTAACAGCTGGCATTATCACACCGAGGCGCAACCACAATTAAATGGTCGCTGTGGCTTTGTACCACGAGGCAAAGTGCTTGGTGGCAGTAGCTCAATTAATGCCATGGTTTATATTCGAGGTAATCGTTGGGACTTTGATCAATGGGCAGCTCAAGGTAATGCGGGTTGGGACTTTGAAGGATTACTGCCTTATTTTATTAAAGCTGAAAATAATCACACGTTTTCTGATTCGAATTTACATGGCCAATCAGGACCTTTACAGGTTGGCGAGTTGCAAGAACCTAGTCACGTTAATCAATATTTCTTAAACGCTTGCACGCAAAACGGCGTGGCTTTAAATAATGACATTAATGGCGCAATACAAGATGGTTGCCGTTTATCACAGGTGACTCAGCATAACGGTGAACGTTGTAGTGCAGCCAAGGCTTATATTACCCCGATATTAGATCGCCCTAATCTAACGGTGTTAACCAACGCCCAAGTTAACCGTTTAAATGTTGTCAATGGACACGTGGATGGTGTCGAGTTACGCCATCAGAAAAAGCCGCTTTATTTAACCGCAAATAACGAAGTTATCGTGAGTGCTGGGGCCATTAATTCACCTCAAATATTGATGTTATCGGGCATTGGACCTAAGGATCATTTAGAGGAGATGGGCATCAAGGTTAATGCTGATTTGCCGGGCGTTGGTCAAAACTTACAAGATCATCTTACGGTTGTGCCGCTTTATCGTGCTAAGCAAAATAGGGGAACATTTGGCATTAGTCCAAAGGGCATCATCGATATTTTATCAGGGGGTTACCAGTGGGTTAAAAACCGCGAAGGCGCTCTAACGAGTAACTTTGCTGAATCCCATGCGTTTATTACAGTAGCTGAGTCGTCCCCCGCCCCAGATATTCAACTGGAGTTTGTTATTGGTCTCGTTGATGACCATAGCCGTAAATTGCATTTGGGTCACGGATATAGTGTTCATGCGAGCTTAATGCGCCCTAAAAGCCGTGGCAACATCACCTTAAATAGTAAGGACCCTTTATGTCCACCGCTAATCGATCCTAACTATCTTGATCATCCCGATGACTTAACAATGTTAGTGACCGGATTAAAAGCCACGCTCGAAATTCTTGAAAGCACGGCTTTTAATGAGATTAAAGGCGAGATGATTTACCCATTAGACAGAAACAACGAATCGCAATTAATTGATTTTATAAGAAAAACTGCCGATACAGAATATCACCCTGTAGGCACCTGTAAAATGGGGACCAGTGATGATGAATTTGCCGTGGTAGACAATCAACTTTGCGTTAATGGCATTGATAATTTACGGGTGGTTGATGCGTCAATTATGCCGACGATTATTACAGGTAATACAAACGCCAGTGTAATTGCCATTGCAGAAAAAGCCGCTGATTTAATAAAGATGTAAAATTGTTATGAAATATCAAATTATTGGAGTTAAACTCAGCTTGGTTAATTAATTTATAAGGAACATAAAATGAACGAGCAGGAAGTGCAATCAGTAAGCAATGATAAATGGGGCAGTGCCAAAATTGTTTATATTTTATATCTAGTCAGTATTTTCTTTGGAGTAACAGGTATAGCAGGTCTCGTTGTTGCTTATATTGAACAAGATAAAGCACCAGATTGGTTAAAAACTCACTACCGTTATCAAATAAGAACATTTTGGATCGGCATGCTCTATTTCTTTATTGGCTTCTTATTGCTGATCGTTATCATTGGCTGGTTTATTCTGCTGTTTAACGTTATCTGGTTGATAGTGCGCATGGTTAAAGGGCTGCAAGCGTTAGAAAATAAACAAGAAATTGAAAATCCTACCACTTGGATGTTTTAGATAACGTCACGGAGACTCATTCATTAAAATAAGACGATGAATGAGTTTCCATTGTACGAAACGTTAAATTAATCCGTGGCGTTGTGACTGACTTTGTTGGTGGCAGTCGATGTAGCCAATGGGATTGTGTTGTCCCTTTCATGATGAGCAAGCTGCCATTTTGCAAGTACAACGACACTGTTTCTTGGCTTTCTTTGTGTTTAAATGAGAACTTTCTTTGCGCGCCTAAGCTCACTGACGCAATTGCCCCATTTTTCTTCAAATCCTTTTCCCCATCACTATGCCAAGCCATACCTTCGCTGCCATCATGATAAAGGTTGAGCAAACAGGCATTAAAAGTCTCGCCACATTCTTGCTCAGCCAGCATTTTCAACCTTAATAAAAGAGGCGTCCAGGGCTGCGCACGTTTGGTGGTATTAGAATAAGTATAATCAAAGGGTTGGTCACCTACCCATGCAATTTTTCGAGCTGTGGTGATGTTCTTACCATAAATAATAGCTTGATCGTGCTGCCAGCTGATGTCATTAAACAGCGTCTCAAAACACTCATTTGCATCATTTAGCGTCATGATAGTACCATAATAATGAACAATACCATCACGATGTAATAAATTGGCAGGGGTTAGCGATTCGCTAAAAAGATCTCTCATGTTATAAGTTCATTGATTGTGGCGGTAAAAACTCAATGCCAACGAGTATATCGTTAAGCGCAAAAAAGGACATCATTAATAATGTCCTTAGTGTTTTTTTTAAAAAATCCAGTTGTGTACATATTCTGAAACTGTTCATCGCGCAGAAATTTGGTGCAAGTTTTAGGAGAAAGAGCGGAATTTATAAGTATAAATGAGCACTTTCGACAACAAAATTGTGACAAATGGCCAGACGCTGAATAGTTACAATTGAATTACATCATTGACTGTAAATAGTTCTGCAATCCAATCTTATCTATCAAACCGAGCTGCTGCTCTAGCCAATAAACATGATCTTGTTCGGTTTCTTCTAATAATGGCATGAGCACGTTGCGCGTTTGAAAATCTTGTTTCTCTTCACACAGCGCAATCACTTCTCGTAAATCTTTAGTGACCGTATATTCCAAGTTAAGATCATTTTGCAGCATTTCAGGTACAGTATGACCAATAGCTAATGCATCACGTTTGCTGGCATCAGGATGACCTTCTAGAAATAGAATACGTTCTATTAATGCTTCTGCATGTTGTTTTTCATCTTCAAATTCGTGAGCGATGCGTTCATGCAACTTCGTTAAATTCCAGTCTTCATACATCTTTGAATGTATTAGATACTGATCCATTGCCGTTAACTCACCCGTTAATAGCTTATTTAAACAGTCGATAATTTGTTGATTGCCTTTCATAATTGACTCCTAATCGTTCATCATTTCTTGCTGATAATTTTCAATACCGATATTGCTAATTAGTTCGAGCTGCGCTTCAAGCCAGTCGATATACTCTTGTTCGTAATCAAGTATTTCGACTAACAAATCTCGGCTAACATAATCACCCGCATCCTCACAAACCTGTATGACTTCAGTGAGTAACGCGTTGTGATCCATCTGAACTGATAAATCACACTCGAGCATTTCCAATGTATGTTCACCAATCTTTAAACGCCCTAACTGTTGAAGATTAGGGAGTCCTTCAAGCAACAATATACGCTCAATAAGCTTGTCGCTTTGCTTCATATCTTTGATGGATTTTTTATAGGCTTTTTCATTGAGCGCCTCTAATCCCCAGTTTTTGAAGATTCGAGCATGCAAGAAAAATTGGTTTATAGAGGTTAGCTCTGCGGTCAATACTCGGTTGAGCTGACTTATAATATTCTTTTCTGGTTTCATTACTTTCTCCAGTGCAGCGAAATAGTTACTGTGCATTTATTATGCACCCAATAACACAAAAAGCAATTTTTTCTTTTAAATCATGACCTTAAAGAATAATGTAAATCACATTAATTCGCATACTCACAGAGATTTAACTTCTTTACGAAGGAAGTAATGCAACATACAAAGAATATAAAGATCATTAATACTTTGTTTTTTACTAGAAATTGTCACACCCAGCTCAGTTGCCGTGTCTTAGTTAATAGAGAGACTGAACACATCAATATAACGATGAGATCGTATTTAGCGAAATACACTATTACTGGCCATATGTTATGGCGTTATGGATTTATTTTATTTGGAGGTTATATGGGGTATCAATTTTGGATTTTAAGGGCAATTAAGTTGTTTGTAGTTCTGCTGGTCATATTTTTTACTGTGCAATTACTAAAGCAGAATTCAATTGAAGATTCTATTATCTTCGCTGCAACATGGTCTTTTTTAAGTACGTCGGTATTCATTGGTGCCAGGTTATTTCAATCACGTAGAGGTATAGAGTGTGCTTTGTGTAAGGACACGCCAAATTCCAATGAAAGAGCCGACTAGATTAGTATTAAACAGATCATCCAGCCCTTTAGAATTAGGCATAAAAAAACCTCGATAATTCGAGGTTTAATCAAACAATTAGATGAGAGCTAAATAGTTGTTTGTTTTCTAGTTGGTAATAAAATTGCTGCTGTGGCGTAAATGGTTAGGGTAATAATAGGAGCAAATAACAGTCCAACAATTGTAGTTACTCTAACGCCCATTCTGCTATAACCAAATGCTTTTGCTATCCCGGCACAAACTCCAAATAATTTACTGTGGGTTTTGTCTACGGTAACTCGATGCCAAATGCTCATAATAATTCTCCTAAGGTGTATCATCAATAATGGAAAGGATGCCAGCACTCAATACTACACTGACTACTGGCAGTAAGAATATCCAAAGTACGGTGCTGGACATAAACATTATCTTATGACGCCATTTTTTGTTTAAGTTGTGCTAATTCGTTTTCAATGGCTTCGTCACGTTCCATTTGTTCAAATTGAGCCTTCACTGATTGTTCATCTTTACGACCGATGTCGTAGCTTTCAATTTCAGATTCAATCGCATCAATTTTCTTTTCAAAGTGCTCAAAACGGATAAGGGCATCTTCAACTTTGTTGCTATGAAGCTGTTTTTTAACTTTTAAGCGTATTTGTGCTTGCGCTTTTCTCACCAGCAATGACTTTTGACGTACGCGTGCTTCAGCCATTTTCTGCTCTAATCGTGTTGCATCTTCAGTCGAACTAGACAATGCATCGTTATAACGTGTTAATTCGTCTTCAAGTGTTGCTTCTTGTTCACTGGCTTGTTGCTTTTGAACAATGGCACTGCGCGCTAAATCTTCACGGCCTTTACTCAATGCTAGTTCAGCCTTTGCTGCCCAGTCTTTAACACTACTTTTTGCTTTAGCTAAACTTGCTTCTAGCGTTTTACGCTCTGCAATGTGTTTAGCTGCATTAGAACGAAGCTCAACTAAGGTTTCTTCCATTTCTTGAATAAGCAGTCTGACTAATTTTTTAGGATCTTCTGCTTTGTCTAACATTGTATTGATGTTGGCGTTTACAATGTCACTAAATCTGCTAAATATACCCATAATAATTCTCCACTGTTTCAAATTGTATTAAAAAATTTATATAAAAAAGTTGCTGTTACTTAGACGCTGATGTCTGTGCTTTCTTTGGCAAAAAGGTCACTGTTACTTTTGCATTTTTTGCTTGTTCTGGCTGACCAAGGTTTAACAACGATTGACTAATGCTTCTTTCAATATCGTAGTTCATCTCAGTAACGACTGAATTAACTTGGCTTGTTATCGCATTGCCTAATAAGCCTATTAAGTCTTGTTTCGTTTTGCTTGATAACTCGCCTGCTTGAGCTGTTGTTGCTAGGCTTGCCATCATTAAAGTTGATGCTACTGCGATATTACGGATTGTGTTGTTAAGCTTAGTCATGATTGACTCCTTGTTGCTGTTTGTTAGTGTGGGCGTTTTATTCTGCCGTTCTTAAACTAACTATTGCAGCCGTTGTGCCAACTTTTAATTTGCATTTAAAAACAATAGCTTAACCCAATCCCAGCTAAATTCCTTAGCTTTAAATTAAGATCTAAATAATATTAATAACTATAAAGTGGTCATTTTAACTAAAATAAAATCAATCAAAAAATAAACACTATTTTTCTACAGACAAAAAAAAGAACAACCAATGGTTGTTCTTTTATGAGAGCGAGAGAGAGTTGTTAAATAACTATTGTTCGATAGCCTTTTTAGGATTGATTGCGATGGACCTAGGCTTCATTGCCTCTGGTACTTCTCTTTTTAAATCAATGTGTAAAAGACCGTTATTTAAATCGGCAGCTTGGACTGTTACATAATCTGCTAATTGATATTTACGCTCGAAACCGCGCTCAGCAATGCCTTGATATAAGAATTTACTCTCTGAGTTTTCTTGAGCGGCTTTAGTCCCTTTTACTAATAATGTATTTTGATGGCTGGTAATTTCTAATTCAGAATCGTCAAATCCAGCAACAGCGAGTGTTATACGATATTCATCTTCTGAAAACTGCTCGATGTTATAAGGAGGGTAACCTTGATTGTTACCTTTATTGCCTGTTGAGGCTGATTCGATCATTGATGCTAGGCGGTCAAAACCAATGGCGCTGCGGTATAGTGGTGATAAGTCGATTGTACGCATAATATATTCTCCAAAGAAGCAATAATTGGTAGCTCTGTGCCGAATTGAGAGTTATCCGGTGGCTACAGTTGTTAAGGCCAGCTCATGCTGCGCCTACGTTTCAACATCACTGAGTGACTGTTGATATTTGGAAAAGAGTTTTCCTCTTGTCCTAATTAAGAGATAGGGGCTAGGTTAATTTTTTCAAGGCTAATATTAAAAATACTTTTAATTTTTAGACAAACCGTCGAGTATTGCACAATCACTTTTCTCATCCCCAAGGCACGATGCGCTTAGGTTTTCTAACGTAATTAACATGTCGTTTAACACCATTATTTTTTTTCGTAATTGCGCCGTTTTTTCTAGTGTTAAGGCTTTTACGTCCTTACTTTTGCGGGTGGAATCTTTAAACAGCCCCATTAACTCCTTAGATTCTTCGATGCTAAACCCGGCCATTCGAGCGCCTTTAATCAGTCTCAGCTCTTCAATATTTTCAGGCATAAAATATCGATAGCCATTATCGCCACGGTTAACGGGGCTCAATAAACCAATATCTTCATAATAACGAATGGTTTTTGGGGCAATATCTAATAATTTACTGACTTGTTTAATGGTTATCATGCCCAGTTTCCTTATTTTTCCACCGCTTCAATAGCAGCGCATTCATTAACACAGTAACACTAGATAATGCCATGGCAAGTCCTGCTAATTGCGGCGTTAAATACCCCATGGCTGCAGCGGGAATAGCGCAACTGTTAAAAATAAACGCTAGAGCGAGGTTTTGTTTCACCGTGCTCCAGGTCGCTTTAGCAATCACAATAGCTGATGTCACTAACATCGGGTTATCTTGCATTATCGTAATTTGAGCGCTAGCTATGGCGGCTTGTGTGCCGCCGCCCATCGCTATCCCTAAATTAGCTTGAGCAAGCGCAGGCGCATCATTTATGCCATCGCCAACCATAGCAACACATGCGCCTTGTTGTTGAATTTCATATAATTTATCAAGTTTACCCTGTGGCTTTAACCCGCCGTAATAGTCTGTCATTCCTAGTTTTTTAGCGACATGCTGCGCTGTTGATGGCACATCACCACTTAACATTAACGTCTTGATATGATGTTTGTTCAAACTTGAAATTGCCCCAACGCTTTGGGGACGTATTTCGTCTTGCAGACTAAATTGCGCGATGAATTGATTGTTCACAGCAAGTAGCACAACACTTGAATGCGGTCTTCTGTTTGTTTTATCACTTAATAAGGTTAAATCAATATTATGTGAGGCCAACAGTTCGCTATTGCCCATTAAGACTTCAATTGATTGATCTTTAGCACACAGTCCCAAGCCAGCATAAACTTGATAGTCAGACAGGGCTTTAGCCGTAATACCTTTCAAAAAATCAGCGCCAGCGATAGCAACCGATAATGGATGATCACTGTGCTCAACCATGGATTTTAAGTGAGGAAAATAATCAGCGGGTTCAATCATATCAGCCCAATATGAGCCGATTAATGTGGGCGCGCCAACGGTTAATGTACCTGTTTTATCAAACGCGACCGTATCTATATTGCCGGCGATTTGTAGCGCTTGCGGGTCGCGAATTATGATGCCATTTTGTGCCGCTACGCCGCAACCAACAACAATAGCGGCTGGCGTTGCCAGTCCTAGTGCGCAAGGGCAAGCCACCACAAGCACCGCCACACTATTAATTAAGGCAATTTCAAATGAATAACCCGCCATTAACCAGCCACCAAACGTGAGAAAGGCAATACCTAAAACGACAGGAACAAACCATGCCGCAATACTATCGACTAATTTTTCGATGGGCGCTTTTGTTGATTGCGCTTGCTCAACCATGGCAATAATTTGGCTCAGACTGCTATTTTCTCCGACTGCGGTCACTTTAATCTCTAGAATTCCTTGCCCATTAAGCGCTCCAGCATACACATTATCTCCCTTGTGTTTGGTCACGGGAAGACTTTCACCACTAATCAATGACTCATCAATATCACTTTCGCCCTTAATAATAAGGCCATCAACGGGGATTTTAGCCCCTGATAATACTCTGACACACTGCCCAGTAATGACTTGCGCAAGAGGCGTTTCAATCACTTGACCATCAATAATTACATGGGCATTAACGGGCTTAAGCGCCAAAAGCTCTCGCATAGCTTCACCCGCCGAATACTTGGCTTTATTTTCTAACCACTTCCCTATTGTCACAAAGGTAATGACCACCGCGCTCGTTTCAAAATAGAAATGTCGTTCACCGCCACTCATAAAGATCAACACGTAACAGCTATAGAAATAGGCGGCGCTGGTACCCAGTGCAACCAAGGTATCCATATTCGCTTGTTTACTTTTCAAACTGCGCCAAGCGCCGCGATAAAATTTAGCGCCAACAATGAATTGCACCACGCTGGCGAGCGCAAACTCAAGCCATGGGTTCAGTGTTAATGGATAGCTAAACAACATAGCGAGCATGGGCAATACCAAAATTATTGTCGGTATGATTGCCAAAAACATAATCCAGTTTTTTCTTTCAAACACCCTTTTATTAACCGTTGACGTGCTAGGTACTTCCTGCGTGATAGTTGTCATTTCATAACCGAGCTTACTGATGAGTTGCTCTATTTTTTCTAATGATACGATGTCGTCCAAGCGATCAAAACTTAACGTATTAGTGGCGCTGTTAACGGTTATATTACTCAGGCCTGTCACTGATTTAAGCTGCTCAAGGGTTTTGTCAGCACAACGACTGCACGACCAACCGTTTACATCAAACCGTTGATGTTTAATGGCGAGTTGATACCCTGCATCTATCACGGTATTGATGACACTTTGTAAGTGTTGTTGATGACAGGTGAGTGTTATTTTTTCGGTAGCGTAACTGACTGTTGCGCTAATATGATCAACATTATTGAGTGCTTTTTCCAAGTTAATAGCGCAGTTGTTACAGCGTAACCCTTGCACAGATAACGTGAATGTTGGCAAGACTCGATCGCAGGACATTGGCATTGGCATAAACAAACTCATAAAGTGTCGATGCCAATATCATAACCTTTCTAGTAACTGGAAGGTAAAGCCTTAAAAGCTAATTAAATGGCATTAATTAGCTCTAAAAACACACTATGGCTGTTTATTTTTTTCATTAAACAGCTTCTACTCCTTGCTCAGCCGTTCTTATTCGAACAACTTGTTCCAAGTCCCTGACAAATATTTTTCCATCGCCAATTTTACCCGTTTGTGCCGCGGTTATAATAGCTTCTACAACGGTGTCTTCTTGATCTTGTGGGATCGCGATTTCTAATTTTATTTTTGGTAGAAAATCAACGGCGTATTCAGCACCTCTGTATAATTCGGTATGCCCTTTTTGCCGACCAAATCCTCGAACCTCTGTTAGTGTAACCCCTTGAACACCAATATCGGCAAGCGCTTCACGCACATCATCTAGTTTAAAAGGCTTAATAATTGCCGTAATTAGTTTCATCTATTTCTCCAGCTTAACAAAGCTATGAATTTTACTGCCCAACGACCAGCAGGATTTAGACCATAAATTTTACCCCCTTAAAATACAACAACTTGAAATATATACGCACGCTTCCGCAGCATTGATTGCACCAACATGGTTCATTAAAACATCATGATCGCACCAAATTGGTTCAATAATTTTGAAGATTTGCAATAACAAAAAAGCGCTGTTAAAGTTATTTAAGTGACTGATATTACGGAGAGTGTATGTTTATATTAATGGGCGAGACAGAAAAGGCTTCACCACTGCAACATGGCCAATTTAATTGTCCAATATGTGCCAATGAGCAAGCCTATTCATTGCATGATTGTGCGATGTTTTTCACTGTGTTCGGTATCAGCGTGGCACGCCTTAATACAGTGAGCCATTATTTAAGCTGCGATCAGTGTGGCAGCTGTTTTCCCCCTCAAATTTTGGAACATCCACAACAACACCTTCATGCCATCGACCAGCAAGCTTTATTTAGAGTACTTTGTTATTTACTCAGTGGCTATGGCGATACTGTTCAATCAAGACAACGGTTACTTAACAGCTATAAATCAATAGCGGCTAAAGAGCTTTGCCAAAAAGATATTGATAGTGAGCTGGCTATAATCAATGCTGGTTCAGCCCCTACACTGCCCTATTTACAAAACATCACCCATTTATTAAGCCCCTTTAAAAAACAACAGCTGGTGATGGCTGCCTACAATTTTGCTAATGAATCTTGCATGATGGAACACCAAGACAGAGTTAGAATCAATACTATAGGCTCTTCCATTGGTTTATCACTGCCTGAAATCGAATATCTCATTGTTAATAATCACTAACCACTACAAATAAATGGTCAGTCAAACCAACGCTATTAATTAAGTGATCTTAAATGGAATTGGTATAATATAGGCATCACTTTTAGCCATGATGATTTTACGATGAAATTAGATCAACCCACTCAAGATGCCTTAGACGCCGCTACATTTAGACGCTTACTTACGCATTTAGATAACAACAAAGATGTTCAAAATATTGATTTAATGATTTTGGCTGACTTTTGTCGTAATTGTTTAGGCAAATGGCATAAACAAGCCGCTGATGACCAAGGTGTGGAATGGTCAGCTGAACAAGCAAGAGAATATGTTTATAAAATGCCTTATAGCGAATGGAAAGAACATCACCAATTGCCTGCAACGCCAGAGCAACTTGACGCATTTAACGCGAAGAAAAAATAATGGCATTGAGTATTAACCAGCAGCACTTGCGAGAACAATTTTCGGCGATGAAAAGTTGGGAAGATAAATATCGCTTTATTCTTCGTTTGGGTAAAACACTACCGACGATGGATTCATCATTACAAACTGACGATGCCTTGCTTAATGGTTGTGAAAGTAACGTGTGGTTTCACGCCAGCATCGATGAGGACAAACTGGTTTTGATGGTTTATTCAGATGCTAAAATTGTGCGCGGACTTATTTCAATCATCTGTGAATCGTTTAAAGACTTAACATTAATGCAAGTTAAGTCTTTTGATTGTATTGAGTTTTTAGAAGAGCTTGGTTTGTTATCTCACCTAAGCCCTTCTAGAGGCAATGGCATAAGAGCCATAGTCGAACAGATAAAACAGTTAAGTTAAGTTACTTAATCATCGTCAACTTTTTTATGACCTGCGCCACAGCAACAAAACCAAAACTCGCGGTAACCACGGTTGCCGCGCCAAAACCTGTCGCACAATCCATTTTCATAGGCCCATCTGATGCTGAAGGTTTTTGTGCACACACACTGCCGTCACTTTTGGGATACTTTAAGTGTTCCGTTGAAAATACACACTCAATATGAAAACGACGTTTCGGGTTTTTAGGAAAATTATGAAAACGGCGCAACTCACCTCTTAATCTTGCCGCCAAAGGATCTTGCACTGTTTTTGCTAAATCGCACACTTGTATTAGGGTTGGGTCTTGCTGACCACCTGCGCCGCCTATGGTAATAACCTTTATTTTGTTGCTTCGACAATAAGCAATTAACGACACTTTTGCTCTAATGCTATCAATGGCGTCGATAACGTAATTCATGTCTTTGCTAATAAGCTCGAATAAATTTTTAGAATCTACAAAGTCTTCCACCGCATTAATTTTACAATCAGGGTTAATGCTTCTCATGCGTTGCGCCATTACTTCAACTTTCGACTGGCCTACGGTTTCTGTGAGCGCATGAATTTGACGATTAATGTTAGACACACAAATGTCATCAAGGTCAATCAAGGTTATTTCGCCAATACCGCTGCGTGCAAGCGCTTCAGCCGCCCAAGAACCAACACCGCCGATGCCAACCACACAAACATGCGACGCTTTCAGCTTTTCAACTGCATCTGTTCCGTATAATCGTTTGGTACCACCAAATCGTAAATCAAATTGTTCAGACATTTTAGTTCAACTACACCCAATAACTATTTTCGGCGATTATGCGTTTTTTTATGACGTTAGGCTAGCCTCTTCATCACAAAAATCATTCTTGTGTGGAAGATTGCTTTTGTGACCAAGCAATAAATTTAATCACGGGGTAAGGGGATATAGCAACAGCGCCCAAGCCCAATGCACTGCTCGCCATAACCATACCCGACACTTGTGCCGTCAGAGATGTAAACAGTAACAGATAAAGCCCGGTACTAATTGCAACTAAGCCAGCCAGATGTAGATAGAAAAAAAATCGCATCATCTTTAATCTCAATACGTTGTTAGCGTTATTTTCTCAAGCAATGACATAGCCAAGTTATTATCGTAATAAGCGGCTTCATTAATGAATGAACCGTACACCGTTTTTTCACCTTCATAACAAACGGTTTCACCGTCAAAGGTCATGAATAATGGTTGGCCTTGTTTAATTTCAGTGAAATCTTTATCTTGAATATCTTTATGGATCATTCCATTACGAGAACCATCTTCATTTAAAGGTAACGATATAGATTCAATAAAACGATAAGCTGTGGTCGTTATTGGTAGTGGCGGCACAGCGTTGTTGTTGAAGTGTTCCACAAAGTCTAATATGTGTTGTGTCATGACATCACTTGCCTCAAAAACGTCGTGACGGATAACAGATTGCGGCACAGGCCCCACTTCTACCATCACGCTATCTTGAGCAATGCTAGACAAAAAATGATGATCTTCATTGGCTTTATGATCTTCGTCGCATGAGATCATTACTTGTGGCATTTTCATGCTTATATAAGCGGCTAATTGATTATAAAAAGCCCCTTTCTTTGTTATTAGTAGGGTTGGTCCCATATTAGATGTCGTGGTGTGCAAGTCGATAATAAAATCGACTCTAGGATTACCCTTAGGGCCTAATAGTTGATTAATTTCTTTTGCGCGAGTTTGTTCAATACTCGTTAAATTATCATTTGAAAGGTGTGTTTGGTCAAAACAGCGGTTTAAATCATGATCGATGTAACGCTTATTTTGTTGATAGGCCTGTGGATTAGCAAATAACATCTCAGTAATGAAACTGGCTCGCGTTATAAGTGCAGGGTTATCTTGCCATTTTTTTAATAAGTAAATACCCGTAAATTCATTCCCATGAGTACCACCAACAACTGCCAACGTTTTTATCACTCTCTATCCTATTAAATATCCCTTAAATTATGAAGTTATCCTACGTCAATTTGATGATAAAAACTGTTATTTTTTGTCATACTTTAGACATAAAAAAACACCCTATTTATAGATATAAAAAATAGGATGTTTTAAGAACAAAATTTAATTGTTATTTATTTGTAGCGGCGAATTAAATCCAATTCAATTGGGCGCGGTGTAGTAGTGCCGCGTGCTTTTTGAGGCGCTGAGCTAGTTTTCTCAAACTCTAATACAGAGATCCAATCATCACCTATAGTAAAGGATCTCACTGCAGGGAGTGCTCCATAAAACGTATCGCTGTCTAACTCAGGAAAAATCAAGTCAAAAACAAACTTAGAACGAGGCATAACAACAGGGTCAGTTACACGGCCACGTTGTCCCCAACTAATTATGTAAGACTTGCTAGAATCAACAGTATCTTTTAGCGAAATGACCGCTTCATCACGTTCTATCCCATAACGTGCACTCATCATGGCTGCATCAAACAAAGTAGCCACATCTTCCTGAATACTGCTATAAGCATACTCAGTAGGTGCATTGTCATGTGAAAAGAAATTAGCAACATCATCGGGTGTGTATGCTTTTTGAGCATCCGTTATGGTTGCACCACGGAAGTTGACTTGACCTAACGCCATCATTTCAGTACTTGATTTCGGATGTGCCGTTGTTAATTTATCGGCAATAGTATTTCCTTTACGTAATTGAAAGGCATTATAAACACTAGTTCCAGTAACAGATGATAAAGTTGACGACGGGAACGTATCATTAGCATGTGCTAGCTCATGGTAAAGTAATGAACCTAAATCTGGGACTAGATCTTTAACAGTACGTGTTAATCGAACATTTTTCGGATAATAACTACTCGCGTAATCATCATTTATCACATAACGCCAAGGCATTAAATAGTTAAGTTCCTTACCAAAGGCACTACGATAATCTGGTGCCACATCAATAACATCACGTTGCTCTGGTGTGAGCCATAAATCTTCAGCATCTAAATGAATAGCGCCTGTTGCAACCCAGTAATATGACGGGCGAATATCATAAGAAATAACGATTGCGCTGACAGAACGTAGTAACTTCTTAAAATCACCATGAGGATCTTCTTCGGTTAGAAATTTTCTAAAGTTTTCTGCCATCCATGGATGTGATGTAATTACACGGTCCATGACTTGATCAACGGTAGGGTCAATATGATCTTGACCCAGTAGGTTAATTTTAGATAACGAACACGGCGACGCAAAATAGTTAGCGTATATACAGTCTTTAAGACCAGCAGCCATTGGTGCAGATTGATTGTATGGCGAAATTTTTGCAATTACTTCGTCGTAAATCGAGCTGCTAGGAATATTACTTATGTTCTGAACCAACACATTAACTTTATCGGTCACTGTTGACCCATTAGGATGTAACGCAGAAACATCAAAAGTTAATACTGTATCTTGAGTTACACTGGGCGCTTTAAATATAGCCGTATAGGTATTAGTGTTTTTAGCATCAAGAGTAACCGTTGGACCTGCCGTTTGTGCCCATGTGACATTGGTAAATGCACCAGAAACGACATCACCTGTAACGGGGTCGACAGGATTTGACAATTTGAAAGATACTTTGTTACCTTCACGACTGGCGAAATCTCGTCGAACATTTAAAATATTCGTCGCAGTGGTCGTAGAAAAACTCATATCTTTTGAGTATTTTTTACCACTTAATGTAGTGAAATCCACTTTAAAACCGTAGTCACCCGCTGTCTTAACATCAAATGCTAATACCGCTGAATTTTTAGCCACCAAATTTAATGGATCACCTGATGTTTGCGTCCAGCTAATATCTGCTGCATCAGAATGCTCCCCATTAACAGTAGCAATGAGTGCTACTGATTGACCAACTGCCAGCGTTAAATCACCACCGATGTCCACTGTTTTAGTTGGTGTAGGTGTTGGTGTCGGAGTCGGTGTAGAACCACCGCCGCCGCCACAACCAGACATCAGTCCGGCAATTAAACTAGCTAGCAATATTCTTTTGCTTTTAATCATTTTGTACTTCCTTAATTTACATACTATTTACATTCCGTTACATAATAGGGTAATTCTTTACAAAATAGTAGCCAGAATTAACAATATTAAATACAGCTAAAACAAGCCACAATGGTTTTATGAATTTATTTAAAGGCTTATGAAACATCACCATATAAGATTTATGGGTTGAATCATGCGCCGTTTTAGCTAAACCAATAGCCAACATTGTGAGTAACATCACAATCCAAACTTCAATAGACAAAATAATGGCAACGCCCCAAACATAAGTGGACATATTATCAGGAATCATTAATCCATCTTTAAAAATAGGTACACAAGACACTAAGTAACACCAACCAAAAACTAACAAAAACTTAGCATAATTAGTGTAGTTAAACTTCCCACGTTCACTCATTGGAATAAATATTAGTGCCATTAAACCCCAACAAAAATTGATAACGACAAACCACTCTAAATAAATCATTTAATTACACTCTTAATATACAAAAATTTTGCTAATTTTATACTAATTATCCGTGATATTTATATTTTAATTGAGCTAATGTTCGATGCGGGATTAATAATATTTAATTTATCCTAGATAGATATTGTTAGTAGTATCGAACCCTCCAATACGCTAGAGGGGGACGCCATTAGAATGACATATTGATTTGGTATCAAAAAACCAATAATGCTTAAATAAATCGTATTAAGTGAGCAATAAAAGTTCGTATCAACGATATTTTATTCCTCTATCTCACCTGTAAACAAAAAGTCAACATAAGGTATTATGCATGTAATAAATAGTTCACTATTGTATGATTCAGCATTCTTATGAACATATTTTTATTCAATTATCTCAACAACTTATAATATAACAGTAATAAACAACCAAATGGTTAATTTATCATCATTTATCACTATTAAATTTGATTTCCACCCACTAAATGACGTATTATTGACGTTAATTTAGGCAGCTTCTCTTTCCAAATAAAACCTGCCTCACGGATGAGCTCTTTAAGTGTTTATTATCAACAACTTAGAGCCTTAGTGTAATTTACGATGTAAACAACTGATAAAGGTTTTTTCATGAAAACAATAGTGACAACTCACAACGCCCAGATCAAAGAGATTATCGGTGAGGTAAAACTGTTAAATAGCGGTAAAATATCCATACTCAAAGTTGGAGATAAAATCGTTGCTGGTGATAACCTAATTGTTACTCCTGGTTCAGAAATTACATTGCAATACAATGATGGCAGCATAGTTGTATTAAACGAATCAGATTCATCCACTTTAATTAGTAAAGTAATACCAACGGACACCGCGCCACAGGACTCAGCATTACCTGATGAAGTCGATGACGTACTTGATAGTGTTGACAGTGACATTGCGGCAATTCAATCATTAATTGAATCCGATGGCGATCTTGACTTACCAGCTACAGCAGCCGGTGGAGCTTCTTCTGGTGGGGGGATTAGCTTTACGTCAGTTAATCGTACTGGTTCAGAAACAATAGCCTCTTCAAATTTCCAAACAAGCTCATTTACACCAACTTCAATTGAAGGGACAAATCCACAAATTGAAGCTGACAATGTCATTATTGTTCAATCATCTATTACCACCTCATTTGATATAGATAGTTTAGATAAATCTGCACAAATAACAGGTCAAACAACAGGTGTTGCTCCTGGAAGCATTATCTCTGTGACCTTAACTGATTCTAATGGTAATCAAATCACTGTTAACAACATTCTTATTAACGCTGATGGCAGTTTTAATGTGGTTAACGTTGATGTATCTACACTGACAGACGGTCAGGTAAATGCTTCAGCAACTGTGATTGATTTGAACAATCAACCACTTGAATCAGTTAGTAATGATCAACTTGATACAACACCAGCATCACCACCTACTGTACAAATCAATGATGGCGGCAACAACGATGGCTTCATCAATGCGAACGAACAAAGCTCTGGGGCTGACGCTACCGTTTCATTAGACAATACGGGTATAGTATTAGGCGACACCATAGAAATAGTCATCAACATTGGGCAAAACAGTACCACTACAACTATTATTGCAACACAAGAAATTATTGATAATCAATCAGTAACGGTAACAATACCGAGTGAGCTGTTGCTTGATTCAGCAACATTAACGATAGGTAGCACCATTGTTGATGATGAAGGAAATCGTTCACTAACGGCGTCGGATAATGCACTTATTGATACCACTGTACCAGGTGGTAACGATCAACAAAGTAATGATGCACCTACAGTTATTATCAATGAGCAAGTAGAAAACGACATCATTGATAATAACGAGTCTCAAAACTTAACAGCACGCGTTAATATCCCGCAAGTGGGCGTTGATGTTGGCGACTCACTCATCGTCACAATTAACGGAACACCACAGCCACCGATAGTTATCACCCAAGAATTACTCGATAATGGCTTTACAACTATTACGATTCCACCAAGTGAGATCGTTGATGATCAACCTCTTGCCGTATCAGCAGTAGTTCGTGATGAAGCAGGTAACACCTCAAATGAAGGTTCAGATCAAGCACAAGTTCAGCTAACTACAAATAACGATATTGGCGCAATTTCAGACAGTAATTTAACCGATAATGATTTATTTGAAAATGCCGTTAATGGCGATGTTGTCGGAATTACCGCGCTCGCCACTGACCCCGATGGCGAAGTAGTAACGTACAGCTTAACCAATGACGCTGACGGTCGTTTCACCATTGATGCATCAACGGGTGTAATCACTGTAGCTGATGATACAAAAATAGACTTTGAAGATGCCACCTCACACGGCGTAAGTGTTTTAGCCACATCAAGTGATGGCTCAACAAGCAATGAAACGTTTACGATCAATATCACCAATGCCGATGGCACCACGCCTGGCGCCGGCGATACCGACAATGCGATCAGCCCGATCACAGACATTGATACGGCGGTTAATACGATTTCTGAAAATGCCAACATTGGTGACAGCACGGGCGTTCACGCCGATGCGACTGATTTAGATGGCGATGACATTTCATACACCTTATCTGACAATGCCGGTGGCCGTTTTGCTATCGGTGCCAGCACCGGTGAAATCACCGTCGCCAGCAACATTGATTTTGATGAAGTGGGCGGTAACAGCCACACAGTATCTGTTGTTGCCCTATCAACAGATGGCTCATCAAGCATTAAAGACTTCACTATTGCGGTCACCAATGCCGATGGCACCACGCCTGGCGCCGGCGATACCGACAATGCAATTGGCCCGATCACCGACATCGATACGGCGGTTAATACGATTTCTGAAAATGCCAACATTGGTGACAGCACAGGCGTTCACGCCGATGCGACTGATTTAGATGGCGATGACATCTCATACACCTTATCTGACAATGCCGGTGGCCGCTTTGCTATCGATGCCAGCACCGGTGAAATCACCGTCGCCAGCAACATTGATTTTGATGAAGTGGGCGGTAACAGCCACACAGTATCTGTTGTTGCCCTATCAACAGATGGCTCATCAAACATTAAAGACTTCACTATTGCTGTGACCAACGCCGATGGCACGACACCGGGCGGCGGCGATAAAGATCGCCCTGTCGGGGATGTCACCGATGCGGACGTCAACGATGATACCGTCTCTGAAAATGCCCTCGTCAATAGCGCC
>Ga0209395_1001379_pt1 | contig 34077 bp, 28 predicted proteins | sample GOMGulsemesocosm_3_FD_184635 | JGI IMG/M metagenome (GOLD analysis project Ga0209395, IMG submission 184635) | Methane-oxidizing microbial communities from mesocosms in the Gulf of Mexico - GOM9D Gulf of Mexico (SPAdes) (version 2) | ecosystem: Environmental > Aquatic > Marine > Cold seeps...
GCATAACAAACTTGGTAGAAACCAATAATAGCCGCCGATGGCATGGTCGAATATATCTAATAAAAAATATATGCTCCAGCCCAGTAATTGTAAAAAGAAGAGCGGGTGCTTATTAAAGTATAGATTTGTGTTCATTGAATTATTAACACCCTGACAATTTAAAATACATTTCTGAAATATTGAGTTTAACAAATAAAGATTAAACTAAGATAAATAACGCGCTAATTCATACTTCTTTTGGCATCTATACGCGATAACAATAACCAGTTGTTGTTATCTTTACTATGTTCTTCTGTATAGGTAAAACCATTGTTAATAATATTTGTGAATTTAAGCCTTCGATAAGAAGTGAACAGTCTACCAATCACGGATGAACAGACCACTTTCACCGTTTCGTTCATGGCTGGATATTTCACTAGCAAAAAATGTTGTAGTAGTTCGAAGCAAAAGGCTTAATTCAAAAGCTTTAGTAATTTTTTGCCAATATCGATATTATCTTGTGAACCCCTGAATACTTCCTTTTGGCTTCCTATTGCAAATACTTGAACATCAACAGCCGTATGACCAACGGTTGTCCAACCCGTATTGGTACGTTGGTCGATCAATTTTTTAAGTGCAATATCAAGATCACCTGTACCTAAGTTTCGAGCTATGTCCAATGTACTCGTTTCACCTTCAGTGAGTTCAAAACCTAATTTTGTTGAAATAGTCGCTAGTGTTAATTGGCCAGCAATGATGTTTTTAGCCATCTTGTAAGTAGATATGCTAATGTTTTTAAGCCATTTAGGTTGCCACTGAAAAACCTCTCCTGAAGAGAGTGTCATTCCTCCAGTATTATGATCCGCTGTTGCGACCATCAATGTCTCAGGATGTTTATTTACGTATTGCTCTACCCATGCCATAGTGTGTGAAAAATCATCCATTTCGGCCATTGCACTTGCAATATTATTATCATGTCCAGCCCAGTCAATTTGACTAGCTTCAATTAATAATACAAAGCCTTTGTCTGTATTTTCTAGAAGTTTCACGGCCGCTTTTGTTTGTGTTAATAATCTATGTTTATTTTCACTGTTGATGCTGGCAGGTAACCCATCTTTAGCGAATAATCCTAATACCTTGGGATTGCTATAATTAAGCGTATTAAGTTCATTCATAGAATCGATATATTGATAACCAGCATCGGTAAATTCTGACATCAGGTTTCTATCTTCACGTATAAAGTATTTTAATCCACCCCCTAACATAACGTCTGCTCTGAATTGGCCATCAGTACGTTCATCAAAATAGGCATCGGCAAGAGCATCACTGTTATAACGATTGTTGTTATGCACCATAAATGCGGCTGGAGTCGCATGATTTACCGACGAAGTTACAACAAGACCAGTAGCTTTTCCTGTTTTACGTGCCCGCTCAAATAAGGTTTCTAGTGGCTTTTTATCTACATCAACTGCTATTGCCTTATTGTAGGTTTTAACTCCCGTCGATAATGCCGTTGCCGAAGCTGCAGAGTCAGTAACATAACCGTCAATCATTGCAGGCGAAGTACTTGCCATACCCACTAATAAACGGTCAAAAACAGTGCGTTCAACTTCTTGAGTCGACTTATCATCGCTGAAGTATCGATAAGCAGTGGTATAAGAAGGTCCCATGCCATCGCCAATCATGACAATAATGTTCTTAGGCGAATTAGTCTTGATTTTGGTTATTGTCGGTTGTGTCACCGTACTACATCCGGAGAGTATCAATAATGCTACAAGTGCTTTTTTCATCGTAAATCCTAAGTCTATTAATTGTGTTCTCGTTAAAAATAAGTGAAAGGTTAAGGCTTCCTTACATTTTCATTTTCTTATTACTTGGTAATTGGTATTCTTGATACTCGTAAATCTTGCCATTTTTGATGTGAATGAATTTTGTATCCCGAAAAGTCATTTCGGTATCAGCATCTTTATAATGAAATTTACCTTCAACTAATACGGTAGTACCCATTACCGATAAACGTTCAATTGAAGGTTTTAACAACGTCGCGTTATTGACCATGCTATTCCACCAGTTGGTAAATACTTTCTTTCCTTGTTGCCTAGTGGGATTCATACCATTTTGAAAAGTAAAATCATCGGATAAAAGAGCCGATATTTTACTCATGTCTTTTTGTCCTAAAGCGTTAACAAATGCTCTTGCAATCTTTTCATTGTCTTGTTCAAAAGAGGCCAATGATTTATTTTTATCTGGTTGGTGTGCATTTACTATATTGCCCATTGATAGGTTTATAATGCTACCTACAGCGATAGTAAGTAAGACAGATTTGATATTGTTAATAGCTAGGTTCATGTTTATTCTCAATCATTGTTGTGTAAAAAAGGAAGGCTAATGAAGTTTCTTATTGTTGGTTTCTATTGTGCTTTACGAAACCTCAAGACACTGCGATCAGTTTTTCTGCGTAACCCATCGGCCCAAACTACTTGTGTATGATCATCACTTGCATTGATCAGTACATTAGAGCTTGCTTCAAAAATAAAACCCGCATCTATCATCAAATTGGTGATAACTTTTGAACTTAGACGATGTAATTCTGCAGATACACTGGGTTGTTCGTCCATAGTTGCTTCATGCTCCACAACTCCTATAATGCCGTTAGCTTTTATTGAGTGGTAAATCGCTCGCAAAAAATGGCCTACCTCTCTCTCTTCGTCCGCGAGGCTTTTTTCACTTTGCAAAAAAATGTCATGTAAACCTAAGACAATCAACGCTGTGTCATATTTTTCTTTAGGTAGTTGCAGCGTATTCATATCAGATATAACGGTCTTGGTATTTTCTAAACGATTACCCTCGTGACGTTTGTCGCTGGCAGATTTCGAATAGTTGTACCATATTGAGTCTTCATAAACGGTCACCTGACCTTTAGGGCCAACAATGTCGTTTAATAATTCAGTGTAGTAACCGGGGCCTGCAAATACCTCTAAGATCTGACTGTCGGGTTTTACTTGAAAAAAGCTAAGCACTTGGGCTGGTTTACGGTCAACATCTAGTGCTAGGTCTTTAATGGGACGGCTTGAATTTGTGATTGCCTGACCTATTGCTTTTTCTATAGTGAGCGCTGATTTTGCATGTGCATTAGATGTGAAAAAAGAGCTAGCTAATACACTGGTCATCGTCGTAAAAAGTAAACCTTTTATAATTTTGTCGATACTTGTATTGATCGTTAATTTTGTCGTCATTTTTCAATCCTCAAAATTCAATAATTAGTGGTTGTTGGTGACTTGCACTTAAAAAAACAGTTTCTTGGCAAATCAACCTTGTCATCAAATTTACGCGAAAGGCTTTTGATGTGAAGAAAGAAGACGAGAAGAGGAGTTTATTGTGGGATAAGCGGCACGTTTACATGTATTGACGTAAAAAATGTAGCCCGCTTGGTAAATTAATACATGGGGATATTAGGGCGTGTTGACGTTTTGCGTTTGTTTTTGCAGCAAGTTAATGAGTTTTTATACAAGGCAGTGCCTATGCAGTGTGGTTATTCCACACAAATAGGTGATAACGCCGTAGAAATGTTCATTAACTTACTGCCCGAAGGGTTCAACTCAGTAAATCTTACTCTTTGTTGCATACATGGATGTATGTACTTAAGTTTTGCTTGGAGCAAAAAACTTGTACTCGTCTATTACATAGAAAAACTATGCTACTTTCCTCGTGTCGCGATTAGAATCTACTGAGTTGAACAAAATTCATACGCGAAACGTCAACACGCCCTATGTTTATTTAGGTTGTTTTTTATAATCAATCGTTCTAAAAATATCACTGCTCCGGTCTTTTAATTGCGTGAAATATATTCCTTTAGTGCTAAGGCTTAATTTGCCGATAAAATTACTTTTTAATATTTTTTCTTGCTCAAAGCTGACGATGTTTTTCTTAAATATCTCCATCGACGATGAACTATTGAGCCAAAAGTATAGGTGATTATTGTTAACCTCAAAATTAAATACTCTTCGAAAATCAATCATACTAAAGACAAGGCCTTTTATGTGACTGTCATTTATAAATAACTCGTTGTCTTGATTAATAAATGCTGACTCTCTGGGAGTGGCTGCATATTTTATGTATGCCCAGTCTTTGTCGATCATTGTTAAACTATCGGTAATCAGATTATAGTGATGAACACGCCATTTACCTTGAACTTCAAGACTAAAGGACAATGTTTTACTATCAAACCAAGATAAACCACGCACCACTTGTTGTGGTATTTTCACTAAGTGAGATGTACGTGTTTTTGAGTCTACGACTTTAATACTGTGCTTCAATAATAACGCTATTTTGGTATTTTGTGGTGAAAATTGTAAATCTTGATAATAATGGTGTTCAGGAAAATACGTCAGTTGTTTCTTCATTTTGTCGTTAATATCATAAAGCCAAACTTGAGCTGTATTTGATTCTCTCGATATATAAGCAAGTTGAGTCTGATCATTTGAAATGGTGGGTAAGCGATCAACTACCGATGAGTCGATAATTGCTTTAATTTTCTGTGTCGAATAATCATAAAAATTAATGTCATAATTTAAAAGACTGCCACTATAAATATAGTCAGTGGTATTTTTTATACGCTGAGATGGGCCTACTAAGTGACTAGTTTTAAATATGTTTCTTTGATTGTTGCCGTTAAAGTCCATCTCAACAAAACTGTCGTTAGGGTATGCACCCATAATGACTATTTTGTCGCCTTGGTGATTAAAAATAGCACAGCAAACGTACTCGTCTTTATTAAATAAATAAGTGAATTCTTTTGTTTTTAAATCAAGAAAATAAAAGGCATGCCATTGTTGTTTATCAGGTGTTGACAGTAACAACTTGTCTTCTGTGGGGTGTAAATCAAAGAATATATGACCCGCATTAAAGGTTGTTGGTTGATGTAACTTTTGCTGAATACCATTGTTTAAATTTTGGCTATATAAAAAATATGGCTGGTCACCTGACTGTTTTTCACTATAAATTATTTTATCTTGATGGTGATTAAAAACGACTCGACCATAACTGCCTAAAGGACAGTTATGTAAAATACTTTTTTGGCTTATTTCATTTTTTGTCAGTGATATCTGTTTAATGTGGCAATGTGTTTTATTGTTGTAAATATAAATAATTTGTTTACTGTCAGCAGACCAGCGTCCCGAAATAACATTGCCAAGGTCATCACTTAATTGTGTAACCTCTCCAGATTTGAGCTCTTTAAGAAAGAGCTTGCTCCATGTTTTTTGTTGGGAGCGGTAAAGTAAATATTTACCATTAGGTGAAATAGTAGCGTCGTCTTCCGTGCCTGCATCTCGCGTTAATGCGGAGACGTTTTTTGTGATGAAAGGTTCATTTGAAGGTATGAGATATGCCCAAAAACCTCCGATCAATAATAGAGAAATAACAGAGAATATTAGCCAAAGGAAGGTGTGATTTTTTATTGAAATAGTTGAAGTATTATTAACGGGTTTAGTTTTTGCTACAAATTTGTAACCTTTGCGTGGCAAGGTTTGAATAAACTGTGGATTATTAACATCATCTGCTAGTGCTTTTCGTAATTTAGCAATGACACGGTTAATGGCGTTTTCTGTGACTATTTGACCTTGCCACACATTTTCTAATAATTCATCGCGACTAACCTGCTGATTTGCATGTCTGCAAAAGTAAGCCAAAACTTCTGATTGTCGAAATTCAAGTTGAACAGTGTGTTTTGCTATTGTTAGTGTCTGTTTTGTTTCTGAAAACAAAAAATTATTAATTTTCCAGTTTCTATCAGTCACTTACATATTCGCCATCTTGATATTTGAACGCGTATTATACCTTGGTCACTAAAAATCACCACTAATCATCAGCAAATCACAACTTAATTTCTGCTTTCAAATATTCTGAAATCCCTTTAATTATTGAGTGAATAAAAATGAAGTTATTTAACAGCAAACAAAATCGGGTGAAGAGTATGCTTTATGGTTTGTTCTCATGTTTAATTTTTACAACATATAGTGCTGAACTGTTGTTGGATGAAAAAACATCAAACAAAAAACTATCAGAACAAGTTAATGAGCAAGATAAAGACATTATTGTTAATACAGAGGTCTTGATTAAGACAAAAAGTGGCGTAATGCTTTCTGCGGTTATTGCACGGCACAAGAATATCTCTAGTCCTCAACCCACTGTATTAATGTTTGATATTTATGCCGATGTAAAACAACATATTGAAACCACAATAGATGCCGTAAAACATGGTTATATCGGTATTGTAGTGAATACGCGTGGAAAACGATTAAGTCCAGATAAAATTATTCCTTTTGAGCATGATGCTGAAGATGTAAATGATGTTATTGACTGGATCAGTAAACAAAGTTTTAGTGATGGACGTGTAGCTATGCATGGCGGCAGTTATTTAGGTTTTTCACAATGGGCAGCGGCTAAATATATGCACCCGGCGTTAAAGACTATTGTGCCGTCGGTAGCGGCTAATCCTATGCAAGGTTTACCGTTGGAAAACAACATTTTTATTAACGCCAACTATCAGTGGCCTTTTTATGTGATGAATAATAAAACATTAGATGATGAAGTTAATAACGATCGAGAACATTGGGATAAAGCCATAAATGACTGGTATAAAAGTGGTCGCGCATATCGTGATATTGATAAAATGGAAGGTACAGCAAATCCGTTATTGCAAAAGTTTTTATCTCACCCTAATCACGATGATTTTTGGTTAAATATGGGACCCGTTAAAGAAGAATACAGCAATATAAACATCCCAGTGTTGTCAATTAATGGCTATTACGATGATGGCCATATATCGTCAATTTATTATCTTAATGAACATTTAAAATATAATAAAAATGCTCAGCATTATTGGATAATAGGGCCTTATAATCACTTTTTTAGTCAAGAACAAACCATCAATGGCTATAAAAAAGACCCTGTTGCCGCACTCGATCGAAATGAATTAGCCTTTCAATGGTTTGATTATATTTTAAAAGGAGCAAAAAGACCTGATCTGATTAAAAACAAAGTGAATTATCAGTTAATGGGTGACAATTCTTGGCAATACGCAGACTCACTTGCTGAGTTAAACAGTGATTATCAGCGCTTTTATTTAAACACTGAGAAAATAAATGGTACTTATCAACTCATAAAGCAAGCTGAAAAATTAGCTGGTTCCTTGAAGCAAACAGTTGATTTAGCCGATCGAACAACGAGCACTAATAACAATTATTATCCATGGCCAATTATAAAAGAACAGCTGGATGATCCCTCAGGTTTCACTTTTATCAGTGCTCCATTTGAGCAAGATACTTCGGTACATGGTAGTTTTTCCGGAGACATAAAGGTAAAGATTAATAAACGAGACTTTGATCTGGGATTAACGTTTTATGAATTAACGCCACAGGGAAAATACTTTGAACTATTTTATTATATTGGTCGTGCAAGTTATGCAAAAAATCCTAGTAAGCGTCAGTTACTGACGCCTGGAAAGGTAGAAACAGTGCCTTTTAGAGATACACGTATGACTGGAAAATTATTTAAAAAGGGCAGTCGCTTGGTAGTTGTTGTTAATGTTAATAAAAACGAAAGTGCACAGGTGAACTTCGGTACAGGTAAGGATGTCAGTGATGAAACGGTAGCGGATGGCAAAGTTCCGTTAAAGGTGCACTGGTTAAACTCGAGCTTTATTAATGTGCCAATGAAAGTTATACCAAAAATAAAATCCTAATGAGTGTGAAGTGTCGTGGTATTTATCAACTAATTAATAAACAAAAATCATGTCATTACTCCATTAACATGGTGACCTAGTTACATAAATATTGAAATTTAAAATAATAAATTGAACTTAATGTTAAGACTGTACTCTTACTACATGAGAGACAGTTATTTCCCTTAGTGTTTCATGTTTTTATTCTACGTTTATCTGATTCAGATAAACGTTTTTTTTTGCCTTTTTTATAATATTGAAATCATGAACTATTAATGGCAACGGATATATTCGCAAACAACGTTAAGATGCTTGTTCCAGTTGGAGTTAGTAACAAAATGGGCAAACCGGAGGGGACTTTTGAATAAGCATCTTGAGCTAGCTTGGTTATATTGTTATTGAGTGGCTTTTTTTTCCAAATACATTGCCTGATCAGCGGTTACTAAAAGCTCTTCCAAGGATCGGCTCTTTTCAAAATCTGTAACTATTACAGTACCAGCGCTATATTTAATAGTGAAATCATTGCCATCAATTGTTATACCCTCAGCCAGGTTTTTATTTAGTCGTGATAGAAAAACCATATTTTTATCTTCGGTATTTGGTAATAACACAACAAACTCGTCTCCACCTAATCGACCAACAAGATCAGATTTTCGAGAGGCCTGAGTTAATTGTTGTGCAAAATATTTTAATAGAGTATCTCCTGTTTGATGGCCATAATTATCATTAACTTGTTTGAAAGCGTTAAGATCAATTGAAATAATACTTAAAGGACTTTTGGTTCTTGCACTGAGTGCCAATTCTCTATTTGATAAGTTTAGAAAACCCCTACGATTCAATAATGTAGTAAGAGGATCATTCATTGCTGTTTGTGTTGCTTTAAGAATTTCGCCTACTAAATATGAGAGGTTTGTTAAATCAATAAGCTCTTGTGAAGAAAATTCTCTTGGCGCGGTATCTAAAATACATAAGGTACCAAGTTTGTTGCCATATATATCTTGAAAAGGCACGCCCGCATAAAAACGAATATTATTGGGTGCTTGTGCTAAATAACAAGTTTTAAATTCCTGCTCCTCAAGTAAATTATTTATAACATATGAGTCTTTACCTGAGGCAATCGCATAAGCACATAAAGATTCATTGTTGGGTAATGTTTTGCGTTTTGTACCATGCGCTGACTTAAATGTTGATATTTCTTCGTCAACAAAAGTTACCGCTGCAATAGCAACGTTAAAAATACTTTGAGTTAATGCTGAAAGGCGATCAAAGCGCTCATCAGGACTTGTATCCACTAATTGAAAAGAGCGATAAATGCTTTGCTGTTTTGTTATATTTACATTAGGTGATGGCATTTAATCGTCGACTTAGATTTCTATTTAATAATAAGTATAGTCGTGAATAACGTTAGTAGATAACATTTGAATGGATATATTAATACCGTTTGGGTTTGTGAATATTGGTACTTTTGTCTGAATTTGTTGTCTAGTTGTGGTTATTAGATAAAAGCCAAATAATGTATAGTTTGGCTTTATGATTTATCTAAATGGTAGTGTACTTCATCAATTATTAGGCACTAATATCTACTTTGGGATACATGTTATTGATAGCTGCCATCGTACTTGCTCTAGCTTGTCGATCAACATTATTGCCTTCAAGTTTATTTAACATCTCATCAAGAGCTAAAGATTTATCTGGATCATCTTCATTATCAGCAAGTGACTCAAGCATATTTTTAAGTGTATCACCGCTGACATACGAAGACGGTTTATCCGGTCTAGACATACTTTGCATACGTTCAGATATTTCGTCGATCATGGTTTGATGTTCTTCTGCCGTCACTTCGCCATTGCCGTCGGCATCCATTTTAGCAAAAATTTTATCTAGTTTAGTTGTTGTTGCATTTTCAGGGGCATTGGCTAGAAATTCTTCTTTGCTCACCACACCATTCGCATCGATATCTGAACTAGCAAAGCGTTCCTTCATATTTTCTATTTTTTGGCTAGGATTCATTTGAAATCCTGTAGGGCTATTGATTGTTGTCATCACACTCTCCTTATTTATATTGTTGGTTATAAATTAGGCAATTACTAAGCCACGCAATGTCAAGGTTTCGTAAGGTTTTGTAAAGCCGTGTAAGGGTGAGTGAATACGGGTGCTGTAGAAGGTTTTTTGTTAAAAAATCGTTCGCATTAAAATAGAAATGTAGCTAAGAGAGAAGCATGCGGCAATAAGGAGCCGCTTGCTTAGTAAGGTATTTGAGTTTACAAAGACAACCATTCTTGTGGAAAATTATCTTTGACTAGCTGTGTAATACTGACATTTTGTATATCATATTGCTGGCCTATTTCTTCGGCGAATTTTGAAGGTTGATGGCTTCGTGAAATAATTAAAGCATTGGGATATTTTTCTTTCAACCAAATGGAAGCACGTAAGTTTTCTTCCGCAGATCCCGTGCCTAAAATGATAATTGGCTCCGAATAGTTTAAGTCAATCTTCTTAGATAAGTCATCCCATATACGTGGATGAGAAATATCACCTTCTAGGACTTCACGTTTACAAAACTTAGTAAGTTTTAATTGTTCATCAACCACTAATACTCTTCGTTGCGCATCTTTATCTATGATGGCAATAGTATCAATTTCTTTGGTCGCAAAAAGTGAAAGTTCTTCTAAAATCGTTTGACCAAATAAACCAAAACCTGCGAGCACTACAACATCTTTAGGTTTAGTTTTTAAAAAATGATTAATTAAATGTTTGCGCGTAAGGCCAGCTGCGGCAAGTTGATATGAATTGAAGTTAATACAGCTTTTCGCCACGCGTGATTCCGCCATTGACCGCATAAAACGAATGCTATTGCAGTGAATAACAATATTTCCTTTTAGATTTGGAAATCTTTTTAATATTTTATTGGCAGCTTCATAACTCTGAAAGTTATCTTCACCTAGCATAAAGATTTTGTTGGCTTGATTAAGATTCAATCGGTCAATAAAGTAACTGTGTGTTACATCGCCAACGACAACTTTGACGGCAAATTGTGCTCGTAATTCATGTTCTCTTAATTTACTGATTTGGCTATCAATAACAATAACCGAAATATTAGGGGATTTAATGCGCAATGCTTTTAAAAAAGTAATAGTGAGTTCATTGGAACCAACAATAACAAGATGATTTTTTATTTTATGTAAACGCCATCTGTGAGGTGATAAAACATTAACAAGTGCTTCAATTAACGTTGATGCTGCCAATATAGGAGCACCAAAGTAAGCGATCCATAATAATGAACGACCAATGATTGGGCCTCCTTGAGGAGTACCTAGATCTAAGCCTCCGACTACAAATAAACCTAGGCTGTAATAAGCCTTGGTTAATATATCCGCTGTTTCAATACTTGGGCGTTCAGAAAGAGATACCCCCATCAATAACCCGGTTAAGGCAAAAGAAAAAAATAAAATTGCTGCTGGCCAGCGCCAGCCAAAATTAATGGATGCTATCGGCAAACTGTGAACTCTTTATAAATAATTATTGAAGCATTATAACAAAGTTGTTTTATTGCAAGTGAATTAATTCAATGAATATTAAAAAGCATTGTATTTTCAACGAACTTATTATTCTGCAATTACAAATAATTACAGAAAGATTGACCATTTGGTTATTTTTTTTGGTAGACTGCATTTCTAATGAATATATTATTCAAAAAATAACCATCTAAAGGAATAGAAACGTAATGAAACTATTGATTACCATGCTTGCCACAACACAATTTGTGGTTAATATTGCCCAAGCAGAAACAACAATATTGTTTGATGCTGAAGAACAATGTCGCTCAATTGAGACTACTGAGGGAATACGCTATATCCCCCCATGTGCTCTACCAGATACAGAATTCACATTTAGTTTTCCAGATGCTAACGAAATATCGACACAAACACCCGCTTTGGCAGTCACTTTCCAATGTGAGTCTATACGACCATTAAGTTTTAGTTATCAACTTAGCGAAGAAAATCATGTGATTATGAATGGAGAGTTGGCAGGTTCAAAGGATATTGAACAAGCTAAATCAACTTTCTCTGTTGATAAACTTTCCACTGATTATACTTTTAAATTAACGGCAATTAATGGTGCTGTAGGTTTTCAAGCGATTAAACCTAACTGTAAGTTTGTCGTTGAAACTGGTGATATCGTAGATGTTGAAACTGTCGAAAACATGGATGTAATCACGCTTACTAAATTGACAAAGATTAATATGGCGATATGGGATGCAACAACTAGGGCACTGGCAGAGAAAAACACGCGATTTCTTAAATATGAACTTAGTAATGCCAAGTTTTGGCTAGCAACTATGGATGACATCCTTGTTACTAAAAGTCATGTGATCCAAGAGACATTAAATAGTGCAATAGAGCAAATCAATACCGCTTGGGAAGCTTGTGGCAGCCTTTATTGTTATTACACACCAATTAAAGAAATAGAGACACTGCAAAGCAGCAGTGAACAAGCTATTGCCAATATTCTAGAGGTTCTTAACAATAAACTTGAAGCGTATGATTTTGGTAATGAAGACCTTACGGAAGAAATAACGGCTTGGTTACAACTGCGAACACTAATTATTGAAAAATTAACGCCTTTAGAAAATGATGATAATTAAATTTAGTATCATTATTTATTAAATAACAAATGCCCTTAATAGAGGGCATTTTTTGTTGAAGAAAACTCTTATTCTGTATTAACTAATAAAATTAAAGAGGCGATACCCAGCTTCTTTAATTTATAAACCCAGTCCAAATTAACTCGTGAAATGATAATAGGGATTGTACTTTTCCCTGCCACAATTTAACTATATACTCGCCTTTAGAGGTTTGTTTGGAAATAGTAACCGCGTAAGATACTTATTTTATCTTTTTTGGTAACGTTCTAAATAGGGATTAACCGTAATCCATTTGGTATAATACTTTCGGCTGACATTGTGAAAATAGATAGAAGTAAACTTAATACTCTTTTGCGAAGCGGATTAAATCCTGAAATTAAAACGCGTAAGCAACTGGCTGCACATTTAAACTTAGACTCAACTTCACTTACCCGTTGGTTTGCCACTAGAGATCGCTTGGGTAATCCTAGATATCCAGTAGTACCAGATAGACATGTCACCAATATTTTAGCGCTTTTTAATCTAAACGCTCAATGCCTTAGTTTAAGTGATGATGAGTTTCGAGAGCATTGCTTTGAATTATCTTTATTACACACAAAAGTACAAAACAAGGTTCAAAAGGATATAGAGAAAAAATCTATATTAAGACTTGAACAAATCGCTAAACGAAAGTTGACCCTAAAAGATTACCCAACGGAAAAGGTTAACAAAACTCCGTTTTTGGTTGGTACACTATTATTAGCTGTAGGTGTAAGCTGGTTTTATATTGAAGAAAATATTCCTAATTTTTGGCAACAGTCAACATTCATTGAAACATCGAGTGAAACTAAATGCTGGTCGGGCTACGCTTCATATCTTGGAGACTTTAAACAAAAAGATGACGCTGATCCTTGCCACTATGGAAAGCTACTTTATAAGGCGTTGACCGATTTAAAGATTAAAAATGCGAATACATCATTAGCCAAATCTAGTGGGGAACTTTCAGCGACACAAGATTATATTTTGTTTTTATCAAAGCAGTTAGATCAACAAAGAATAAACGATAAAATTACCATTAATATTGAACTGGGTAAAAGTGAATTACAGCGTTCAAATTATCAAGCTGCACAAAATTATTTTCAAATTGCTAGTGGTATATTGCTAACTTTGGATAATCCTAAACCTCAAATAATTGCTGAAATATCCGCATTACAAAACAAAATTAACATCACGTTAAACTAGACTTCATTTAAAATATTCTTCAGTAACCACCGATCCTTACTATTAATCTTGAGTCATAAAATTCTAATTGTTTTGTACAAATTATCGACTGAATCATTAAGAAATTGGCACAGAATTGACACAAACATGGTTTTTTTGTTCACAAAACACGCAAATACGTATCGTTACTAAAAGTCATATTAGTGAATAATTGGCACATATTGGGCCTTTGTTGTTATCACTAAAACCTCTAAATTACTCTTCAATTGTTTTGCAACAAATAAAATTCGGGAGTAATCATGACTACGATAAGCGCAGCGTTCATACCAGGAAAATTTGAATAGACTCTTCGATTTTTAATATTTAAACAATACCGTCGCTATAGATAGATATCGCGTTAATTGAGCCTCACTAAATAGAGTTAATATGCATATACCAGAAAAGAATACTAAACGGTTCTCGCCTTCCAAAAAACTGATGTTTGTGGCCTTCATTATTACACTACTCGTTATCGCTTGGGATCGCATTAATACAATGAGCAGTAAAGTTTTGGTTTCACGTGATGAAGTGATTATTGCAACGGTTGAAAAAGGTGATTTGATCCGTGAGGTTCGAGCACCGGGTACTTTAGTGCCTATCGCTTTAAATTTTCTGGCAGCAACGTCTAGTGGCCGAGTTAAAGATATATTACTTGAAGCCAGTGATATGGTTGCTGTCGGTACTGTTATTATGGTGTTGGAAAATCCTGAACTCACTCAGGCGGTTGATGAAGCAAAACTTGAAGTAGAAGTACTGCAATCGGCTTATAACTCGCTACAACAACGTTGGCAGCAAGCCATACTCAAACAACGTATCGTCGTTGCTGATTTTAGTTCTCGATACAAAATGACCAAACTACGTAGGGAAGCCAATCAACGTTTACTCAATACAGGGGCGGTATCAAGTATTGATTACAATGAGTCAATATTGCTTGAACAACAGCTTAAATTCCAACATGAGTTAGAGCTAGAATTATTGACAAGTCTACCTGAACTTAGCCAAGCAGAATTAATCGCCGCACAAGCAAAAACGAATAAAGCAATGCGGCAATTACGGTTACAAGAGAAGCTTGCCGAGGATCTCAATGTAAAGGCGACAACTCAAGGCATATTACAAGACGTAACTTTGCAAGTTGGCGAACCGTTCAACGTCGGCACTGTGTTGGCTAGAATAGCACAGCAAGATAATCTGAAAGCAGAATTACGAGTTCAAGAAAGTCAGGTGAAAGATGTAATCAAAGGGCAAAGTGTTCTGTTATCAGCTGGCGGAAAATCGGCCCATGGGATAGTGAAACGGATCAACCCTTCAGTCAAAGAGGGCGTTGTTGTTGTTGATGTCTATTTTACTGATGACATCTTAATTGGCGCACGCCCCGATTTGCGCATAGACGGTGTTGTTAAGTTGGAACATCTAAAGAATGTTTTGAAAATTAAACGTCCCGTTTTCAGCCAAGAGTATTCATCAGGCAGCCTATTTGTGCTTAATAAAGAGCAAACAGCTGCTCAGCGTAAACAAGTTAAATTTGGTCGTAGTTCCGTTGATGTCATTGAAGTGCTTTCGGCGTTAAATGTTGGTGACCAAGTTATCGTCTCATCAACAAATAAATATGACGAATTAGCAGCTATTTCTTTAAATTAATCAATTTTTTCAATCCGAATTGAGCGGGTGATACCTACTCAAATGGGCATAAAACAACTTATAACATTTTAATAGAATCACCACAGAGAAGGACAATGTCTTAATGCAAACATTAATCGAAGACATAAAATTTGCCGGTAGGAGCTTTTTCAAAACTCCAGCGGTTTGTGCGCTAATTGTCATCACATTGGCCTTAGGCATTGGCGTTAACGCCGCAATATTTAGTATGGTACATAACGTACTGTTAGCACCGTTACCTTTTGCTGACGGCGAGCAGTTATTTAAACTAAAAACGAATAACCCTAAAATTAATCGCTTTGATGTCACAATATCAGTACCAACAGCGTTAGATTATATAACTAAAAATGAAAGCCTTTCTCATCTGGTTGAATATCACCAAATGGCCTTTACACTTCTTGGTCACGGTGATGCTGCCAATGTTGAAGCGGGTGTGGTTAGCTGGAATTTTTTTGATATGTTAACGATACGCCCCCTCTTAGGACGAACTTTTTTACCTGGTGAAGATGAAGCCGGAGCGAAACATCTGATCGTATTATCACATCATTATTGGCGTGAAAAATTTGGCAGTGACCCTGACGTTATTGGCATGAATTTAGAGATGAATAATGCTGTGCATCAAGTGATCGGAGTATTACCACCATTACCTGCCTATCCTTTTAAAAATGATATTTGGATTGGTTCTTCATCCTGCCCTGGGCGCGGTAGTGACATGTTCATTGGAAAGCGTACCAGACCCATTTCAAAGCTATATGGAAAATTAAAACCTGAGGTCAGTTTACAGAGTGCGAGCCTTGAATTTAATACACTTTCTCAACAATTGTCGTCCACTTATCCTGATGATTATCCATCAAGCCAAGGACTAAGTAATACACTAACACCAATGCGTATCGATATGGCGGGAGATTCTGGTCCCACATTTTATTTATTGATGGGGATTACGGCACTGGTTTTATTAATTGCTTGTGCGAATGTTGCCAATCTTAATTTAGCTCGTACAGCAAGTCGAAGGCAGGAATTGGCTATTAGGGAAGCGCTCGGCGCGAACCCCCGACGTATTGCTAGGCAGGTACTTACAGAAAGTATCATTTTAGCATTGCTTGGCGGCGTAATTGGCTTGATGTTGGCTATGTTAAGTATTGGTCTATTATCCGACTTTGCGGCACTTTATACACCTCTAGCCAGTGAAATTAAAATTAATGGCAGTGTACTTGCTTTTTGTTTGGCAACGGCATTAGCTACCGGTATTGTCAGTGGTGCAAGTGCTGCCTTTCAAAAACGTAATATTAATGAAGCATTAAAAGAGGGCAGTGGCAATATAACAGCCAGTGGCAGTAGTATACGTTTACGCCAAATGTTGTTAGTTGCTCAGTTTAGCTTGGCTTTTATAATTCTGACAAGTGCATCCCTAGTGAGTCTGAGTCTATATCGATTAAATCATCAAGATACGGGTTTTGACAGCACAAATATCATTGCTGTAGATTTATCAACAAACCGTAACAATCGCAGTCAATTTGTACTGGATACCGTAGATCGTTTAAAAGCGATTCCTGAAATAGAAAATGTTGCTTTTTCTAGTCAGGTCCCTTTAGTTAAAAGCAGAGACCACCAAACATTCTTCCAGATAGAAGGGCACCCACCAAACCATAGTGATGAACGTGCAGAAACCTTGATAAATTCCGTATCTGCGAACTTTCATCGTGTACTCAATATACCTTTATTACAGGGACGATATTTCAGTAAATCTGACGATAAAAATAGTCCAAAGGTTATTTTAATCAATCAAACTTTTGTAAATGAATTTTTTATCAATGAGCAAGCCATCGGACAGAAAATCTCTTTTGATGATGGAAAAACATGGGCCACTATTGTTGGCATTGTTGATGATATTCGCGAAAGAAGTGTAAACATAGCGCCGGTACCGACACTTTATGAACCTTGGATTGCTTCTTGGCAATATGAATTGAAGTTGTTGATCAATACTAAATCGCCGCAGGCGATGATCATACCGACAATAACTGAAATTATTCATAGAGTTAATCCAAAGCAAGCCGTGGCAAATGTTACTAGTTTTGAATTGATAAAAGATAATTCATTAGCCTCTTCAAACTTGGTTGGATTATTAGTCGCTTTGTTTGCCTTATTAGCTTTTATTATTACCCTCAGCGGCGTTGTTGGTGTTGTTGCTTACAATATAAGTCAACGTAGTAAAGAGATTGGAATTCGAGTTGCATTAGGTGCAAACCCAAATCGTATCCGCATATTATTTGCTAAGCAGGGCCTGTCTTTATGCGTATTTGGACTATTACTAGGCGCATTAATCATGGCATTTATATCCCCTTTACTCACTGGCGTACTTTTTGAAACCAAGCCGCTTGATCTGACAATTTATACCATAACAGCCTTGATGGTTGCCGTCGTCGCGGCTCTGGCCATTATATTGCCGATCCGACAGGCTACGGCGATTCAGCCTAATAAGGCTTTACGTGAACAATAAATCTATTTTATTTGATATCAGAACAGGAAATTAATATGAGTGATAAAGCATTAATACAATTAACAGCTTTAACAAAAAGTTTTACTACAGATGCTGGTGTTATCAGCGCCATTAAAGATATTAACTTAACCATCAATGCAGGTGATTACCTCAGTATTTCAGGTCCATCAGGCTGCGGAAAATCAACATTGATGTCGATATTAGGCTTGCTTGATAACTCTAGCAGTGGTGAATATCTACTCAACGGACATCAAGCGCATGCTTTGGATGTTTATCAAAGGGCTGAAATTCGTAATCGAGAAATTGGATTTGTTTTTCAGGCATTTAACTTAATTGGTGATATGACTGTTTTAGAAAATGTCGCTTTGCCTTTGTCTTATCGCAATATGAAAAAAGCAGATCGCATAGAAATTGCAATGGCATCATTAGAAAAAGTTCATATGGCCGAAAGAGCAAACTTCTACCCAGCACAACTTTCGGGCGGTCAACAGCAACGCGTTGCTGTTGCGAGAAGTCTAGTGATTGACCCTTCTATTTTACTTGCGGATGAGCCAACAGGTAATTTAGATTCAAAAAATGCAGGGGCGATAATGGATTTATTTGATGAACTAAATGAAGAAGGACGAACTATTTGCATGGTGACCCACGACGCCAGATTTGCCGAACGTAGTCGACGAATAGTGCAATTAGACGATGGTCTGTTGCGATAAGATCATCGACATAGGTTGATTAACTATATAAATTTTGAAAGGAAAATATCATGCTCATTTTTCATGTGATAGCTGGAAGTTTAGTTTTACTTTTTGGGTATTTGGCTTTATTTGCCTCCAAGGGCCTTCGACTTCATCGACAGGCAGGTAATATTTTTTTTATAGCAATGATAATATTATCTTTGAGTGCTGCTTATCTGGAAGTTCAGTTGGGCGATTTCCCGATTATGGGAGTATTCTCGTTCTATTTTACGAGCACCTCATGGGCAACCGTGAGGCGTCAAACAGGAAAGATCGGAGGTTTTGAATTTTGTGCCTTTGTTAGTATTACCCTGGTCGCTCTTACCTTTTATAAGTGGGGCTTCGACATTGTTTATAATGGCAAAGTACTCGAAGGAACGTTGCCACTTGCAGGATATTTTATCTTTGGAAGTGTGGCGGCTTTTTCGGCGATATTAGATCTACACATGATTATACGTAAGGGATTGGCAGGAGCTCATCGAATAGCACGGCATCTTTGGCGTATGTGTATGGCATTACTTTTGGCAAGTCTGTCATTTCTTTCTCAGGATATATTCCCTGAATTTGTTAAGGGGACATACCTACTTTGGACTCCGATCATCTTACTGATCATTGTTGTCATTTATTGGCTCTGTCGGATGCCTTTTAGTCAATGGAGTATGAAACGAGCCGCGTAATACCAACATTTAAGTTTAATAAAACGTCAGCATTGGTTGATCGTCAATAATTAAACTTGGTTGCAGCACGGTTGATGATATTGAAGTGTTATCCTCTTTTAAAGTAGGAAATCAGGTCATTTCACTTTCAATCAATACGATCAGTTATACCAATTGAATTAATGAATTGGTCAATTATAAATAAGGATAAATCTTCAATGCAAACACTAATGGAAGATATACAATTTGCTTTTCGGAGCTTTTTAAAAACTCCAGCAGTTTGTGGTCTCATAGTGGTTACTCTGGCCCTCGGAATTGGTGCTAATGCTGCAATATTTAGCATGGTATACAACGTATTAATGGCCCCTTTGCCTTTTGATGAAGGCGAGCGATTAATAAAGATAAATACTAACAACCCAAAAATTAATCGAGAGGATGTACAAGTCTCAGTTGCAACCATGTTTGATTATCGTGATAAAAATGAACAGTTATCTCACCTAGTTGAATATCATCAAATGAATTTTACCCTACTGGGACACGGCGATCCTAAAAGTTTGAATGCAGGAACTGTCAGTTGGGATTATTTTGAAATGTTTAAAATAAAACCGATATTAGGCAGAACATTTTTACCTGGTGAAGATGAGATGGGTGCAAATCCATTGATTGTTTTGTCGCATCATTATTGGCGTGAAATGTTTGGTAGTGATCCTGATGTTATTGGTATGAGCTTACAAATGAATAATAAGGCTCACCAGGTTATCGGTGTTTTGCCGCCGATGGCTGCATATCCTGTTAAGAATGATATTTGGGTTACGGCATCTTCATGTCCTGCTCGGGGCAGTAGTAGCGCAATAAATGATCGGGATCGTACGATGCTGACCTTGTACGGAAAATTAAAAGAAAAGTCGAGTTTGGAAAAAGCGAGTGTAGATATAAATAATATTTCACAACACTTAACTGCAACATATCCAGATAGCTATCCAAAAAATCAGGGGCTAAGTAATACTTTAATACCTTTGAAAACCGAAATGGCGGGGAATTCAGGGCCGACATTTTATTTATTGATGGCTATTACTTTACTGGTGCTATTTATTGCGTGTGCCAACGTTGCCAACCTTAATCTAGCTCGTACGGCTAGTCGTAAACAAGAATTTGCAATACGAGAGGCTTTAGGGGCTAATCCCAGACGAATTGCGCGACAAGTATTGACGGAGAGTATTCTATTGTCATTAAGTGGAGGAGTACTCGGACTATTTATCGCCATGTTTAGTCTCGATTTACTGACAAACTTTGCTGCACATTACACCTCGCTCGCCAGCGAAGTAAAAATTAATTGGAACGTATTGGCCTTTTGTTTAATTATTTCATTATTAACCGGTTTAGTGAGTGGCGCAACGGCGGCATTTCAAAAGCGTAATATCAATGAGGCGTTAAAAGAAGGTAGTGGCAATATTACTCCTAGTAGCGCGAGCAATCGACTTCGTAAGGTATTGCTTATAATGCAATTTAGTTTGGCATTTATTGTTATTACAAGTGCGACTCTCATTAGTTTAAGTTTATATCGCTTAAACAATCAAGATACCGGCTTCAATAGTACTAATATTGTTACATTACAAATGGGACCCGGAGCGGGTAGTGGAACATTGAAACAATGGCATCAATTCGCAAGAGAAACAGCGAATCACTTAGAAAATACAAGTGAAATAGAACAAGTCGCTTTTGCAACTGATTTCCCAATGAGTGAAGGTCGCCGCGAGTTAAGCTTTTTTCAAATTGAAGGACATCCGCCCATCGATAGTAACGAGCGTCCCGATGCTCTAAGAGCGATAGTTTCACCTAATTATCATCATGTACTTGGTATTCCTTTGTTACAAGGACGCTACCTTAATGAAAGTGATGGTGAAAATAACTTAGGTTCAATTGTAATTAATCAACGTTTTGCCGATTTATTTTTCGACAAAGAGAATCCAATTGATAAACGAATTTCATTAGATAAAGGCAAGAGTTGGTTAAGTGTACGTGGCGTGGTAGCCGATACCAGAGAAATGGGGGTCGATATAGAACCCGTTGCAACTTTCTACAGCACATTCATGGAATATTCTCGCTGGAGTTGGTTAAAAATGTTCATCAAAAGCAGTGTGCCGTTAAATGATCTTAGTACTAGTTTGGTAAGTACTATTCAGGAAATTAAACCTAAGCAAGCGGTCGATAGTATAACAACGCTAAGGCAGCTCAAAAAAGAGTCACTATCATCTGCTAATTTGGTCGGTCAATTGGTGACATTGTTTGCTTTATTGGCATTTGGCATAGCTATTAGCGGTGTTGTCGGGATTGTTGCGTACAACGTCAGCCAACGTAGTAAAGAAATCGGTATTCGAGTAGCTCTTGGGGCAAATCCAAAGCGCATACGCATGCTTTTTGCCGTACAAGGATTAACATTATGCGCCATTGGTATTGTCTTTGGTATATTTCTCATGGGGCTTCTATCACCGGCTTTAGACTCAGTGTTATTTGAAACACAATCTTTTAACTTAGTAATGTATTTAATAACGGCGGTAGTTGTATCGCTATTTGCCGCAATAGCTATTTTATTGCCGATCCGACAGGCAACGGCCATTCAGCCTAACAAGGCTTTACGTGAACAATAAGTCTATTTTATTTGAGATCAGAGCAGGAAACATAATATGAGTGATAAAGCATTAATACAATTAACAGCTTTAACCAAAAATTTTACCACAGATGCTGGTGTTATCAGCGCCATTAAAGATATTAACTTAACCATTAATGCAGGTGATTACATCAGTATTTCAGGCCCATCAGGCTGTGGAAAATCAACGTTAATGTCTATATTGGGTTTGCTTGATAACTCAACCAGCGGTGAATATTTACTCAACGGACATCAAGCACATGATTTGGATGTTTACCAAAGAGCTGAAATTCGTAACAGAGAAATTGGATTTATCTTTCAGGCGTTTAATTTAATTGGTGATATGACTGTTTTAGAAAATGTCGCCTTGCCGTTAACTTATCGCAAGATGAAAAAAGAAGAGCGCATGGAAATCGCTATGGCATCATTAGAAAAAGTTCATATGGCCGAAAGGGCAAGCTTTTACCCAGCACAACTCTCAGGTGGTCAACAGCAACGTGTTGCTGTTGCGAGGAGTCTCGTTATTGACCCTTCTATATTGCTTGCAGATGAACCAACAGGTAATTTAGATTCAAAAAATGCAGGGGCGATAATGGACTTGTTTGATGAACTTAACGAAGAAGGGCGAACTATTTGCATGGTAACCCATGACGCCAGATTTGCTAAACGTAGTCGACGAATAGTGCAATTAGAAGATGGTATTTTAATTTAAATGCTAGACCTGCATTATGGCCGAGGCTACATTCACAGCAACGGCCTAAAATAATAAATCTAATATGGTTTATTTACTATAAATTACAATTGATTACATTATGTTTTTAAAGCTGTGTTAGCATGCACTTCTTAGAGTAAACGGTTTGAAATTAAAGGAATATGATGACATACATAAATGGAATATCGGTACTAATAGTACTTGTACTATCTGCTTGTGGTGGTAGTGGCGATAAAAAGATTGAGGTAGTGCCAGATCCCGTGACTCCTATTCCTGGAGACACTGAGCCAACAGCAGGTTTATTAAAGCTTACACCTCTTGTGGATGTTGAAGATGCGTATAATAGCGATATAGGTGAGATGACGTCTCTGAAAAAAGTTATAACGCTCACCAATAACCGTTTGTTAATTTTAGGTGAAACTTCACCTATAGCAATTAATGGTAACCAAGAAGGGTTTATCGCTATTACTGATCAGCAGGGGGCGACTTATTCTTTCGAACAGAGTAAAACGGGCTATGCAGACGCTTGTGTTCATGCTTCAGGTGAGTATTCAGTGGGTAAATTTATGCCTTCCGATCTGGATAACAGCCCTGATAAACATACTATGCAAATTCAGCGCTTTGCTATTGATGGTAGTTTAGTGCAATCAACAATGTTGAGCGCCTTGGTTATCGAAGACAGATATAATATTCCCGTTGATAAAGCGCAATGGTTATTAGAGCCGTTTACGATTGAAAATGCAGATACAACAGAAGAAGATGGTCTTTATCGTCAGAGTTCGCTTTCTTGGGGGCATTTTGATTTTGTTAAATTCCATTGTAATAACGAAGAATTATTAGTTACTTATAATAACGGCGGTCAGAAATTAGCCAAGTATAGTGCGGATTTGCAGTTGCAATGGCAAAAAGTTGTTTCAATTTATTATTGGGGTAACTCAACACGCTCAGCAACAACGCTGAATGTTGCTGTTACAGACGATGGTGATATTTTTGTTGTTGATGATATTAGTACCGATGCGATACCCGCTTATAACCATAGATTCTCTAGCACATTGCCACTAGTTGAAAATAAAGGACAATCAGAGCGTCATATTATTTTAAAGCGTTTTAACGGTGATGGTGAAATGCTTGAAGAAAAACTCTATGTGAGTGAGCATTCACAACTTGTTAGAGGTTTAACAATAAAAGACCATCAAGTGATTGTTGGTACGGTGAGTCGGATTGATAAGGTCGGTAAAAGTCAATATAGCTCGGAATGGGATATAGGTTTGTTGCAAGTGAATAGTACCGATATGTCGTCTCAGCAAATGTGGTTTGATTTAGATAAAGAAGATATTCTAAATGGTATTAAGTCAACGAGTGATGGCATTTATCTATATGGTCATACAGGGGGCGTGCAAGTAGATACTAATAGTTGGGTGGGTGATAGCAAGGGTTTTTATGCTAAATATGACATTGAAAACCAGCAACTTACACCGACAATGTTTAAAGCATCACGTTCAAGCGAAGTGAACCACTTAGTGATTAGTGGCGGCAAATTGAATGCTGTGGGTATTACCAATGGGCCAATTACACATTCGTCAGATCTTACTCAACAAGGCTTGTTTATAGAAACCTCGTTAATACAAGACTAATATTGCTTGATGTGGTGTTAGTTATGGTACCAATAATTAATATCTATATAGTAATATCAACCCTGCGAATATCATCTTCACAGGGTTTATTTTTAATCTAGTTACTTTCATTTACATCAAAGTAACCTAATGAAGCACTAATTTATCTATCCGTGTATTAGTCACTTACACTGAAACATTTCATTCGATAATTCAAAATTTACAAAAAGAGTTTACTTATTAGCCTATTTTCTCTATAGTGGCGTCGTTAATTATTCTCCTCTCGTTTATTTAACTGATTATCCTTTGAGATAGTCATTGTTATGTCTTTCCCTTTCACAGTCAGTCATCACTCAAATTATTAAGCTTAAATTATTGTCTGAGTTATCGAGATATGCTCTCGTATTAAGTTGATATTAATAAATATCTAAAAGTTTTCACACAATAATATAGCTTTTCTTATTCATGCGTTCGACGCAAATTAAAAGAGTTTTATTATGTCTTATACATATAAAGGTACGATTTATTCGATTAAATCGCCGATTAGGTCCATTTCCGTTAACAAGCATAATGTTGTTGTTACCGACCAAAATGGTACTAAATTAATCAAGTTTACCAATGTAAACGATTCAAAAAGTTTTCTCGCATGGGCCTATAAGGCCTAGCGATTCACTTTAATGGGTATGGTTGGTGTTAATTATAGAGGTTTACAACCTTAAGTTATTTCTTATCATGCTCATGCTTCAAAAGCCATTTTTCAAGATGGCTTTGTAGTTATCCCAAATACAAATTTAAAAGACTGAGTATTAAAGGAAGCCTCCTCGTCATAAGTTTTTTTTCTTCCTGTGAATCATTCAATATCAGTGGCTTAGCAAATAACAAAATATAATTTGTCTGCTATAGTTTGAGAACGATACTTTATATTTATTCAAAATAATCCTATGAAGGACTTATACCTCCAACTAAACATTTTATTGTTGTTGATATTTATGTGCTTCAAACTTTCTGCGGAAAAAGTTCTTGATGTTGTTACGCTAGAACAAGCGAAGGCTCATTATTTATTAGAAATAATCAAACATATTGATCGAGACACGGAATCAAACCCCATTGTTATCGGCCTTTTAGGTGAAAACGACTTACTTCTAAATACGATTAAACGAAAAATAGCAGGGGTTCGTATTAGGGAAAAACCATTATTTGTTAATAATATTTCGAACGAATCAAATACTAAGAATTACTACTCTATTATTTTTGTCGCTGCGGGAAGATTTGATGATATAGCAACTATTTTTAATCGATTTGGACCTGCGCTAATCGTTGTTGATGGACGTATCCCAAAAGAAGCCCAATTAGTTAGTCTGGTAACTCGAGGGGGACAAATTAGCGTCGAGCTTAATCGTGATAATTTGGTTCACTATGGATTCAAAATTTCAAATGGCTTACTTAATTTCGCGGGAACTAAAGAAGATCTTACAGATCAGTTAAATGAGCAACAGTATCGTCTACATAAGCTAATTGAAGATGCCGAAGAAAAACGTCAGATAGTCGAAAATGTAAGTCAGGCATTAGCAGAGAAAAATACGGCACTTGAATTAATAAAAATGACGTTAGAAGAAAAAAACACTACGCTTGCTAAAAGCATCTCAAAGTTAGAAGCCAGCACAGAGCAACTTCAGACATTACAACATCAAAAACAACTCGATCGAAGAAAAATAGCAGAAAATAAAAAATATATATCTCAACAAAAAATACTATTGGAATCAAAAATTATAGAGCTTTCTCAGAAAGAGGCCAGCCTTACGGAGTTAATTGGAAATATCGATAGAAATAATGAGGTGCTTGGACAACAAAACATCGAACTGCAAAAAGATAGAGAAATTATTCATGACAAAGAGAAAACGATTAACGCACAGCGGATGTTATTGTTTGTCGCGTTGAGCGCCATTTTTATCATCTTAATTTTCATCTATTCGACGGTAAAACTCAGCCGTATGCAAAAGAGTGCTAATAAGGAATTGAAGCGATTAAACGAACAATTATATGAATTAGCAACTACGGATAGTATGACTAAACTATTCAACAGAAGACATTTTATTGAATCAGCTCAACGACAGATTAATCATTTACAAAGGACTGGGGATGATGGAGCGATTTTGATGTTAGACATTGATGATTTTAAAAACGTCAATGATACATTTGGTCACGCAATGGGTGATGAAGCTATTACTCAAGTCGCTAATTTACTTAAAAATAATCTTCGTAAATATGATTCTGTAGGCCGAATTGGTGGTGAAGAATATGCTATGTTGTTGAGTCAGTGTGAGCTTGATAAAGCAAAACAAATCGCTAAACGGCTCGTAGAGGGGATAGCCGACTTATCTATCTCGCACCTAAATCAAACGATAAAACTGACGATTAGTATTGGCTTAGCAATGATAAAAAAAGATGACAAAGACGTTGGTGAGATAATGCAAAGGGCCGATATCGCTTTGTATAAGGCCAAGTCGACAGGAAAAAGTAGAGTTGTAACAGACAGAGATGATTGACCTTTAAATGTTATTTCAGTGATAATTATTGAAACAATCTTGCTCTATATAAAAATAAAGAAGAATAAAATTTTATAGCTAGCCTCTCCGTTACTACTAAATATCTGAATATCTGAATATCTGAATAACTTGATGCTGTAGATTATCTGCTCAATCTCTCAGCATTAACTACGTTAAATAATATTAATGACTCTGGCTGTAATTAACATTTTGACCTCGGTGAGCCTGACGACTGGAGGTTGTTTTCTCAGGTTGTCTGTTTATCATTGTTTATTGGCTTTACGTAGATATTGTGAACTTCAGCAACTGTTAATATAGGACATTAACGAGACAACATTAAAGAGCAAAGAAAATGAACGTGCATTTTATTATACATGAAGCATATGAAGGGCCAGGAGCATTCTTATTATGGGCACAAGAGAACAATTATATAACATCGCGTACCAATATATATTTAGGGGAACCATTACCTTCTGATAATAAACTCATTGATATTCTGATAATTTTAGGTGGACCACAATGCCCAGAAACTACACAACAGCAATGCCATTATTTTAAAGTTGATGAAGAGGTTTCGTTTATAAGTGATTGTATTATAGATGGTTGTGCTGTAATTGGTGTGTGCTTAGGCGCGCAGTTAATTGGTGAGGCGTTAGGCGCAAAATATGAAAAAAGCCCAAATAAAGAAATAGGTTATTTTCCGATTGAATTAACAAGTGAAGGTGTAGAAACTCTCAAATTAACGCATTTTAACGAGAGAGAAGTTGTTGCTCATTGGCATAATGATATGCCGGGTTTGACATCAACAAGTAAAGTACTTGCTAAAAGTATAGGATGTCCTCGGCAAATTGTTGAATATTCTAATATAACGTACGGCTTTCAGTGCCACTTAGAGTTTACATCTCAATCGGTCACTGAATTAATTGACAACTCTCATGGTGAATTTGAAGATATTGATAGTCATAATTATGTGCAAAAACCTCAAGACATAATTACTAAAAATAGCTTACATATGAACTCATTATTATATGGTTTTATGGATAAATTGGTATTTGCTTATAAGCAAGGGTCAAATTTGAGCAATAAATAGTGGCGTTAAATATAAAGCTGACTTCTAATCTTTAACCTTTTAATACACTGCCTCTAGTTGAACGATAGAGAACAGTGTATTAACGTAATATGCTATTAATTCACTTTAAGCACAGTCATACATACCTGATCACCGTAATAATTATCTTGGTAATTACATTGTTTTAGTCTTTTTACTGACGGTGAACATTTACTCATTAGCTTGTTGAATATTTGATGTAATCTAGTCATTTCTTACTCCTATATCTAGTTGATGTAAGCAGTATGCACCTGGTTTATCAATCTGTAAAAGTGCTTTAATCGAATTTTATATTCTATTTTTTGGAACAATGTAATTTGAGCTGTTGAGAAAATATTTTCATCAGTTCATCGACATCGCGAGTCTTGGTATAATTAGGCCTAATAATAAAAGCCAGACGTCTGTGTGGACCAGCCTCATTTAAATGCACTGCCGCCAATTCTGAGTCATTGTAAATGAGTTGGTCTAATGCCATTTGCGGTACTAAAGTTGTGCCTAATTTACCCGCAACCATTTGAATCAAGGTATGCAAACTTGTTGAATTGAAACTGGCATTACTGGTTGTCGAAGATAAGTGACAGGCAGAAAGCGCATGGTCTTTTAAACAGTGACCATCTTTTAGCAGCATTAATTTTTCTAACTCCAGTTCATCACTCGTGATCTCCTGTAAGTTGTTTGGACATTCATCTTTGTGACTGACCCAATAAAAGTCTTCCTGCCAAAATTCAAAGGTCATTAAGCCTTCTACAGGGAAAGGTAATGCTAAAATAGCCACGTCAACGTCACCATTTTTTACCATATCTACCAGAACATGAGATTGTTCCTCAATAATTTGTAACTTGAAATCGGGGTATAGTTTTCTGACTTCAGGTAGGACTTTTGGTAGTAAATAGGGACCAATGGTTGGAATTAATCCTATGGTCATGGGTGTAGAAAGCGGCGACTTATTTAAGTGCGATAGATCATACAATTCGTCTACTTCAATTTTTATATTTTTCGCTTTACTGAGAAATAATAAACCTTCCGGTGTGATCAATACTTTTTTGTTGTTACGTTCAAATATTTGCCAATCTAATTGTTTTTCTAATTCACTAATAGCGGTACTTAATGCGGATTGTGAAACATTGCATGCCTCTGCGGCTTTTTTAAAATGCAGGGTTTTGGCTACGGCCAATGCATAGTTAATTTGTTTTATCGATATCATGTTAAATCTCTTTGCTGAGCATTTAGTTAATTCTAATCAAGCAACACTAATAGTTCAATAAAATAGAATGTAATAATCGAATCAATCAAATTTTCAAAATCATTGAGCCTCGCTATTATTCTCCCATCGAAAGCAAACATGCTTTTAAATATTAAATAACTTAACGACTAATAGAGGAAAATTAACATGGCTCAAATAGGCAAAATTATCCCAGACTTTACTGCGCAAGCATTCCACAATGGTGAATTTGTTGAAGTTAATTCAGAAGATGTAAAAGGAAAATGGTCAATCTTTTTGTTCTACCCAGCAGATTTTACTTTTGTTTGCCCAACTGAATTAGAAGATATGGCTAACCAATATGAAGAGTTACAAAAACTGGGTGTGGAAGTTTATGCCGTATCAACAGATACCCATTTTTCTCACAAAGCATGGCACGATTCTTCAGATGCTATTGGAAAAATCACCTTCCCAATGCTGGGTGACCAAACCGGTACAATAACGCGTGGTTTTGATGTGATGATTGAAGAGGACCATATGGCACATCGTGGAACTTTCTTAGCCGACCCAGACGGTGTTATCCAAGTTGCCCACATTCATGCTGGTGGTATTGGTCGTAGTGCAAAAGACATGGTACGAAATGTAAAAGCAGCTCAATATGTTCGCGACAATGATGGTGAAGTATGTCCGGCAGCATGGGAACAAGGCGAAGCAACATTAACACCAAGCTTAGATCTAGTAGGTAAAATCTAAGTTATTAATACCTAGGTCTTGAGTGTTCATGCCTTAGGTCTATACCTAAGCAGCTTGAGATAGTTTGGGTATAAAAATTAACTCTCTATTATTGGCGGACATTGGGCACTATGCCACTCCGCCATTTTTCATCAGATTAACTTACTTTTGTTAAAGTAAGCCTATTGATAAGGTCGCCCTATGTTTAGCAACGATATTTTAAATGCATTAAAAACTTACACAGAAAACATGACAAACAAGGTGTCACTGGTTCTACAAACTGGTGAACATGATAAACGCCAAGAGTTAAAAGATTTTTTAATACAAATTTGCTCAGTATCAGATAACTTAGCATTCATTGAACGTGACGATAATTTGCGTAGCCCAATTACCTTTTACTTAGAAGTTGAAGGGAAAAACAACGGTATTTATTTTTCTGGAATACCAAGTGGTCATGAGTTTAATTCATTGATTTTAGCCATTTTACAATCATCTGGAACTGAACTTAAACTTGATAGTACCTTAACGAAGATGGTGAAGAAAATAGCGGAAAAGTTACACTTTGAAGTTTTTATTTCGTTAAGTTGCCACAATTGTCCTGATGTCGTGCAATCATTAAATCAGTTTTCTTTATTGAATAACAACATAAGTTCAGAAATGATTGATGGCGGATTATTCCCAACATTAATTGATGATCGTAATATTCAAGGTGTACCGAGTGTTTACTTAAATGGTGAATTGTTCGCTAATGGTAAAATTGATACCGCACAGTTAGTTGATAAACTTATTCAACGTTTTCCACATATTGTCGGTGGCGATGAGCATGAACAGTTACCATTACAAGATGTTACCGTTATCGGCGCTGGGCCTGCAGGCGTAGCCGCTGCTATTTATGCGGCTCGAAAAGGATTAAACGTTACCCTGATCGCTGATCGTATCGGTGGTCAAGTCAAAGATACTGTCGGTATTGAAAACCTGATCTCTGTCTCTAAAACTACAGGGACAGAGTTAACGGGCAACATGCAGGCGCACTTAAGCGACTACGATATCACCATAAAAGAATTTTTACGGGTTGATAAAATTGAAAAAGGTCTGCCTGGAAGTAAGGTCGCAAAAAAGCTGCGTTTATCAAGTGGTGAAGTGATTGACTCCAAAACAGTGATAATTGCCACTGGAGCAAAATGGCGTGAACTTGGTGTGCCAGGAGAGAAAGAAAACATTGGCTCTGGTGTCGCCTATTGTCCTCATTGTGATGGTCCTTTCTTTAAAGGCAAAGACGTTGCTGTTGTTGGTGGTGGCAATTCAGGTATCGAAGCGGCATTGGATTTAGCCGGTTTGGTGAATCATGTCACTGTTTTTGAATTTCTACCAGAATTAAAAGCCGATAAAGTCTTAGTCGAAAAAGCAGAAGCACATAAAAAAATTACTATTATTAAAAATGCTGCGGTTAAAGAAATATTGGCAGAAAACGGTAAAGTTTCAGCCCTTGCTTACGAAGACAGAAAAACAGGCGAAGTGAAGCAACAACAGTTGTCAGGCGTCTTTGTACAAATAGGTTTAGTACCAAATAGTGAATTCTTAAATGGCGTAGTGGAAAGAACCCAACATGGCGAAGTCATCATCGATGAGAAGTGTCACACCACAGAACCCGGTATATTTGCAGCAGGTGATGTATCAACGGTTCCTTATAAACAAATTGTTATTGCCATGGGGGAAGGAGCAAAAGCATCACTTTCAGCTTTTGATTATATCATTAGAGAAAGTTAGTTGTTTAGCGATACGATGATCAGAAAAGCCATTCATTCTCATGAGTGGCTTTTTTATGGTGTATGTTAAGTAAGGTCTCAATTCTGAGATAATACTAACTTCATTAAATTATTGTCTACTTAGACTGATTAAAATATCCGAAGTTAACGTCATTCAAGTGTTTGTGCGTACTTAGTTTTTTCAGGAACTAAAAACTTGCGCCTATTTTATTTAGTAGAAGAAATTAAGGCTTGTTTACGTAGTTCAGTTACTTGATCAAAGCCTATGCCCCAGTTGTCGGTATTGACCTCATCGATGACTACAAAAGTTGTTGCTGGATTTTTATTTAAAATGTCGACCATCAATTGAGTACAGCCCTTAATAATGGCTTTTTTTTGTTCTTTGCTTACGTTTTCGTCGGTAATTTGTACATTGATATATGGCATGTTTTTTCCTTTTTTGATGTGATTGTCTTTATAAGACAAAAGTTAGTTATGCTTATTTAAATTTTAAACAGCAACTTTTTGTGCCGTGCTTGTTTCATTTATAAATTTTGCTAAAATTTCTTCGAAATACTGCACTGAATTTGAACCGGAAATGAGAGTATTCTCATTAAAAATGAACGCAGGTATGCTGCTAATATTAAACGCTTTATATCGTAAAACTTTTTGGCTTAAATCTTGTTTTAATTCTGCTGAAGTTAGCGCTCTATTTGCTTCTTGTCTATCAAGACCCAACTTTTCAGCAATGTTTAACAAAACAGTTAGTTCACTAATATCTTGGCCGTCTTTAAAGTAGGCTTCAATTAAGCATTCATTAACGTCAATTTGCTTATTAAACTGTTCAGCCCAGTGCATTAACAAGTGCGCATTTTTAGTTGGGTAATAATGTGTTCTTTTTGAAAAATCAATAATGATGCCCGCTTCAGCGGCGGTAGTAACCAATGACTTTTGGTAAGCAAGTAACTTGTGCTCACTCCAATCGAATTGACGATTAAAATAACTGGCTATTAATTCGCCGCCTTCGCCCATTTTAGGATTTAATTCAAAAGGAAGAAAGCGAAAATCGACCTCAATATTTAAGTTTTTAATGGCGGTTTTTATGTTGTTATAACCAATGGGACACCAAGAACAAACAATGTCGTGTACCATTTCAATTTTTAACTTTTTTGGGCCTAATTTATTCATTAGCTTTGTTCCTTGATATCGGTATACATTTTGGTAACGATTCGCCACTGCCCATCTTCTTTGAGTAATCCAAGAAAGTCGATATAGTTAAAATCAAACAAAGGACAGTGAATTTTGGCCATGGCTTGGTCTTGCACCACATCGATTGATAATATTTTAAAAGCAAAAGGTTTATTCAGCTGTGCTGGTGTCGACCGAGCGGTAACGTCTACTAACCATTGGGGCAAGGAGCGTCTTACTCCAGGAGCTTTTAGCCATGCATCAGCATGAAATAGTGATTTTAACTTGGTTACATCGCCATGATAAAGACCATCAAAATAGTCTTGCAAAATGACAGTGATACTTGCGAAGTCACTTGTAGTGTTACTACAGGTTGTCTGAATATTTTTCATAATTGACCTTAATAGCCATGACTATGGTAAAAAGGGCATAGGTTTTATCTTTCATATGAAAATGTCTATGCCTTATTGATTTGTAATTAGCGATTTATAATTAATGGTTGTTTTTTATAGAGATGAGATAGCTTGTTCAGCTTTATCTGTTTCTATAAAGCTCGACATAGCTTGCACTGTATTTAGCATGTTTGAGGTCTTTTCTCCAAAAATCACGTCCACTGGGAAGTAGGCACCCCATCGCGAATAAACAGCAAGCATAATGTCTGCTGCCGATGGGCTGTCGCCACCTAAAAAGCTTTTGTTAGCTAGTTGATTTTCAACAACTTGCCATAAATCGTTAATGCTCTCGGCTGCTTTTTCTAAAGTCTCTTGTTTTACTTTTTCATCACCAATATTTTGTGCTAAGAAAAATAATCTACCGTAGGCAGGGTGCATAGTGGCATTTGCAAACATAATGTCTTGAATAACCTGCTGGCGATCATTGTCATTATCAGGAAAAAATGAACTTTTATGTTTGTTAAGAATGTGAAGCATGATTGCCGCACCTTCGGTCAGGGTTTTATCACCATCAATTAACACGGGTACAGAGCCAACAGGGTTGATTGTTTTAAAATTATCAACTTTTTGTACATCAATAATTTTAACGTCTTGACCTAGCTCGCGTAAAACAACTTGAGTAGCAACCGAACAAGCGCCTTGTGAGTAATAAAGTGTATACATGATATTCTCCTAAAAGATAAAATTTGTTTAATTTGTTAGTTCACAACTTCGGAGGTCAATGCCTGCCTCGATGCGATGAAAGAATAGTAACTTTATAAATTGTATTCATATATATCAATAATGCGCATATACTGTTCTCATATTGAAGACAATCATCACGATGTAAATTAATGGTGCAGAGAGTAATAAGGATAATAAGAGGATTAGTGAGTGAATAAATTACGTGCCATTCAACTGTTTGTACGCCTAGCAGATTTGGGTAGTTTTACTCGTGTAGCTGAGCAAGTTAATTCGTCAAAGTCTATGATAAGTAAAGAAATAGGTAGACTAGAAGACGAGCTGGG
>Ga0209395_1001381_pt1 | contig 34044 bp, 30 predicted proteins | sample GOMGulsemesocosm_3_FD_184635 | JGI IMG/M metagenome (GOLD analysis project Ga0209395, IMG submission 184635) | Methane-oxidizing microbial communities from mesocosms in the Gulf of Mexico - GOM9D Gulf of Mexico (SPAdes) (version 2) | ecosystem: Environmental > Aquatic > Marine > Cold seeps...
TAGAAATAAGATAAAACCCGCGCTAACAATCGCGGGTTTTTTTATGTCCGCAGTTAATAGTGTTAATTGAACCAAAGACATCGACAAAGAATTAAAGGATAAGTACCTATGAGCAGTCCACAAAACAACAATGATCAAGTCATTATTTTCGATACCACCTTACGTGATGGTGAGCAGGCATTAAATGCCAGCTTATCTGTACATGAAAAATTACAAATTGCCTTGGCTATTGAACGCCTTGGAGTAGATGTAATGGAAGTAGGTTTTCCAGTATCTTCTCCAGGTGATTTTGAATCAGTACAACAAATTGCTCGCACTGTTAAAAATGCCCGTGTTTGTGGTTTAGCCCGCGCGGTTGAAGCAGATATTGATGCTTGTGGACAAGCACTTAAAGTGGCCGACCAATTTCGTATACACACTTTTATTTCAACATCTGATGTACACGTTCAGCAAAAGTTACGTAAAGAATTCAGCGATGTAGAAGCCATGGCTATTCATGCGGTTAAACATGCAAGAAAATACACCGATGATGTTGAGTTCTCTTGTGAGGATGCTGGTCGTACACCTATTGATAATTTATGCCGTATGGTTGAAAGTGCCATTAAAGCCGGTGCTACCACAGTGAATATTCCGGATACGGTTGGTTATACCATGCCGTTTGAATTCCAAGGTATTATTACTGACTTATTTAATCGTGTCCCAAATATCGATCAAGCAGTAATCTCTGTTCATTGTCATAACGATTTAGGGTTAGCCGTAGCAAACTCAATGGCAGCGGTACAAGCTGGTGCTCGACAAATTGAATGTACTATCAATGGTATTGGCGAGCGAGCTGGCAACTGTTCGTTAGAAGAAGTAGCTATGATCATGCAAACACGCCAAGCATTGTTAGGCGTAAAAACTAATATTAACCATCAAGAAATAGCCCGTGTTTCTAAATTAGTTAGCACCGTATGTAATATGCCAGTGCAATTAAACAAGGCCATTGTCGGTGGTAACGCTTTTAGTCACTCATCAGGTATTCACCAAGACGGCATGTTAAAGGCCAGTAATACTTATGAAATAATGACGCCAGAAAGTGTCGGTATCGCAAAAACTAAATTAAACCTTACTTCTAGAAGTGGTCGTCATGTAATCAAACACCGAATGGAAAGCCTAGGTTACCAAGAGAGTGATTACGACATTGAAGAGTTATACGCTGATTTCTTAACCTTAGCAGATAAAAAAGGTCAGGTTTTTGATGATGATTTAGAAGCTTTGGTCTTTAAGCTAAAACAAAAAGACTTAAAAGATTTTTATCAATTAGACACTATTAATGTTCAATGTGGAGACGGCGACTTCGCTACCGCTAGCATCAAACTTATCTCTGGTAATAAAGAGAAAGGCAAAGAAAACAGTAAGGTGCATGCTGCCACAGGTAATGGTCCTGTTGATGCCCTTTATCAAGCAATCAAACAAAGTGTTGATATCGAATTTGAAGTCAGTGATTACAAAATATCAAATAAAGGCTCTGGTGAAGATGGTTTAGGTCAAGCCGATTTAGTTATCACTTGGCAAGGCAGGAATTTTCACGGCTACGGTTTAGAAACCGATGTTATTGAAGCCTCAGGACAAGCGCTAATTAATGGCCTTAATAGTATTCACAGAGCAATGACCATTGCGGATTTAAAGTCAGCAAAGCAAGCTTAGTCACTGTTAATAAGTTATAGCGAAATATTCGTTAAAAAGAATTTAAAATTTAAAGAGAAATAAAAAATGTCCAACATAGCAATATTAGCCGGTGATGGTATCGGCCCTGAAGTCATGGTTGAAGCTAAAAAAGTATTAACCGCAGTAGCCAATAAATTTGATTTTGAAATCAACACAAAAGACTATGATATTGGTGGTGCTGCCATTGATAATCACGGTAATGCCCTACCCGATTCAACTATGGCTGGCTGTGAGGCAAGCGATGCAATTTTATTTGGCAGCGTTGGCGGCCCTAAATGGGCAAACTTGCCACCAACAGAGCAACCAGAGCGCTGTGCTTTATTAGGTTTACGTGGTCATTTCGATTTATTTTGTAATATGCGCCCTGCAACTTTACAACCTTCATTATCTGCACTATCCACCTTACGTAGTGATATTTCGTCACAAGGTTTTGATGTATTAGTTATTCGCGAATTAGCTGGCGATATTTACTTTGCTGAACCAAAAGGTCGTCGCGGTGAAGGCGAAGAAGAGACAGGTTTTGATTCGATGTTTTATTCACGTCGTGAAATCAAACGTATAGCGCACCTTGCATTTCAAGCGGCACAAAAGCGTAATAATAAAGTAACCTCTGTTGATAAAGCCAATGTATTAGCGACTAGTCAGTTATGGCGTCAAGTTGTCATTGAAGTTGCCGTTGAATATCCTGAAGTAGAGTTAGAACATCTTTATGTTGATAACGCTGCTATGCAGTTAGTACGCGATCCTAACCAATTTGACGTGATGCTTTGTCCTAACTTATTTGGTGACATTTTATCTGATATTTGCGCGATGATCACCGGTTCAATGGGCCTATTACCATCAGCAAGTTTAAATAGCGACGGTTTTGGTATGTATGAACCCGCTGGCGGAAGTGCACCTGATATTGCAGGGCTTGGCATTGCTAACCCTATTGCGCAAATATTATCAGCTGCCTTAATGTTACGTTTCAGCTTAAATCAAGGTGCTGCAGCACAAGCAATTGAAGATGCAGTTTCAAGTGCATTAGACAACGGCATATTAACTGCTGACTTATTACCAGCAAACGAACGAAGTAACGCAAAGTCTACCAGTGAAGTGGGCGACTATATTTGTAAACACATTGATGCCCAGAAAGAAGAGAGCGCATAAGATGACAACCAGTAATCCACAAACCATGTATGAAAAGTTATGGCAAACTCATTTAGTTGAAGAAGCTAAGGGTGAAACACCATTACTTTATGTTGATCGTCATTTGATTCATGAAGTGACTTCTCCACAAGCATTCGCCAATTTACGCTTCCATAACCGTCCTGTACGTCATCCTGAACGTACGATTGCCACAATGGACCATAATATATCAACACGTTCAATTAAAATTGATGCTGCCGGTGAAGGCGCAGCCAATCAACTACGAGCATTAGCAATAAACTGTAAAGACTTTGGTATCGAACTTTTTGATATGGGTCATAAAAACCAAGGTATTGCTCATGTTATTGGGCCTGAATTAGGCTTAACATTACCCGGTACTATTATTGTTTGTGGTGACTCACATACCGCTACACATGGTGCTTTTGGTGCACTTGCTTTTGGTATTGGTACTTCAGAAGTCGAACATGTTTTTGCTACTCAGACCTTACGTCAAAACAAAGCAAAAACAATGAAAATAGAAGTTAACGGCCACGTTGGTGCAGGTATTAGCGCCAAAGATATTATCTTAGCTATTATCGGAAAAACGGGGAGTGCTGGCGCGACAGGTTATGTAGTTGAATACTGTGGCGAAGCTATCGAAGCGCTAAGTATGGAAGAGCGCATGACCGTTTGTAACATGAGTATAGAGTTTGGCGCAAAAGCAGGGTTAATTGCACCTGACCAAACCACTTTTGATTACGTAGAGGGTAAAGAATACTCACCTAAAGGTGACGTATTTACCCAAGCTGTTGCTGATTGGAAAGCTTTGAAATCAGATACTGATGCAATATTTGATGCAACAGTAACCCTAGAAGCCAAAGATATTAAAGCACAAGTCACTTGGGGTACTAATCCCGGACAAGTTATTAGTGTCGATGGTATTGTACCTTCACCTGAAGATTTTAGTGACCCTGTTGAGAAAGAGTCTTGTATTAATGCACTGAAGTACATGGACTTAACTGCCGGTACTAAAATGACAGATATTCAAGTTAATAAGGTATTTATTGGCTCTTGTACCAACTCTCGTATTGAAGATTTACGCGCCGCTGCTGGTGTTGTACAAAAATATCAAGGTCAGCAAGTAGTCTCTGAAGTTGAAGCTATCATTGTTCCTGGTTCATATCGTGTTAAAGAACAAGCTGAAAGTGAAGGGTTAGATAAAATATTTACTGATGCTGGTTTTCAATGGCGCTTACCGGGTTGTTCAATGTGTTTAGGCATGAACGATGACGTTTTAGAAGAAGGCGATCGCTGTGCATCAACCAGTAACCGTAACTTCGAAGGTCGTCAAGGTCGTGGTAGTCGTACTCACTTAGTTAGTCCTGAAATGGCAGCAGCCGCAGCTATCACAGGTCACTTCGTAGACTTAAACGCGTAACCGCCTATAACCTTTTGAGGAATTGAACATGGAAAAATTTAACACACATACAGGTTTGGTTGTGCCATTAGATGTTGCAAACGTCGATACTGATCAAATCATCCCAAAGCAGTTTTTACAAAAAACTGAACGCGTAGGTTTTGGCGTACACTTGTTTCACGACAGTCGCTACCTTGACCATGCAGGTACGAAAGAAAACCCTGACTTTATTATCAATAAGCCAGAGTATAAAGAGGCGAGTATTTTACTAGCACGTGAAAATTTTGGCTGTGGTTCAAGTCGTGAACATGCTCCTTGGGCATTACAAGAATATGGTTTCAAGGTAATTATTGCGCCAAGCTTTGCTGATATCTTTTATGGTAACTGTATCAACGTAGGTCTTTTACCGATTAAATTAAGTGAAGCAGAAATTGAACAGTTATTTGAATTGTCACCCGATGCTCAATTAACACTTACTGTTGATTTGCCAAATAATGTGGTTACTTGTGGCGAGCTTTCTTTCAAGTTTTCTTTAAGTGAATTTCAGCAATACAGCTTAGAAAATGGTGTTGATAGTGTTGGTTGGACTTTAGATAAACTTGATACGATTAAAGCATTTGAAGCGAAAATGCCTGCTTGGCAATAATCTTAATAAGGCGTTATAAACTACCGTAATTAAGGCCAAGTAATAAAGCCCAATTGAGTAACTACTTAGCTGGGCTTTTTTTATTTTGTCTGATAACGATGAGAATAACTGACTACCAGTTAGTCAGCGCTGGTAAACTGAATTTTTCACCATTAAAAGATAGGATTACTTGTTGGGGCAATATTTTTTCAACGATAAGGTTATCACCAATATAATCCCCTTCATAACGGTCTCTGCCATTAACATTTATCCAGCTTTGACCATCTGACGCATAAATATGTTGCTCAAAACTAAGGGCTGGAATCGCGTTTTGTAATTGCTGTGACATTTGAGTTAGAGAGCGAATGTGACTCTGCTCATTACTATCAATTAACTGTGAACTAGCACTACTTGCATGACTATTCGCTAATTGAGAGTCACCTTGTTGCCAATCATTAGCGGTGTCATCCTGAGTTTCCTCTATCGCCGCTTGAAAACGCGCTAATAAATCATCCGACACACCTTCCATTTCAGTCACTTGATAGTTTTGCTGTAAATTTGTCTTCTTAGGCATTTTATCGGCACTGACAACAATTTGCTTATCGGCTTTTATTACCTCAGAAACTGATTTTTCTGGAATATTTTCCGAGATAGGATTGCTATTCGATACAATTATTTCTTTATTATCTACGAGAATAGCAGATGATTTTTCAGTAGGTTTTGTTAGCGAATTATTGTCTCGCTCGACTTTGCCTAAGTCGGTTGATTCAGGTACCAATTTTACCTGTGGATTATTTTCTACTCCTGACTCAGGTAAGACTTTACTCGCTACAGGCAGTTGAGAAATGCTGACTTGCTCCTGTTTTGTCGAGGTTTGAGATTGTCCCCACCAGAAACTCGCTAGGGCAACAAAAGCCATCAAGCTAATTGCAGTAGTACTCATTAATATAGTGCTAGAGCGGTTGTTATTAGATTGAGCTGTTATATCAGATCCTAATGCACGATCCGCTGCCGCGACAACCGTTTTCTTATTTACCACACTATCATTTTGATTATACGCGAGCATCAACGCACTATGACAAAGCAAGTTGGTTAATCTTGGAATTCCCTGAGAGAGTTGATGAATTCTAGCTAATGCACTTTTATCAAAAATTGCTCGTGTGCAATCAGCAACCGATAATCTGTGCTGAATGTACTGGCTTAGTTCTGATTTTGTTAACGGCATTAAGTGATATCGAGCCGTTATACGCTGTGCTAATTGACGTAAATCACGGCGTTGTAATAATTGCTGTAATTCTGGTTGCCCAATTAGAATTACCTGTAACAATTTTTTAGTATTTGTTTCTAAATTGGTGAGTAAGCGTAATTGTTCTAATACTTCAGGCTGTAGGTGCTGAGCTTCATCAATAATCAATAGTGTATTAATATCATTCTCATGATTCTTCAGCAGTTTTTCGGCAATTTTATCGGTTAAGCTTTTCAAACTAGCATCTGTTTTTCGATAACGGATCTTTAACTCATCACACAAGGTCGCTAAAAGTTCTTTACTAGAAAGTGTCGGATTTAAAATAAAAGCAGCTTGAGTATTTTCAGGTAACTGCTCCATTAAACAACGACTTATTGTTGTTTTTCCCGTGCCCACTTCCCCTGTTAATAAGGCAAAACCACCGACTTCCCCTAAACCATAAGTTAAATGTGCCAGCGCTTCTCTGTGTCGATCACTCATAAATAAATATTTAGGATCTGGAGATATTGAAAAGGGTAATTCACTTAACGAAAAAAAATTGCGGTACATGACGTCTACTGAGACAAAAAAACAAGATACAAAATTAACTGCTTGTTTGATGGATGTCAAAGAGTTGATGAATTTAGAGTAAATGCTTAACATTTAATTGCAAATAGTAACGATTATAATTAAGATGCGGACAATTAATTACTTACCTAAATGACTTAGAAGGAAAATACGGTGTTAAAAACATCCCTTACATTATTGGCAATGGCCATAAGCGGCCAAGCATACAGTCAAGAGATCCAATCCACTGTAAGCCAAGTCCAACAAGAATCAAAAGAACAAGACATTGAACGTATAATAGTTACCGGAAGTCGTATTGCTGAAAGCATAGATGAAGTCCCTGCCTCCATTACTATCATCACCCAGAAGCAAATTGCCGCACAACTAAAAGTTTCCTCGGAAATCCAAAGTTTATTAGCTAACTTAGTCCCTGGTATGGCGCCAAGTACTGGTACGGCAAGTAACTCAGGGCAAACTCTACGAGGACGTTCCCCCCTAGTGATGATTGATGGCGTGCCACAATCGACACCATTACGTAATGGTGCATTAGGTATTAGAACACTCGATGCCAGTGTTATTGAGCGTATTGAAGTAATTAAGGGTGCAACCTCTATTTACGGCAATGGGGCTGCTGGCGGTATTATTAACTACATCACCAAAAAAGCAAATAGCGATAAAGCACTAAGCGGTCATGCGAGTATTTCTAGTCGCTTTAGTGCCGTTGAATTAGACGACTCTGTTGGCCAACGTTATGAAGGTGGTATTAATGGTGAGGTGAACAATTTTAGCTATGTATTTAACGCCAGCTATGAAGAGAATGGTCTACAGCGTGACGCCGACGGTGACATCTTAGGACTGAAATATGGTCTGTCCGATGCGGTAATGCAAGATTACTTCACCAAGCTTGGTTATCACTTTGATGATGAAAAATCATTACAGTTTACTTATAACTACTACCAATCAAAGCAGGACGTTGATCTAATCGATCAAGTTGGTAATATAAATATTGGGGATAAAACTCAAGCAAGACCTCTTCTTGAAGGAGAGTCTGTTTTAGGTGTGCCACAAGGTCCTACCAACCATAACATGATGCTTAAATATGTAGATGATGAAGTTTTTGCAAAAACAGGCTTAATGGTTGACCTATATAAACAAGAGGTTGAAAACATTTTCTTTTATTCACCGACGTTAGCAAACTTAGATGAAGGTTATACGGGGGGACAATCGTTAATAAACTCCGAAAAAACAGGTTTAAGAGTAACATTAAATACGCAAGTTGATTTTAGTTTTGATAATGGTGACTCACTTGAGGCTACTTTTATCTACGGTATTGATGCCCTCAACGATGTTACTTCCCAACCTATGGTAGATGGTAGAGTTTGGGTACCTGAAATGGATATGGAAAATCTCGCAGGATTTTTACAAACTAAGCTTATTTATAATGATGATTTAGTGATTAAGTTAGGTGTTAGACAAGAAGATATAGATTTAACCGTTAATGACTATAGTACCCTTAAACTATGTAAAAATATTGACCAATGTTCTGTACCTGTTGATGTTACAGGCGACACGCTAAACTATAAAGCGACAACTTATAATATCGGCGTGAAGTATAATGCTTTGCCGCTGTTTAGTCCTTTTATCAGTTACTCACAAGGCGCAGATATTTCTGACACCGGTCGCTTATTACGTACTGCAACGGTCACAGATATTTCACTAATTCGTACTGAAGCTTCTGTGATCGACAACTATGAACTCGGTTTTAGTTCTGATTTCGAACAAGTGCACTTTGAGTTCGCCACTTATTTCAGTACCTCCGAATTAGGAACAACAAATAAGTTTAATGAAGTGACTGGTGTTTATATGCCAGTACGAGCACCTCAAGAGATCTACGGTTATGAAGCGTTAGTCAATTACACTATCAGTGATGCTTGGGCGGTAAATGCCACCTATAGTTGGGTTGAAGGTAAAAATACTGAGGCGGATGTATATCTTGGCGCAAAACAGATAAGTCCGCCTAAAGCGACTATCAACCTTAACTGGAATCCAAACAATGATATCAGTGTCGCGGTTAATTACTTATATGTGGGCGATAGAAAACGTTTCGAGCCAGTTGATGGAAAATATGTTGGTGACCAAGGTCCTATTGAGAGTTATCAAATAGTTAACTTAAGTGGCAGCTATAACTTCGCACAAGATTGGTCAGCATTTGTTGGTATTGAGAATTTATTCAATCAAGATTACTACCCAACAAAATCGCAGGGTTACACCTATGGTGGTTATAACATTAAAGGTTTAGGTACCACTGTTAACATGGGTATCAATTACCAATTTTAATTACCTAATCGACATGTAAAAAAGCATAGATAAAGCAGTAGATATTACTGCTTTATCCTACTCACATTCTCTGAACTTATTAGCCCCTTATGATACACTTTAATGAATATCCCATTCATTTTGGTCGTACTTTGTTAACCAGCAACTCTGAAATCAATAACACTGAATCAAATATAAAAACGCTTAACAGCTACCTTGTAGGTGGCGCAGTGCGTGATCAGCTACTCAACAGAGGAGTTAAAGATAAAGATTACTTAGTGGTTGGTAGTAGTGTTGAAGAAATGCTTAACCTAGGTTTTGTGCAGGTAGGTAAAGATTTTCCGGTTTTTTTACACCCCAAGACAAAAGCAGAATATGCACTTGCGCGTACTGAACGTAAACAAGGTCAAGGATATACCGGATTTAGCTGTTACTTCGCCCCAGATGTGACTATTGAAGAAGACTTAAAACGTAGAGACCTAACCGTCAATGCCATGGCAATGGATGATAACGGTCAACTTATCGATCCCTATCATGGTCAGCAGGATCTAAATGATCGTATTTTACGCCATGTAAGTGATGCTTTTATTGAAGACCCTCTACGTGTTCTTCGTGTCGCTCGATTTGCTGCCCGCTATCATAAGTATGGTTTTACCATTGCAGATGAAACCCTTGCTCTAATGCAAGAAATTAGTCAAAGCGGCGAGTTAAAAAGCTTAACACCTGAACGTGTTTGGCAAGAAATGCAATTGAGCCTAGCCGACGGTGGAGCTAATTCCGACACTCATTCAGGGAGCCCTGAAGTATTTTTTCAAGTATTACAGCAATGTCATGCCTTGGAAGAGTTATGGCCTGAACTTGCCGTTTTATGGGGAATACCAAACCCTGCCCTGTGGCATCCCGAAATATGCAGCGGAGTACATACCATGATGGTATTGCGACAATCCGTATTGCTGACACAAGCTTTCTTTGAAGATGAAGCAGATGATAAAGGTGACAATAAGACAGCGATCCGTTTTGCCGCACTTTGCCACGACTTAGGCAAAGGTGTTACTCAAAATCACTTATTACCAAGTCATAAGGGCCATGAAAAAGCAGGTTTACCCTTAGTAGAGAAAATATGTAAACAACTTAAAGTACCAAGCCACTATAGACAACTTGCTTTAAAGGTTTGTGAATTTCACTTACATTGCCATAAAGCCTTTGAGCTTAAGGCCAGCACTATTTTAAAGATGTTTGACCAATTAGATATTTGGCGAAAACCCGAAGAGTTTAATTTCTTCTTAATAGCCTGTAAATCTGATTTTTTAGGGCGCTTAGGTTTTGAAAGCCGCCCTTACCCGCAAGAAAAATATCTAAAAGCAGCGGCAAAATCAGCGAGAGAAGTCACGGCAAAAAGCTTTGTAGAACAGGGATTAAAGGGCTTAGCGATTAAAGAGGCTATGGCTAAAGAAAGGCTAAACGTTATTATAGAAATTAAAGCACAGTATGAACACTTAGACCCTAATCGACATTAACTAGTCCGATGAAAATATCAGGGTCTGTATAATGCTAGTAAGTGGTAATAATAACTCGCTAGCAATGTAAAAAACTCCCTCCAGAAAACTAAATTACTTCTGTACAAAATACCAACAACAAGTTGTTTCACAGTGTTTACAAACGACAACAACTTAATAGCACCACTTTCACTATCCTACCTATATCAAATCAATATCTGATTTTGTAAAGCTTAATTTCTTAAGCGAGTAATAGGCAAGGTGGTCAATATGACAATGCAAATAGCTTCTTCTAGTATATCTACATCGGCTCAAACCATTCAACCGATTGCGCCTGCCATACCTCAACCAAAGCAACGTCCTAACTTTAGCGATATTTTAACACCTGAGCAGAAAAATACAGTGCAACAAGGTACAGATGACAAAATAGCTGAACAGGTTGAGAATGTGAAATCAAACTACCAAACAGCTAAAGATCTTGATTTGATGCAGTCTTATTATCAACAACAACAAAAGCTCTTTGATATCTATTTACAAACCAGTACTAATGACGATACATCATCAAGTACTGTTCAGACGAGTGAAAACCTCAGTGCCGTGTCAGCATTAACCAATACCTATGCTGAATTATATGAATTACATCAGAATGTAAAAAATGGTGTAGGTCAATTACCTAGCATTGGTGGTGAACATGAAGAAATAGAAACATTGCCCGCAAGTTCCGTTACCAATGTTAATGAAGTAGTAAAAAGCGTAAATAATCAATCATTAGCAAATAAACAAATTGACGCTTACACTAGTTTGATGATGCCAAGTACTGCATCTTATGTACATCTAAGTGCTTAGCAATTTGCATTTTTTCTTTGCACTATGCAACTAACGTAAATACTAATGCTTGATCGATTTCAGTAAATTCAATTCAAGTAATATACACTGTGGTAGCCATAACCAAAGGGTTAAGGCTATGACATAAGCTGTATTTATATCAAAATATAGTCCAATCAGACTTGCTACATAGATTACCGTACGATTACCGTATAACAGGTAATGCCGTTTCTTTTCAATAGTCATAATGCTCACCATTAATATGATGCACAAACTCTGTTAACAATGCTTGTGATATAAGGTAATTCTTTAACTCTTTATCGGCTATAGCGCATAAAGAATAAGCGTTAATTAACATAATATGTGCTTTTTGACACTCGTTGGTCTTCAATACTCTTTAAAGTAATAGTGTGCATATTTTAAGCCATAATAAGTATTCGTAGAACTAAATTACTTAAGCTCTGGCTTATCAATAGTCCTGAAGGTGAGGTTTATTCGTGGTTCAAATACTTTTTTGGTCGGAGGTAAACGATGCAACCAATGTTGCTGAGTAGTGCCTTTCATCACAAGTAGACTGCCGGGTTTAAGTTGCAAAGGAACTACTTGCTTAGAAAGTTTATGTTTAAAGGCAAACTTTCGCTCAGCACCAAAGCTTAATGAAGCAATCGCGCCATGCTCTTTCAAATCAGCTTCACCATCACTGTGCCAGGCCATGCCATCTTCACCAGAATGATAAAGATTTAATAGGCATGAATTATAGGTTTCATTGGTATGTTGCTCAACTAACTGTTTAAGTATTAACAGCTCGTTAGTAAACGGGATGGAGTATCTAGTGACTCCTGAGTAGCTATAAGCAAACGGTTTTCCATCAATAGTATCCGCGCACCAAGCTACTTTTCTTTTCGTTTCAATAATCTTACCTAATACAAAAGCTTGATCGCAGCGCCAAGCAATAGTATTAAATAATCGCTCAAAATAATAGTCGCTATCACTCAGAGGCATAATTTCGCCGTAATAGTGAACTATGCCATCGATAGGTAAAATATTAATAGGCTCATCGAGCAAAGCAGAAAACAAATCCATAATAGCTAGATGACTTACCTATTGCCCCAAGGATTTGCTGAAGTTGAGGCAGCAGCACGTTCGCGAGTTTTCTTCGCTTGTTTAATACGTAATTCTTCAGCATCATCAAGACTCAAATCTTTTGGTGGTCTTTGCTCTAGCCCTGATGGCACAATGCGATCACGTGGTGGTAATTCAAAGTTAGCGTCATCGGCTTTAGGTAAGCTGTGATATTGATACATAAAAAAAGCTTCGACTTTTTCTTGAGCCCATGACGTTTTTTTCAAAAACTTCATGCTCGATTCAATACTGGCATTTTGCTTAAAACAATTAAGGTTCATGTAAGCTGCCAATATTTCAAATCCATAATGGTCAACTAAAGTCGTTAATACAGTTTCAAGGCTAGTACCATGCAGTGGGTTATTCTTATATATATCTTTATCGGTCATTATTATTCCTAAACGGCTCAAATTATTTAAGCTGGTAACTGTGCTATAGATTAATTATAGCGAATGAGCTAATTATACCACTTGCTAGGATGATGTCATTGCTAATAAAGGTAGGGAAATAAAAAAGCCCCTTTCATTACTTTTTCAAGTAAATATAAGAGGCTTTATTTCAACAAGGTTAATTCAAGTTACTGCTTAGTTGCGTTAATCTCTGCATCAGCATTATCAAGAGCTAGTATATAACCAAATGAGACATGGTGATAACGAGCGCTTGAGTAATCATCATGGATAGCAAAACCAAAATTATATACTTTACCGGCTTCAATGCTTACATCACCAGCGTTATCAGATTTAAGCTTACGCTTAATAATAACTGACCAAGTACCAGCTTTAAGTGATGCTTCAACCGTAGCACCAACACCTTTATGCATATCACGCTGCTCCAATATATAGCCATCTTCTACTTCTTTACTGCCCGACTTATAACGAACTACATCCATAAATTGATTAGCTGTTTGTGCCGCATCAATGTCACTTTGATCCTTCAGTTTGTCCCAGCCGCCTAGTGCTTTACCGCCACGACCTTTCAACTCTAATTTAGTACGAGACTCTTTTAGGTACTTAGTTACGCCTGAGCCAGTAGTGAAGTTCAAACGGTTAGCTAAATCACTGCCTTTTAACACATCACCCTCTGGTGCAAATGGCATAGAATTAGCGTCAGCATGGCACGTTCCCCAACAACCCGCTCTATCTGCGTATTCAACATCATCTGTAGCCAGCATAAAGGCGATTTTCATTGGATTTTCTGGGTCCATTTTACCACCGTCAACAAATGGTACTGCCGCATGTTCACCTTCAGGCCAGCTAAATCTCAAATACAGATTATCGCTATCATGCGTTGCATCAATAGTAACCTCAAAGCTACCACGCTTACCTGGAATAACATTTGGCTCTAAATCTTTTTCGCTTTCACCAGAGACAATGTTGTTACCAATATCGGCAATTTCTTCACCATGACATTCAATGCAACGGTCACCTTTAGTAAAGGCACGTTTGCCGCCATGTTTACGACCTAAAATCCACTCTAGAGATGCGGTACCTGGATAGAAAACACCAATATCGGTAGATTTTGCTTTAGCCCAATCAACATTAATACTACTTTCTGCAGTTGGTACATCAGGTTTTTCTGTCCCGTTACCTTTAGCAGCGCTTGCAGCTGAACTTGCTAATGCTTGAGCAACGGCGTCAGCAATTTTCTGCTCAGTCTTAGCTTTTTCGGCCATTCTCTCTGCTTTAAGTTTAGCTTTTTCTGCCGCTTCTTTTTCTTCAACTCGAGCTAAGCCCTCACGGTAAGCCTGTGGTACTTCACGAATATAATCAGGGTTGGGCGCTTCGAGTTCTTCAAGCTCTTCTTCCGAAAGCTTGTCACGAACATTGTGATGAGCAATACCTTTATGACAATCGATACAAGTTTGTCCTGTTTCAAAAGCATTTAAATGCTGTTTACGAGCACGTGGCTTTTGAAATTCAGGGTTCATAGATTCAAAGTTATGACAATTACGACATTCTCTTGAATCAGTCGATTTCATGGCATGCCAAACACTTTGAGCTAACTCAAATCTATGTTCGTTAAATTTCTCTTTGGTATCAAGCTTACCTGTCAACCAAGAAAAAACTTCTTTAGACGCTTGAATTTTACGAACAACTTTATGTATCCATGGTTTAGGAACATGACAGTCAGGACAGCCCGCTCTTACGCCGGTACGATTAGAAAAATGTATTGATGGTTTGTACTCTTGATAAACGTTGGCTTCCATTTCGTGACAACCAATACAAAACTCTGTGGTATTGGTTGCTTCCATAGCAGTGTTGAAACCACCCCAAAAAATTATACCCACGACAAAAAATATAACGGCACCTGAAACAGTAGTACCCCAAATTAGTCTGCGTGACCAAAAACTAGGTTTTAAAAAAGTGTTATTTGCCATAATTGACTCTTAATAAGTTCAGCTCTCTTCCCTTTAACCATGAAGCGCTAGGGAAATTATTATCACTGCCTGCCTTCTTTATTGTTAAAGGAAGCTGCAATGCTTATAAGGCGTAGTAATGTGCGGATAAACCACTCATTACAACCCTTTTTATTTTCACTATTTATTCGTTTAAAGTGAAAATACACGCTCTTTGCTATCCATAGCACCGCGTCATACCGTACATCCTGTACATAAAAAGGGCACGGCATTAGCCATGCCCTATTCGTTCTTGTAACTAATTTAATAACTGTTCAGCTTTACGCTGTATCGCTCTATTTAAAGGAAAGAGCACGGAGTTGACGCATGTCAATGAGTACTTTTAACGCCTAAATAGGGCGATACAGCAACAAGATGAATAAAGTTATTTAGGTTTTGTGGTTCATACGGTTGTACACGTTAAACTTACCTGTTGGGGTAGTTAAACCTTTAATACGGTGCTTCTCTTTAAGCGTTTTTGCATCATAAACTACGATTTCACCCGTTGGATTTTTCGCATCTTTACGGTTCCAAACAGAAACCCAAACTTCACTGCCATCATCGTTGAATTCCATATGCAGCGCCGCTTTACCAGGATCGGTTGTTACACGGATAGTTTTAACGATTTCATGGGTATCTTTATCAAATACTTGCACTGATTGTTGAACTTCTGGCTCAGGGTGCTTAAGTTGATCAGCCCAAACGTATTGTGACGTTTCGTGAGTACGGATAAATGCACCAGCACCATCGGTTTCAACTTCATAACAAAGTTTCCACGCTTGAGCTGGATGACCTATTGGATCGTTACCCCATACAGAAACAAGTCCCATACCTAAGTGAGTTGTGCCGCCAACAGGACCACATTTTTTATCAATCCAGTTTGCGCCTGGACCAGGATGCGGTAGGCTTTCAACATCAATAATCGCTTCTAACTTACGTTCAATAGTATCAACAACAACCATTTGGTTTGATGCATTAGCTGCAATTTGGAAGTAACGACCTGAAGGGTCGAAGAAACCATCATGTAAGAATTCTGAAGAGGCAATAGCAGTAATAGTTAAATTGTCTATGTCGGTATAATCAACTTGTAGCATTTGACCCGTTTCTTTAACAGCAACGATAAATGAAGAAGTTAGCGGTGAAGTGTAAATTGCTGCTACACGCGCTTCATTGATGAATTCACCTTTAGTATTGTAACCACGAGTCGAAACAACTTTAAGTGGATTTAACGTTACAGCATCCATGATGACAAAATGCGCAGGCCAGTAACCACCAGCAATTACGTACTTTCCATCCCCTGAAACAGCTATATCACGAGCGTCATAAGCCATCTTAGTTTCAGCAACTAACATTTTATCCGGTGTTTGCCATAAATCGATTTTGTTAACTTTACCGTCACGACCAATGGTGTACCAGAAACGACCAACATCTTTTGCATGATCTACTTTATGATGCTCAGTACCCTTGATTACATGTACTGCATAACCAGTATCGATATGGGTAATAATTTTTTTAGTGTCGCCATCTATGATTGCCGCAGTACCTGCGTCACGTTCGATAACAACGAAGAAGTTTTTCCAGTTTAAGCCATGCATTGGTTTGGTTGGGTAATCTTTTACCGCTACATATTCTTTAGTATGTGAACGCATTTGCTCTAGAGACATTTCAGGTGGAACAGGTGGTTCCATTTGAATGAAGGTTGCCATGTTGGCAATTTCTTTTTTAGTGAACAAATCATCAAAGTTGTTCATGCCGCCTTCAGTACCTAAAGCAATAATTTTCTCTAGACGCTTTTGACCTTTTTTCAACGTACTTTTTGGCTCCAAGTTTTTACCTGTAGCGCCTTTACGCAAAGTACCATGACAACCAGCACAACGTTGGAAGTATTGTAATTTTGCTTTTTCATAATCAGCTTCAGCTAACGTTGGCTCTGCAGCTGACACTGACATACTAACACCAGTAGCTGCCATACCTATTGCAAGTCCAAGTGCTGAAAGACCGTATTTTACTGTTTTCATTGGTTACTCTCCAGATTTTAAAAATTCTTTGTTGCTAAAGGGGGAAATCACATTAAGCAATGCGCCCCTTTTTGCTTGTTAATAGTTTCTATTTAGCCAACCAGAGTTATATAGAACCAATTGACTGAAATTCTTATAAAAAAGTATCTTCAGGAAATTAATTTGCACAAAAAAGTGTCAAATATTGATGCTTTATTTATGTAACGAAATATTACTATCCGCACTATCAGCTAAATCCGTTTTTTAAAATGTGATGCAGATCAAGTTTAAAAAAAAATAATTTTTAATAAATAGACAAGTTGATCAAGGTCAACAAATGAGCCTTTGTCTAACAAAATAACTACGTGTTTAATGTCGTTAGGCGCTAGTATTCGCTTCAAGTTATCAATCACTTAACCATATTTATTTTAGGGGTATTGTTCATGGAGAATCGCACTAAGTCGTTTATTTACGCGGCTATCATAGGTCTGATTATCGTTGCTATCTTTTTAGGTTTTTTATCGAGCATGGCCAATCCCATCTCTTGGATCTTAATTGCGGTACTGGTACTTATTCCAATACTGTACAAGAAAAAGTCTGATTCAAATCAGGTAGAGTGGCGTGAGGAGTACAGTGTAGGCATAGAGCATATTGACGATGACCATAAAAAGCTTATCAGCTTGTTAAACAATTTCACTATTGCTTATGACTACGCCATGAGTGAGTCTTTTGAAAAAGAAGCATTAAATGAATTAATTAGCTATACCAAGTATCACTTTGAACGTGAAGAAAAGATGATGGAAGATAATGGCTACCCTGATGTAATAGCCCATAAAGCACAGCATAAAGTGATGATTAAACAAGTTGAAAAGTTTGTACAACTATACAATAACAAAGGGCATGATGCTCTTGATGAAATTTCCAGTTTCTTATCCGACTGGCTAATAAATCATATAAACGGCACCGATAAACAGTATTCTGAACACCTACATAATAAAGGCATCCATTAACACAAAGTCACAACTTACTCACAGACAAGAACAAAGAGAGCTTCCTAAAAGCTCTTTTTTTTGGCTGATAACAAATAAAGTGATTTAAATCAAAAAAGCCTCAGCTTACCTCATCAAAGTATGATCTTTGACAAAAAACTAATCCCTTAAGCGTAATAAGGTTAAGTCTTCTTAAAAGTACAGTGGAAATAAAATGAGTCCTTTAAAAATCACCTTAGTTGGCATTGCAATGGCTACTCATTTCTTAAGTCTAACCTTGGTTACTTCTGCAAGTGCAGCTCGCGTTTCGGATAGTAAAACAGAATTATCTCAAACCCGTAAAAGTCAACTCAGCCATATCGTTAAACAAGATTGCGGGTCTTGCCATGGCATGACCTTAAAAGGTGGTTTAGGTCCTGCTTTATTACCTGAAAACCTTGAGGGTAAGCCCGTACTTTTTTTACAACACACCATCTTATATGGCCGTAAAGGCACGGCAATGCCACCTTGGAAAACCTTATTAACAGAGCAAGAAGCCTTGTGGATTTCCCAACAATTAAAAGCTGGGAATATAACCAAACAGTAATAAAGCCAACAGTCATCACTATTAAAAGCAATAGAAACGACAGGCCATTATTCCCGAAGTGATTTAAGAGGGAATTAACTTTATTTATAACAATTTTAGGAAAGTCGATGAACACCAGATTAATAAAACTAGCGAGCGTTGCAATACTATCTAGCGTCATTGCCGCTTGCACTAGTCACTCGGCTAATAACACTGCTGAAAGGCCGCTACGCGCCACTGGCGATATGGGTGTTATTATCGAACGTGCCACCGGACAAGTTCAAATTATTAACCACACCAGTAAAACGGTATTAAGTGAAATTGATGGCTTAGGTGACTTATCTCACGCTTCTATTGTTTACTCACGTGACCAACGTTACGCCTATGTTTTTGGCCGTGATGGAGGCTTAACCAAAATAGACATTCTCAAAGATAAAATAGACAAACGTATTATTCAATCAGGCAATAGCATAGGCGGCGCAATTAGCCAAGACGGTAAATTAGTTGCGGTATCAAACTACACCCCAGGCGGTGTTAAAGTATTTAACAGCGAAACGCTCGAATTGGTTGCCACCATAGACAGCTCTATTTTAACCACTAAACCTAAAAACAAAGACGGCAGTCCTGTGCGATCTAAAGTGGTTGGTTTAGTTGACGCACCAAATAATAAGTTTGTTTTTAGTTTATTCGATAGCCATGAGATTTGGGTTGCTGACTTCTCAGATATTGCCAAAAATAAAACAGCCAAAGCCACAACTAAAGTTATGCCTAAACTGACTAAATTTACCGATATTGGTTTATTTCCTTACGACGCACTAATGAGCCCTGATGGTCGCTACTACATAGCAGGGCTTTTTGGTGAAGACGGTATGGCATTACTTGATTTATGGCATATTGAAAAAGGTGTGCAACGTATTCTACCTAACTACGGTAAAGGCGAGCAGAAGCTTCCTGTTTATAAAATGCCTCATCTAGAGGGGTGGGCAATGGCTGGAGATTACGCTTTTATGCCTGCTGTCGGTCAACATAAAGTATTAGTAGTAAACACTAAAACATGGCAACAAGTAACCGAAATACCCGCTCATAGCCAACCAATTTTTGTTATGGCGCAGCCTGATAATCGTCAAATATGGGTTAACTTTGCTTATCCTGACAACAACACTATTCAAGTATTTAATACCGAAACCTTTGAGTTAGTAAAAACCTTAACCCCTGGCCCTGCTGTTTTGCATATGGAGTTTACCCCTCGTGGTGAACACGTTTGGATGTCAGTACGCGATAGTAATGAAGTGCAAATCTATGACACAAAAACACAAACCTTACTTAAAACCTTTACATCATCTAGCCCGAGTGGAATTTTTTTCACTAGCCGCGCACACCAAATAGGCTTGTAACTATGGCTATAAATATAATTAAAAGTATGACCAAAGACCTTGCTGTTATCTCACAACTTCAACAAGACATTATTAATAACAGCCAAAAGGGTTTCCCCCTTACCAGCAAACCCTATAAAACAATTGCAGAGCAACTAGCGCAAGTTAATATCATCACTAACGAACTTAAAGTATTCCTAGCGATTGATGATCTCAGTAACCAAGAAGTACTATCACGTGTTGGTCCGGTATTTGATCATAAAAAAGCAGGTGCAAGCACATTAGCTGCACTTGCTGTACCAGCAAAAAATTTAGATAAAATTGCCGGCATTGTCAATCAGTTCGACCAAGTTAATCATAACTATGGCAGAGAATCTTACTCTCAAAAGGAAAAGTACAACCTTTGGTTTGTAGTAACAGCCAGCGATATGGTGGCACTTAAGAGCACACTAGCAAATATTGAACTACTCACCGGCTTACCTGTTTTAGTGTTACCCATGGAAGCTTCATACCATATTGACTTAGCGTTCAGTATTAATGTTACTGGTGTTGAAAGCCCCACGTCCAATCAAGCAGAAAAACTACTAGATACCTTAAATCAGAGTGACACTGCCAGCTTAACTGACATTGAAAAAGTAATATTACGTAACGCTATAGAAAAAGGCCTACCAACAAGTTTAGTGCCATACCAAGTGATTGCTAAGCAGCTATCACTGACAGAGCAACAAGTGATAAAGCAAATATCACTTTGGCAAGAAGAGGGCCTAATTCGTCGTTTTGGTTTAGTCATTAAACATCGAAAATTAGGTTATGACGCTAATGCCATGGTCGTTTGGAATATCCCAAATGATGATATGGATGAGGTTGCTCAGAAGCTAGCGATGTGTGCCCCGGTATCACTTTGCTATCAACGTCCTCGTTGCATGCCTGATTGGCCATATAACTTATTTTGTATGATTCATGGCACTGATCGATCCTTAGTTTTGCAACAAATCAGTCAAATAACAGAGCAACTAGCGCTTGAGTCGGTTCAAAAAGATGTGTTGTTTAGCTTCAAAGCTTATAAGCAACACGGTGCTCGTTACGGTAAGTCACTCAATATAAAAGCAGTTGCTAACAGCAGACAAGGACAAGCTCATGGATAATGTCACGACAAAGCAATCGACAAAAAAAACAGTAACGACTCTAGACACCAGCAAAGAGAATATTTGTCATGAAATAGCTGATTTATCGACACTTGATAAGAGTCTTATTAATTTATTACAACATGGCTTACCTGTTTGTGAACGTCCTTTTGAGCAAATAGCTAATGAGCTTGGTAGTAGCGAAACGGAAGTTATACGACATTTAAATGAGTTAAAGTCGAGCCGAGTCTTAAGTCGATTTGGCCCTATGTTTGATGCCGTTTATTTAGGAGGAGCGTTCACCTTAGCGGCACTCGCCGTACCCGAAAAAGACTTCGATACAGTTGCCGAACAAGTCAATTCTTTTGAGCAAATAGCGCATAACTACCGCCGGACACACCGCTTTAATATGTGGTTTGTTATCGCAACCGAAGAATCAGGTGAAATAGATAACGTTATAGCTGCTATTGAAAAAAGAACAGGCTTGAGCGTACTCAACACGCCAAAACTAAAAGAATTTTATGTGGGTTTATACCTACCAGTTTAAGTGACGAGTATAGCTTACTGAGCGACGTCATCCTCGAAGTGTCTGATCGAGGATCCATGTACTTTCACTAAAATCATTGAAATGGTTTCCCGATAACTGACCTCCGAAATAACAATGATAAATATGAGCTATAAAAAATGATAGAACAAACAAAAAACAATCCAGATACCATCTCCAATAAGGTTCCAAGCCTAACTGCATTAGAACGGCAGTATATTATTCTTACCCAAAATGGCCTCCCCATCATTGAAAAACCTTATCACCATATCGCCGAGCAAATGGCGATTAGTGTTGAGCAAGTATTGGCGTTAACTAATGACATGTTAGAACGAGGCATTATCAGGCGAATTGCTGCTGTGCCTAACCATTACAAGTTAGGTTACCAACATAATGGCATGACTGTATGGGATATTGATGACGAGCAAGCTGAAAAATTTGGTGACGCTGTTGGCCGCTTATCCTTTGTCAGTCATTGTTACCTTCGTCCCCGTCATTTACCTCAGTGGAATTACAATTTATTTGCCATGGTGCACGGAAAAAAACCTGAAGAAATAGCCAAGTATAGGGGTCAGATCAAAGAATTGTTAAAAGAGGTATTGGTGACGCGCAACTATGATTCATGTCAACAAATCCTTACTCCGAGTAATGATATGTTAACCAGCACAGCAATACTGAAAAAAACAGGTTTGCGATTAAAACAGTAGCTAATAGATCTTTCGCAACAAGAACATTGCCATTATCAACTTTGCCTGGGTATAAAAATTTATGTTTAGAATTTCACAGTTATTAAAAACATTGCATGACGACATGGCTGAATTTAAGCCAGTAAAGGCAGCAAGAAAAATGCCTGGTCCTGTGGTTATCTGGAACCTCATTCGCCGTTGTAACTTACGCTGCAAACACTGTTATGCCACATCACTAGATATAGATTTTAAAGATGAGCTATCAACCGAGCAAGTTAAAGCCACCATTGATGATTTAAAAGTTGCTCACGTACCTGTGCTCATTCTTTCAGGTGGTGAACCTTTAATGCGCCCAGATATCTATGAAATTACTGCTTATGCTAAAGAAAAAGGTTTTTATGTTGCGCTTTCAACGAATGGCACATTAATTAACGAATCCAATATTGCCCAAATCAAAGCATCTGATTACCAATATGTTGGTATTAGTATTGATGGTTTAGAAGAATTCCATGATGAGTTCCGTCGACAAAAAGGTAGCTTTAAAACCTCTATGCATGCCATTAAGTTATGTAAAGAAGCTGGTATTAAAATTGGCATGCGCCTTTGTTTGACCAAAGATAACGAGAAAGACTTACCTGCCATGCTCGATCTAATGGAAGAAAACAAGGTCGATAAATTCTATCTGTCTCATTTGAATTATTCTGGTCGTGGCAAACGTACTGCTGAAGATGATGCCATGTTCAAGATGACTAAAGACGCGATGGAATTACTTTATCAACGTGCGTGGTCACACATCAGCCAAGGCATTGAAACTGATTTTGTCACAGGTAATAACGATGCAGACGGGCCATTTTTATTGAAATGGGCTACAAAACAATTCGGCGAAAGCCACCCAGAATGTATTGCCAATTTAAAGCAACGTTTAATCAATTGGGGCGGTAATGCTAGTGGCGTAAATGTCGCTAACATCGATAATACCGGCACCATTCACCCTGATACCTATTGGTGGAATCACCCTATTGGTAATGTAAAAACAGAAAGATTCTCTGACGTTTGGAAAAATACTCTAGACCCATTAATGCTTGGTTTTAGACAAAGTCCTCGTCCGGTAAAAGGTCGTTGCGCACAATGTGATTTTTTAAATATTTGTGGCGGTAATACCCGAACACGTGCTTTTGCACAAGCAGGAGACGCTTGGGCTGAGGATCCAGGTTGTTATTTAGATGATAGTGAGATTGGTTATACCCCGCCGCTATCCAAGTTTTCCGGCCAGTCAACTAATAACAATCCGATTCAATTTGTTGAAGTGTAGGGTTAATAAAAAGACATATACCTAATAATGACGACATTATTAACGGAAATTTAATTAAACAATAGAGTCTGTCCTGAAAATGGGCTCAAGTGCAATAAGGCGAGAGCATGAATACATCATCATTAAACCAATCAAACAGCCTCATCTCAGTAGATGATGGCAAAATTTCAGCACGAGGAAAATCAGTATTAAACCGAGGTGAAGTTGCCTTAGTAGGATCTGGGCCTGGTGACGCCGAATTACTGACTATTCGTGCTATGCGCTTTATTGAACAAGCTGAAATAGCCATTTATGACCGATTAGTGAGTGATGAAATATTAGCGCTGTTACCTGATAACTGTGAACGTTTTTATGTCGGTAAAGAGCAAGCCAAACATTGCGTACCGCAAGACAGAATCAATCAAATTTTAGTAGAAGAAGCTCTTTTAGGTAAAAGAGTATTACGCCTAAAAGGTGGCGATCCATTCATCTTTGGTCGTGGTGGTGAAGAAGCCGAATACATGCTTAAAAATGGCGTGAGTTGTCATATTTGCCCTGGTATTACTGCCGCATCGGGTTGTACTACTTATGCAGGTATTCCACTTACCCATCGTGGTGTTGCTCAAGGATGTACTTTCATTACTGGTCATATTCAAAACAATGGTCAGCTTAACCTGCCATGGCAGAGTTTATGTAGTTCAAGTCAAACGGTTGTATTTTACATGGGCATTAATACCCTACCTAAAATTGCAGAAAAATTAGTAGAACACGGAAGAGATATTAATACGCCAGCAGCGCTTATTAGAAAAGGCACACAACCTGAACAAAAAACCTATCGCGGCACTATAGGTAACTTGGCTGAGCTAGTAGAAAAATACAAGATTACCCCACCAACGCTTATCGTTATTGGTGATGTGGTGAATCAATTAACTGAGCAGCAATTGAAAACCCCCGGTTTTTTAGATGCAAAAGATTACGTTCAAATACAAGAGATTAAAACTGCATAAAAGGGCATAAGTTGCTTAGCTGGCATGCATAACTTAACACTGGATCCCCGACTAATACACCACGGGGATGACGACTGCATAGTTTGGAACATTGATTCACATAACAGACGTCATTTCCGAAGTTACTTGTCGGAAATCCATTAGTTTAAATAATGAATATTGAGTTCCATCATGACTAAAAACCTTCTTTTACTATCGATTTCTGTAGCGCTTTTATGTGGTCCCTTCGCAGCTAATATTGCCCTAGCAGCTAACCTATCTCAAAAAGGCACTATGTCTGTTGCTGAAAAATCTGCCGCAAAAAAGCTTTACCAAGATAACTGTCAAAGTTGTCATGGTGTTGACAGACTAGGTGCTATGGCCCCTGCATTGTTACCAGAAAACCTTGCTCGTTTTCGTAAAAATAAAGCGATTAAGGTTATCAATAACGGTCGCGCTGCCACTCAAATGCCTAGCTTTAGTAAAACCCTAAGCAAAGCTGAAATAGCCAGTTTAGCTGATTATCTTTATACACCATCAAAAGCCTCACTTAGTTGGACAATCGCCGATATTAACACGTCTAACGTTCAGCACTTTGACCAAAGTACGCTACCTAATGAAGCGCAGTTTGACGCTGACTTAATGAACTTATTTATCGTTGTTGAGCTAGGCGATCATAGCGCTACTTTATTAGACGGCGATACTTTTGAGCGCTTAGATCGCTTTAAAACTCGCTTCGCTTTACATGGCGGACCAAAATATTCACCTGACGGCCGCTTTGTCTTTTTTGCTTCACGCGATGGCTGGATCAGCAAATACGATATTTATAACCGCAAAACAGTCAGTGAAGTTCGTGCTGCAATTAATACTCGTAACATCGCTATATCAAATGATGGCAATTATTTAATCGTCGGAAATTATCTCCCTAACAATGTGGTAATACTCAATACCTCTGACTTATCGCCCCTTAAAGTCATTGATGCAGTCGACAGTGAGGGCAATAGTTCTCGGGTAAGTGCTGTATACAACGCACCACCACGTTTTAGCTTCATTGTCGCGCTAAAAGATGTCAAAGAAGTATGGGAAATTCCATACAGTGATGCTGGCGGTGTTGAAGTCTATAAAGGCTGGGCACACGACTATAGAAATGAAGCTAAGGCTGAAAACTGGAAGGTCACCACACAATTCCCAGTTCGTCGTATTAAAACTGATGATTACTTAAATGACTTTTTCTTCGATCCCGATTACATCAATTTAATTGGTACCGCGCGTAACAGTCACAATGGTCAAGTGATCAACCTAGATACTAAAAAGAAAGTCGCCTCAATAGGTTTAACCGGAATGCCGCACTTAGGATCAGGTATTACTTGGAACTATCAAGGTAAGGAAGTATTTGCTTCACCTAATATCAAAGAGGGAAAAATTACTGTTATTGATATGGAAAATTGGCACATCATTAAAGAGATTAAAACCGAAGGTCCTGGTTTCTTCATGCGCAGCCACAGCAAGTCACGGTATGCATGGACCGATGTCTTCTTTGGCCCGAATAACGACAAAGTACATGTTATTGATAAGAGCACATTAAAAATAGTAAAAACCTTAGCACCATCACCGGGTAAAAATGCCGCCCATGTTGAGTTTACCAAAGACGGTAAATACGTATTGCTCAGTGTTTGGGATATGGATGGTGAGTTAATTGTCTACGATGCTGAAACATTGGAAATAGTGAAACGTATGCCAATGAAAAAACCGTCTGGTAAGTACAATGTTTTTAACAAAATTAGTTATGAAAAAGGCACAAGTCATTAAGTTTGAAAACATAAGTATTTCATTTATAAATCAATTTTTGTAACATGTCAGTTCATAGTGAATGATAGTGTTTAAAAGGATTTTTTATGGGCCGTATATGCTTAGTATTTTTGTTTTTGTTTATGATATCTGCCTGTAGCGGTGAATCAGCTACGGCCCCAAAGAAAGAAAACGTAGCTCCTATAGCAAGTGCAGGGGATGACCAAACCGTTGATGCTCTTTCTATAGTTTCTTTAGATGCGGTAGATTCTAAAGATCCTGACGGTGCAATAGCAACTTATCAATGGCAACAGCTCTCAGGACCAGATGTTGCACTTAACAATGCAACATCTGTTAAGGCCAACTTTATGGCCCTTGATGTAACGGCTACAACAACTTTTAGTTTTGAGATAACTGTAACGGATGATCAAGGCCTAACTGCTTCCGATACTAAATCTGTGACAGTTAAAGTTGAAAACATCGCTCCCATAGCAAGTGCAGGTTCTGACCAGGTTGTAGATGAACTTTCTGTTGTTTATTTAGATGCTATAGACTCTAAAGATATGGATGGCACGATAGCAACATATCAGTGGCAACAGATCTCAGGACCAGATGTTGCACTTAACGATGCTACAACTATTAAGGCCAACTTTACGACTCCAGATGTAACCTCGACAACAACTTTTAGCTTTGAAGTAACCGTGACTGATGATCAAGACCTCACAGCCACTGATACTATATCGGTTACAGTTAATCACATACCTAAAGTCTTTTCTATTTATAGCAATTCAACAAAAATACATAATATAAGCGGAATGACATCTGGAAATTTCACTCAGGATGAATTAGCTGATCTTGTCATAGCATCCACAGGTAAATTAGGCGGCAGTCTTTCTTTAATGTCGAGCAAAGGTAATGGTGAGTTTCACCCCAAAGTTATCATAGACGACCACACAGAGCTGTTTAGGTTAATCGAAGCTGTCGATTTAGATCAAGATCAACACCTAGATATTTTAGCAGCAACAGATAACGATTTATTTTGGTATAAAGGCTTAGGTAATGGCAATTTCGAGCCCAAAATTTTAATAAATAAACAATGGGAAGTCACTGAGAATGGTGTTCACTTTCCGAATAAACAACTACTGATAGATGACATTAACGGTGATAGTAAACTTGATTTAATTTGGCTGAGTAATTGGGATAAAGAAACGGGGGTTTTATGCCCTATATACTTTGAAGAATGTGCTAATGCGTTATTTGTATCCATCCAAACTTCAGCAACTGAATTTAATAAACCTGTCATTTTAGAAACAGGCGAAAGCACCCAAAATCATCCTGATGACCCTTGGGCTCTAGGCTCAGATTTCAAAGGCATTAATAAAATTTACACTGCTGATATTAATGGTGACTCGATTAAAGATGTTATTGCAATATATGGTAAGCATAGCTCTTGGATCACTAACGGTTGGTCTATCGGGGAAGACTCAACAGCAGTACACGCTCATACTGATATTTCAACAAATTATGAAATCTTAGTACCAGATCAGCATGGTCGCCCATTTAGAGATTCAAGTTTTATGCTGGACGTAGATCAAGATGGCGATCAGGATCTTATTTATTCCGTTATTGAACAACAATATTGGCGTGAAAATACCGGCACGGATATTTTATCAGACGGTGTTCCACTAATTACCGCTAATAAAATTTATGACGGTGTACTAAAAGATGTCGATCAGGATGGCATAAAAGACATTATAACGTCTTCAAAAAAATATTGGCAAAAAGGTAAAGCTGATGGTTTTAGTGAAATGAAACTAATTTCAGGCACCAGTTATACTGATCATATTATTTTTAATACCTTCGATAATTCAGCCTCACTACAGTTCATTTCTGCCTCTTCAGAGAGTGCTGAGGACGTATTATCAATATCAGAGCCAGATGAGTTATTTGATTACCATTATAGGACTTTAGTCAGTCGCCAACTGACAATCGATAGTTTTACCTTCGCTGATTATGATGCTGATGGTGACATTGATATTGCCGTAAAGGATAGTTTTTTGAAACAAAACTTTTTAATCACACAAAACAGTGATGAGCAATTTTCAGCCCCTGTAGCCATTAATGAAGATAAACAATTATTACCCAGCCTTGATTTAGATAACGATGGCACGTTAGATGAAATTTGGCTAGATGGGCACTACCTGCAAAGTTCAAATGAGACATTAAAATTTCAAGGTTATTTTTATAATCCTATTTTTGTCGACATAGATAATGATGATGATATTGATGTAATTAAATCTGATGGCACAGAAATTTACTACAACAACAACGGTAACTTCACCTTACATACCATAACTTACAGTAGCCAATACCTGTTTAGAATATTTGATATGGATAATAATGGCCTATTAGATATCGTATATAGGTATGGAGGCCTCTCCTTTCAAGATGTTGACCATCAATTTACCACAAAGTGGAACCATCATTTAGATGATTTCCAAGCCATTGTTGACTTAAATAATGACGGCCACTATGAGATATTATTTTCAGATTATAACAGCGATAGCAGTCAATTTTATTGGGGTTACAGTACCTACTCTGGCGATGAAGCTATTGACAATACATTGAACTTAAACACCGAGATAAAATCAAACCCTGTTGACATTATGAGATACAATACTGGTTTGTTACTTAGCTATGACCTCGATAATGATAATGCCTTAGATCTTATTTTTGAGAAGTTTTGTCCTAGTTCAGGCATTAGCTGGTATAAAAACAATCAAGACTTTACTTTTACCGAGAATAAAGCTGTTGGGGAAAGTTGCGTTATCTTAGATACAGCACACCTTATAGATTTCAATAGTGACAATAAACTAGATGTAGTACTTGATACCTATTGTGACAATAAAGGTATGCAGTGGTTTAAAAATAGAGGTACTAACCAGTTTAGCTCAACGTTTGAATTAACAGGCGATTGCAGTAAATTCTCACAACGTGAATTTGTCGACCTAGATGGTGATGGTAAATTAGATGTTCTCGGCGTAGATATGAGCAAAGGTCATTTATTTTGGGTAAAACAAGAAAATGACTAACAGCTCGGTAAGAACGAACTTGTAAGATGAGCAGTCAGTTATCGCAATAAATTATGACAAGACTTAAATTAAAATTTTTTGGTGACTGTTTATCTGCTAAAACTCACATGACAAACTAATTTCACTAGCGCTTAATTAACTGGGCTTTGTAATACTATAACTTGGTTATAGCTAGTTATATCTGGTTGTAGCTTAGTCATAGACTAATTAGCGCCTATTCACTTTAATACACAATAAACAAAGGCAACGAGCTAATGTTATCAAATCTTTTCAAAACAAAACCTGTCATTGATGAATCAAACAAAGAGTGGATCTTTGATACCTTCGTTTGGTGTATAGATCAACTTGATGGTGAGTTTTTTAAAAATAATAGTGAGTTGATTTTACCTAACAATAACTTCTACCCGGGTAGCTCAACAAGTGTCGAAGAAATGGCAAATACCATATTTGCTAATACCCTTAAATATACGGGCATGACAACATGGCCAATAAAACTGACGGCAGCTGAAACCTTTACCCAAAAGCCAATGCCTCAATTAATTTTTGAATCTAGACTTCGCGGTGAAAAGGCGAAGGTAAATACTAACTCAACGTTAGATACAGCGATAAGTTATAAAGTTGAAGGCGATAAATTAGCACCTGCAACGCCTACAATAGATATTGCCTTTCACGCTAGTCAGCTTAACCAACCACAAGATTTAATTGCCTACTTAGTGCAAATACAGGCTGGTATTTTAGTTAACCAGCATGGTGTTCTCCCGCCTGGAGGCAAGGAAGTATTACCGCAAACTATAGATTTAGTTGCCTGCTTTATGGGGTTCGGTGTTATTTTCTCTAATACCGCTTATCAATTTAAAGGCGGTTGTGGCTCGTGTAATAACCAAAACCTTAACCGTCAGTCTGCATTGCCTGAATTAGAAACAGTTTACGCGTTAGCCTTATTTTGCGTAATAAAAGGCATTGAGATTAAGCAGGTAAAGAAAGAATTAAAATCTCATTTATACAAACCATTTCGCCAAGCACACAAAGAAATCACCCTGTATTTACAACAAACGACTAACCCTGAACACAAGTTAGGCATGAGCTATTTTACATGCTTGATTTTTTGAAATTTTAACTTGAAACCTTACATTGGTGTATTTGATTTAATAAATCACCTTGGTATGTACTGTACTCTTTTATAATGGGTGCCGATATCACACCAAGTGGTTTTGCCAATTTATCAACTAGTTGATTATATAAACCAATGCTCGTAGATTCGATGAGCTTAAGTTTTTTTACCAAAATATCTTTTTCTTGTACCGAGAGTTCTTTTCCCTTTGATACTTGATGCGCTTTTTCGAGCCAAAAAAGATAAGCTTTTCTAATCTCACTTTCACTCGATAAAATGAGTCTACTGATACGGTAGTGTAATCGCTCATATAATACAGGATCATTGTTTAATATCGATAGCCTAAGCAGTTGTAAACCAGCAACAATTTGACCAGAACGTCTTGAAATTTTTTGTGATAATTGCAGAGCATCTACAAGGTACTTTTTAGCGATATCATATTCCTCTTCTTTTATCGCCATGATACCTAAGGTATTATAAGTTGCACTTATCAATACTTCATCATTATGTTGAAGGGCTAACTTTAACGCTTGTGCGTACGTGTCTTTAGCCTGATTATATTTCTCTAGATAACTTAAACTATTACCTTTACTGATCAGTAAACTTACTTTTTGTTTAATGATTGTAATCGGTTGTTTCAAGCCACAATTAAATAGAAAAATTGATTCTTGGGGATGACCAGAACGGCGTAAAAAAATACCTAAGCTACTTAATAAAGAAACAAATTTATCAGTTGTTTTTTCTAGTTCAGGATAAGAGAGCATGACTCTTACCGTACTTTCTACTTGTGTTAAATCATTAAGGCTAATAGAAGCTCTTAATAAATTTTGATGCCAAGTTAATTGGTCTTTTATACTTAATTGACCAATTTCATTCAGGTGTTCTTTTAATATTTTTGATGAAGTGGAAGGCTTTACTCGCAAGTAATCTTTTGCTTCTGATAACTTATTTATTAAATACTCTGGTGAAGACTCTGCATTTGCAGAGTTAACCATAAAAGTAATAATTATAATAAAGAGTAGTCTAAGCATAGGGACTGGTTTAGATGAAGTTACTTAAATAAAAGAAATGGGCTTGTCACCTAAGTAAACAGTGTAGAGATTTTATACCCTACAAAAACTACTTACTGACAGTTCCGATTATAGCATGCTCCTCTATTTTTTAGACAAGTGTACAGGTTAGTCATTAATTATATTTCTTACTAAGTAAGCTCGATACTTAAATTAAATAAATACACGAAACCAATAATTATGAAAAAGTAGCCTGCCTAGATTTTCATTACCAGCCGGATCCTGTATCTTCATGTCGCTTAGGTATATTTTCACTTAAATGGAGTTAGCAATGAAACCAAAAATTGGCATATTACTATTAGTGTTAGCAGCGTTAATCGCCATGGGGACTGGAGCTGCGCATTTATCTTGTATTTACTTTGGCCCTCAATGTTATGCTACCCAAATGGCGCCACCAATAATCGTAGAGTCGGCAATTAATGGCACATATTTAGCACCCATAGGGACTGTATTCGCCTCAGGTATTTTTATTGTGCTCGGACTTTATGCGTTAGCGGGGGCTGGTTTTACCAGTAAGGTGTTAGGTAAATTACCCCTAGTAAACTATGCGATTTATACCATAGCAACTTTATGTATTGTTCGCGGAATTCTCCCGTTACAACTTTGGCTTCGCCACCCTAACAAAGTAAGTGATATAGTACTTTATGTTGGTATTGTCTGGCTTATTGCAGGGCTTTTGTATTTATTTGGCTATCGAATTTGTAGCAAACAGCGTTTAACTAAATAACACCGATTACTTGTAATTAAACCTACACTTTTTAGTCACACTTGTTATCTACAATTAGGAGAAAAAATTTATGGTTCGTGCTTTTCATTTATCTTTTGTCGTACCAGATAAAGAGCGTGCTCGTTCTTTCTACATAGACACTTTAGGTTGCTCATTAGGTCGGGATAATGATACTTGGTTTGACATAATATTTTTTGGTCATCAACTTACTATTCATCAAGCCTCAGAAAAGCAACCTGCTTTTATAATTAATCATTTCGGTCCTATTTTGACAAAAGCTGAATGGTTAGCGGTAGTGCAGAAATGTAAAAATGATGGCATAGAGATTATTTTAGCTGAAACAATAACCAATGAAGCCAAACATGATGAATCAGGTAAATTTATAGTCAGAGATCCAAGTGGCAATATTCTTGAATTTAAATATTATACCAATTCCAATAAGTTTCTTCCCACTCAGCGAGAGTTAAAAGGCTTAGAGGCAAGGCATTGATTGTAGATAATGGTTATTCCCTTATCAAAATCAATAACGCAGCATGTAAGCCTTTTAAACTCGCCCTTCGGGAGCTTTCCAATGATTCGATAACCGCATAGAATTCCTTTCATATAGAGTGACTATGTGAAAAAAATTCTACTTGTTCTCAAACCATTGGCAAGCTCTGAGTGGGAACTAACTTAATGGACTTGGTATTATTCAAACTTTACTAAAACAGTCGGTGATGAATAAAATTCAGCTTATAAAAATCATTGGATAGAATAGATTACCTAGTAATAATTAACAGGTACACCTGGAGTACAAATTGAATATTCTCGTTGTAAGTAGTAGCCAAAGAAATGAATCTAAAAGTTTTGATGTTGCAAAATATATTCAAAATAACATATTAGATACTATGCAAGGTATTGATTCATCGATATTAGATTTATCACGATACCCTTTTTTATTAGATAACTATGGCATAAGTAGAGGGGATGGTACTCAAGAAGGTAAGGGAAATCCAGCTTCATTAGCGAGTAATAAAGATGACGTTTTAAGCCAGTTATATGCCTGTGATGCAGTCGTGTTTATTGCCCCTGAATGGGGCGGAATGATCCCCCCAGCTCTAGTTAATTTATTACTACTAACAGCAAATGGTTCTGCTAGCGGTTTACCACTTGGTCACAAACCTGCTTTTGCTGTTGGTGTTTCAGCCTCTAGTGGTGGCAGTAATCCTATTTCATTATTAAAAGGTTATGCTGCCAAAAACAGCCATCTTACTTGGTTACCGTTACATGCCATCGTTCAAAATGTTGATGACTTTTTAGCCCAGCCATGGGAGCCACAAAGTGACAGTCGATTTTCGCAAGTACAATCACGTTTATTCGTTGGCTTAAAAAGTTTAACCATTTACGCTAAGCAATTATCAAGTGTCAGAGAAGAGCTCGTTGAACTATCAAAAGTACACCCTTTTGGTCAGTAGAGTTATCATTATCGAGTATGATATTAATCCATCGAAAGAGCGATATGGACGATATGGACGATATGAGAACAGTAAAATTACTTAATACTTAGTAGTTAATAGTTAATAGTTAATACTTGGTAATAAAATAAGAGCATATGATGAAAAAAACAGTCGGTTATCTATTTTTAGTTTTATCCTTTGTGGTCTGGGGCGTTATTGCCGCATTACCTTTTATGGATATCACTAGTGGTCAAATGGCAGCAACAACCACAGCGTTAATTATTTCGGGTGAAGTTTTATTTCTCGTGTCTATCGCCCTACTAGGCAAAGAAGCTTGGTTAAAAATAAAAGCAATTTTTACAAGTAAAAAGTAAGTTTCTCCTTACCCGAGATTTTCAAAATTTACCTAATAATTTTTATAACAAAATAGCAAAAGGAT
>Ga0209395_1001383_pt1 | contig 33975 bp, 27 predicted proteins | sample GOMGulsemesocosm_3_FD_184635 | JGI IMG/M metagenome (GOLD analysis project Ga0209395, IMG submission 184635) | Methane-oxidizing microbial communities from mesocosms in the Gulf of Mexico - GOM9D Gulf of Mexico (SPAdes) (version 2) | ecosystem: Environmental > Aquatic > Marine > Cold seeps...
ATGCATTAATGGAAGCGGCACCTACCGTTATCAATGAAGTGAAAGCAGGTAATATCAAACACTTCTTCTTAATCGGCGGCTGTGACGGTGATAAGTCAGAGCGCAGTTACTTCACTGATTTAGCCGTAAATACGCCGAAGGACTCGGTAGTATTAACCTTAGCGTGTGGTAAATACCGTTTCAACAAAAAAGAATTTGGTGATATCAATGGTATCCCACGTTTATTAGATGTTGGTCAATGTAACGATACTTACTCCGCTATCCAACTGGTATTAGCATTAGCAGAAGAATTTGATTGCGGCGTGAACGATCTACCATTAAGCATCGTATTGTCTTGGTTTGAACAAAAAGCCATCGTGGTATTACTGACATTATTTTCGTTAGGTATCAAAGGTATTTATACCGGTCCTACAGCGCCAGCGTTCTTGACTGACAACTTGCTCAAAGCATTACAAGATAACTTTGATATGCGCAGTATTGGTGACGTTGATACTGATTTAGCGACCATGTTAGCGGGTAAATAATGCTAGCTGGTAAATAGTACTCTCTAGCCAATGCGATCATATTCGCATTGGTTAAAGTACATTCGACACGCCATAAACCATTCAAACCTTCAATTATCACTGCGATAGGTGCAATCATGTCTTCTACAAAAACACCATCTTCAACGCTTTCTCCACCTGTACTTAAGTCTCTTAAATTGAATAGCTCAGGATTAGGTCAATCTGCGACAAGTAAAGAACAACCAGCGCCTGTAAGCAGTAAATTACAAGCACCAACACTATCTACATTAAAACTATCGACACCGAAACCTTTATCACCAAAACTAGCAACACCAAAACTGCGCTTCTCACTTGGTGAAACAATCACGAAGCCCAGCTTAAAACCAGCAGCATGGTCGCCTTCAACAACGCCATTAGTGTTAGTTAAGCGTGAATCAGAAACCCATGACTCAATGAGCTTTACCTTTGCAGCTGCAGATCAAACACTGTTTGATTTTAAGCCTGGTCAATTCGTCACTTTAGCAGTGAAGATAGAAAATAAAACCCATTATCGCGCCTATTCAATTAGCTCAGCACCACAACAAAAGCAGTTACGTTTGACCATTAAACGCGTACCCGATGGCTTAGTCTCTAACTGGCTTGCAGATAACTTAAGTATCGGTGATAGCTTGTCAGCATTAAACATTGCGGGTCAATTCAATAGCAGCGATTGTAAGCACAAATCTAAACTACTGCTTATCAGCGCAGGTTGTGGTATCACGCCAGTCATGTCGATAGCAAAGACATTATTAGCGCACAATAGCGATGCTGACATTGAATTTTTACATTGTGCTCGAGATAAAGACAACGTTATCTTCCATGATGAAATGCAGACCTTATTTACGCAATATAGTAATTTCAAGGTGCAATTGCTATTAGAAAACAGTGACGGCTTTGCTAGTTTCAGTGCTAATGACAGTACTAATGAAAAGACGAATAGCAGAGCCTTGTCGCATCAAACCGGTATGGTCAGTGCCGATGTTATTCAACAGTTATACCCAGATCTAAAACAACGCACTATTTTCCTATGCGGTCCTGTCGGATTCATGAAAGCGGTTGAAAATATAGCCCAAGAAAGTGACTTTGATATGGCTAACTTTTTCCAAGAAAGCTTTACACCTGCAGCAGATAACAAACAACAAGATCAGCTTTCATTAGACGTATCAACAGCAACTGTTATGCTGTACGTGCCCGAATTTTCTGTAGAGAAAAAGGTAGTGCAAGGTTCATTACTGTTAGAACTATTAGAAAATAATGGCGTGCCAATTATTGGGGCTTGTCGTGCTGGCGTCTGTGGTTCTTGTAAATGTAAAGTAACCAAAGGTAAAGTTAACTCGACCAGTACCGAAACACTCACAGCTGAAGAAATTGAGCAAGGGTTTGTATTAGCCTGCTCAAGTACAGTCGAGGGCGACCTCACTGTGGCACTCGGCTAGTGAATAGCGATATAAAGTAGTACAAGATAAGCATCGAGATATAATTAAGCGGTAGGCTTTATCGGTATCTCGATTTAATTGTCGATCTATCCCTCAATCCCACAAGATTCTAATTTCTTGCATTAATGTACTTATTACTGGTTCGTGAGCTCTATTTTTAGCAATAACAAAATGTAGTGTAGCTGGAAAGTCGAGAACTGAGATTATTTGAACTTTGCTATCTCTTTCAGCCAAAAGAGCCTCTTCAATTTCTAGAAGACTTAGCCCTAGGCCACTTTTCACTAGCTCTAGTCGAGTACCATCATCACTTGTTTTTAATACCGAAGGGATATCATTTCCAAGTATCCCTTTCAAGAAATCATCAAAAGGACAGTAGTCGCCCATCATTATCCACTGGTGAATCTTAAGGTCTGCTTGAGTCACTATTTTACTACAATCAAATGTCACTGGTGCCACTGTCGTTATCTGTTGTTCCATAACCGCAACACCGATAAAGTCATCGGGAATATCACCAAAAATATAACCACCATCTAATTGATGTTCTCTAATCTCATTGATGGTTTTTCCCGTTGATTGTTGGTGAATATCCAAGCTGATACCTGGACAGTTTTCTTGTAAATTTTCGACTAATTCAGGTAGTTTAATTTGTTTGGCAGTTAAGTTAATACCTAAGTGAAATGTCCCTATTATTTCATGTTGGTTATTCGCAGCCAGATTCACTAAATCCAAAGCGCTATCTAGTGTGGTTTGTGCTTTTTTTAACAGTAACTGACCTTTATCGGTTAACGACATGCCTTTACTGGAACGAATAAATAAAGACGTAGAGAGTTCTTCTTCAAGTGTTTTAATATGAGCACTTATCGCAGGAGGTGTTGTATATAAACGTTTTGCTGCTTGCGTTAAATTACCTGTTTGAGCAACAGCGACGAAAGAACGTAAGTGATAAAATTCCAATGTAAATCCCCTTAAATCAGTCCAATTTAATTCTGTGCAGCATTTTTAGTCAGTATATAGCAAATATAATACCAGCTTAATTACTTAACCATTCATTTATGTTGAACACTGACTTCAGAAATTGCGAATTTCGCATTTAATCCAATCACGCTAAATTAGCACCATAGAAATCGAACGGTTTGATTCAATCATGAATAACTCATAACACAAGGAAGGTTTATGCCTAACAATACAAACACATTCTTTTACCAAGCAGCACTGGTTCAACAAGCTAACGACTTTTTTGCGACTAAACTTGCTTGCGAAACTGATTGTTCAGATGTGTATGCACATATTAAAGAAAATAGTAAAGCAAATAATAAAAACTACATATTATTAGATGTACGCTCTACAGAAGCCTTTGATAAAAGCCATGCGATAACTGCTGTGAGCATGCCGCACAGTGAAATCAATAGTGAGTCATTCGCAAAATACGATAAGGACACTTTGTTTGTTGTCTATTGCTGGGGACCTGGTTGTAATGGCGCGTCCAGAGCAGGCTTAAAAATATCAGCTTTAGGGTTTGCGGTAAAAGAAATGATTGGTGGTATTCATTACTGGGAAGATTTTGAACGATACCCTGTTAACCGTCGAGTGACCGAAGTTCAACAATAACGCTAAATCAGTTATAGGTGACCATGATTAATCATAGTGGTCGCTATTATCTCACCTGAAACTAAGAGGTTTAAATGGTTACTTGTTTTATTGAATATATTATTGATGCAAATAAAATTAAAGAATTTGAATATTATGCGAAACTCTGGATCCCGTTAGTCAATAAATTTGGCGGCCAACATCAAGGATACTTTTTACCGTCGGAGGGAACTAGCAATGTCGCATTGGCTTTATTCACTTTTCCAAGTTTGGCTAAATATGAAGAATACCGAAATGAGTCTCTTAAAGATTTAGAATGCGTGGCCGCTTTTAATTATGCCGCACAAACTCAATGCATCAAGAGTTACAAACGTAATTTTTTTCGCCCACTGTTTAAATAAGTATATTTGGACTTAAGATGGAATATTGTATTCGCGTTGGTACACCGATTAATTAAAAATAGTCTTATGACGATGCTGATATGACTTAGGACTAATACCGTAAAAGCGTTTGAAAATACGACTAAAATGACTGCTGCTAATAAAGCCTAACTCAAAACTAACCTGTGTGATCTGCATACCGGTTTTAATCAGTTCAGTCGCTTTTTTTAAGCGTTGCTGCTGTTGAAATGCCAAGGGGGTACAGCCAAGGTGTAATTTGAATTGATTAAAAAACTTGGTCCGGCACATACACGCAATACGGCAAAGCACCTCTATATCAATGTACTCATTTAAGTGTTGATTAATAAACTCAATTGCCATCGTTAAGCCGCTATGGTCCGGCTGCTGCTGGCAAAATGACATCATAAAATCGCGACTTTGCTGGCGTAACAAACGTACTGTCAGTTCAGATACCGCTAAGTTAATCATGTAACTACGATCAGGATCGTTATCGGCATACAGTTCAGTCATGCGCTGCAATAATGCTTGAGTCTGCGCATTATGATGAGTGTGTAGTAACTGCGCCTGATATTGCCAGGGACCAAACTCACTGTGTTTTTCTGCTTTGTAATTTAAGTTGTCTGCTATCTGCGTTATACGGTCCGTTGATATCTCAATCGCGAGACAACGTGTCGGTGCAGCTAAACTAGCAACAGGGAAATCGATTTCAACCGTTTGACAGGGCGCTAATACAAAGGATTCATGCGGTACAAAGTCACTATCATAACTAGCATCCAGAGTGTGCATCACTTTTTTACCACAGAGCATGGCACAAAATAAGGGCTGGTCTGACTTTAATTTCACTCGCTTAGCTTCTTGAAACGTATCATAAATACTTAACTGAGACTCAGGTCCGTCGTAGCTGATTTTGTTTTCAACCATGATTTGTGGCTGAAATTCTGGATCTTTATTAGAGTATCGATTAGATCGTATCTGCATCACACACTTCCTTGTTATGGACTGACAGTCAAATTTTGCGAATTTACAGCGCACTTTATGACACGTAGTCATGATAACGTCACTCTCTCGCAAAAAACAATAACCAAAGGAAAGAGTTATGATCTATGCAGCACCTGGTACTCAAGATGCACTTATTAATTTTAAACCGCGTTACCAAAATTTCATTGGCGGCCAATGGATAGAGCCACAAAACGGCTGTTACTTTGATAACATTAGCCCAATAAATGGCGAAGTCATCTGTCAAATACCACGCTCGAATCACCTTGATATCGAACTTGCACTAGATGCCGCCCATAAAGCCAAAGATGCTTGGGGTACTACATCTGTTACGGCTCGCTCTAATATACTGCTAAAAATAGCCGATCGTTTAGAAGAAAACTTGACTCAACTAGCAATAGCTGAAACTTGGGATAACGGTAAAGCAATTCGAGAAACGCTAGCGGCAGACATTCCTTTAGCGGTTGATCACTTCCGTTATTTCGCAGGTTGTTTACGCGCTCAAGAAGGTAGTATCGGGGATATTGACGAAAACACAGTGTCTTATCACTTCCATGAACCTCTTGGAGTCGTAGGTCAGATCATTCCTTGGAACTTCCCTATTCTTATGGCTGCATGGAAACTGGCACCAGCACTGGCTGCTGGTAACTGTGTGATCCTTAAGCCTGCTGAGCAAACACCGGTCTCTATTTTAGTACTAATGGAATTGATAGAAGACTTGCTACCATCCGGTGTACTTAATATCGTCAACGGTTACGGCGCTGAAGCAGGTCAAGCCCTTGCCAGCAGCACCCGTATCGCTAAGATTGCCTTTACTGGTTCTACACCCGTTGGCTCACATATTTTAAAATGTGCTGCCGAAAATATTATTCCTTCGACAGTCGAACTTGGCGGTAAATCACCGAACATCTTCTTCGCCGATATTATGGACCATGAAGATGCGTACCTGAGTAAATGTATCGAAGGTGTGGTATTAGCGTATTTCAATCAAGGTGAAGTCTGTACCTGCCCTTCACGCTTATTAGTGCATGAAGATATCTATGAGCAGTTTATGGCGAAGATCATCGAGCGCACCAAGATGATTAAACGTGGTAATCCATTAGATACGGAAACAATGGTTGGTGCGCAGGCGTCGAAAGAACAATTTGAGAAGATCTTAAAATACATTGAAATAGGTAAATCTGAAGGTGCAGAGCTACTCATTGGTGGCGATATTGAAGAAGTACATACCGATTATGAAGACGGATTTTATATCCAACCAACACTGCTTAAAGGCACGAATGATATGCGCATCTTCCAAGAAGAAATTTTTGGACCAGTGATCGCAGTAACCACCTTTAAAACCGAAGAAGAAGCGCTTGAATTAGCTAATGATTCTGAATTTGGCTTAGGTGCGGGAGTTTGGAGTCGCGACATGAATGTAGCTTACCGTATGGGTCGTAAGATCCAAGCAGGCCGCGTATGGACGAACTGTTACCACATGTACCCTGCCCACGCAGCGTTTGGTGGATATAAAAAATCAGGTGTCGGTCGCGAAACCCATAAGGTTGCTTTAGAACATTACCAACAAACTAAAAACTTACTTGTTAGCTATGACGTTAACCCGCTTGGTTTCTTTTAATTAACCTTCAATTCTGGTTATTCAATTAGCAGCTTAACGGTTATCTTATTATTGTTAAGTTGCTAAATTAGACCTCCGACTCTGTCGTATTAGTGCTTTTAGTCATGCATGTTTTCATTCATGACAGTTAGTCCATTTTCTTGTAAAGTATTTGTAATATAACAACAGCAACTGGCCACATACGACATTAGGGTATTTATTACCGATAGAATTTGAGCAACAGATATTAAGAAAAGTGGCTTAAGTGTGTTTTACTACATCGGATGCTTATTCCATGTGCTAGCATAAAAAATTTGCAATTCCCCTTCTATGTAAGAAGTGAGTTTGTGAATAAAAAATCATTATATCTATGTGAGTTATTAATCTATGTATATCGGTGAAGCATCAAAAAAAACAGGCTTATCTATCAAGGCTATTCGATTTTATGAGAAAATAGGATTGATCAACCCGCCAGAAAGAATAGGTCGATATAGGATATACAAAGACACAGAAATAGAACTTCTTCTACTAATTAAAGAGGCAAAAGAGTTAGGTGTAACCCTGTCTCAACTTAAGGGCGTTATTGTTTACAATAATAGTAAAGTTGATTGGGCTAAGATAAAACTATTTTTGGCTGAATTAAGAAAACAGTTAATTCATAAAATCGATGATATAAAGGAAAAAATAGCCAACCTTGACGCGTGTTATGACCAAATAAATCCTTAGCCAAGTGTTGACTCTACCCTAATGAGGAGACTGTAGAATGTATCTCAAATAACCCATGTTGGAGAATGAGATGAAAGGTTTAGTCGTTAATAGTGAAAATAATATCGAGTTAAGAAACAGCTTGATAGAGCCTATAGCAGAGCAAGGCGAAATACTAATTCAAATAAAAAGTGCGTCAGTTAATCCGTTTGATCTGGAGAGTGCGAAGGGAACTTATGACGGTTACTTTGCTGAGTATGGTTTTGATAAAGAAGTAAAGACGGGATTGGAATTTTCAGGTGTTGTGATAAGTGATGGCGAGAAGTTTAGTCACGGTGATAATGTATTTGGCTATGTTCATATGCTGACGGGGTGGAAAACCCATGCTGAATATATAGCCATTGATGAAAACTATGTTGCTTTAATGCCAGGTGAATTGAGCTACTCTCAAGCCGCAGCCATTCCGCTTGGAGCATTGACAACCTTAGTTGCTTTACAAGATTTAGGGCATCTAAAAGCGGGTATGAAATTATTGATTAATGGAGCGTCGGGTGGTCTTGGCATTCAGGCTATCCAAATCGGTAAAATTTTAGGTGCACATGTATCAGCGATTGCCGGAAGCAAGCAAGAGGTGTTCTTACTCTCTTATGGTGCGGATCAAGTCTATGATTACAATCAAACCAAAATTGGCGACATTGCCGATGCCTTCGACGTTATCCTTGATTTAACCAATGTGCAAAAACTAGAACACATGAAACCGCTGTTAACACCAACTGGTATTTTTATTCCTGGTGAACCAGATGATGAAAATGGTGGCCTGCTAGAGGATCCGCAAGTGGCTTATTTGATGGTTGCACATGGTGATGTTACCAAACTAACGCGCATTGCAAACTGGGTGTCCGAAAGAAAACTAAAAGCAGTCATAGATAGCGAGTTTAGCTTTGCTGATTATCAACAGGCCATTGCACGTGCACAAGTAAAAGGCAGAAGAGGACGGATAATCATGAGCTGGTAACTATTTCGATATACTAAAGACCATGCATTATTCCTAATCATTATTTACCTTGTTGGAGTCATAAATCTAACAAGGATTTGTTCACACATAATAACTTGCATTTCATTGCTAACTAATAGATCATTTGTATAGTCAATTAAGTTTAATTGATTAAGCCATTATACAGCATTAAAGTTAGACGTTATTAAGGTTAGACGCTATGAACAGTTCGCCGCGCTATATTCAAATCCAAGACTTCATTCTTGAAAAAATCAATTCTCACGTTTGGATGCCAGGAAGCAAGATCCCGACAGAACTCGAATTAACCAAACAGTTTAGTGTCAGTCGCATGACGGTAAATAAAGCGATCCGCGATTTGGTCAACAAAGGTCTATTGGAAAGAACGCCGCGATTAGGTACGTTTGTTTGCCAGAAAAAGGTGGAATCATCACTCAGTGATATTCGTAATATTGCTGATGAAATCCGCCAACGAGGCCGAACTTACAGCAATAAAATCCTCCGTCAGATAACCATACAAGCGGATGACGAGATAGCCATGAGATTGGGCGTGAAGCTGGAAACACCTGTCTTTTTCAGTGAAATAATTCACTTTGAAGACGGTATCGCCTTGCAACTGGAACTACGTTGGGTTAACCCAGAGTTTGCACCGCAGTACATAGAGCAAAACTTCAATTTGGCGACCCCAAATGAATACCTGACCAAAAACTGCCCATTAAGCTCGATTGAACATACTGTTGAAGCAATAATGCCAAGCCCCTCTATCCAGCAGCACTTGGATTTAACCGCTCAACAACCTTGTTTATTACTCAATCGTCGCACGTGGAGCAAGCAAGATTTAATCAGTGTTGCTCTACTTTATCATCCAGCAGATAAATACAAACTCAGCCTAAAAGCCGAAATATAGCACTCGCATTTAAATCATTATACCAAACAATGTGTCGGTTTTTTAAATCGACCACGATCATAAAACCAACTCATTTCATTAACAAAACCAGCACTTAGTCACAACAAATTAATTTAAAACTTGCCATTTGTATCTAAATTGTCTATTTATTTGTATATACATTTAAATGACGTGAGATTCTGATGAGTTTACTGCTAACGAATACAACAATTGTATCCATGAATCAAAGTGATTCAGATTACCAAACACAGCCTCATTGTTTCATTGCAATTGCGCACGGTAAAATAGTCGAAATAGGTCCGATGCAGCAGTGCCCGACAGCAGACTACACACAAATTATCGATTATCAAAACCGCCTTATTACTCCGGGTCTTATCGATAGCCATACTCATCTGGTTTTTGCTGGTAATCGAGCCAAAGAGTTTGAACAACGCTTAACAGGCGTACCGTATGAAACAATAGCCAAACAAGGTGGCGGTATCCTGTCGACTGTAAATGCGACTCGCGCAGCAAGCGAAAGACAACTTGTTGAACTCGCCCTACAACGTCTATCAGCACTAACCGCAGATGGCGTTACCACGATTGAAATCAAATCTGGTTACGGCTTAACGCTGGAAGACGAATTAAAAATGCTACGCGTAGCTAAACAATTAGAGCTGCATGCAAGTATTAAAGTATCAACAACACTACTGGCCGCACACGCCGTACCACCTGAATATAAAGACAATGCCGATAGCTATATTCGCTATGTTTGTGACGAAATAATACCAGCTGCGGTTGCAGCTAAACTCGTGGACTCTGTGGATGTATTCTGCGAAGGCATTGGTTTTAACTTGGCACAAACGAAAACCGTTTTCGAGGCAGCTTTATCTTATGGATTGGGCATCAAAGGCCACACCGAACAATTAAGTAACCTTGGCGGTAGTAAACTTGCCGCTACAATGGGCGCGACCTCGGTTGACCATATCGAATTCCTTGACGAACCAGGCGTGAAAGCACTCGCTGAACATGGCACTGTCGCGACCTTGCTTCCCGGCGCATTCTACTTTTTAAGAGAAACAAAATTACCGCCCATTGAACTTCTACGTCAACATAACGTGCCAATGGCATTAGCAACCGATTTTAACCCAGGTACCTCACCTATCGCATCGTTAACTATGATGATGAATATGGGCTGTACTTTATTTAGATTAACGCCTGAAGAAGCATTACGAGGCGTAACTTGCCATGCAGCACGCGCGTTAGGGTTACAAGATTCACGCGGTCAAATTCAAGTTGGCTATGATGCTGATTTAGCAATCTGGAATATCGAACACCCAGCACAGTTGGCTTATGAAGTAGCCACACCAAGATTACACTCTCGCATCGTTAACGGAGAGATTTGTCATGACTAAAACAACTGATCCCGCAGGCTCCCAACATAAAATAATGAATCATGCCGCGACTAATACTGATATTTGGCAGGGTCGAATTGACGCCGAAGACGGTGACACAGGCATGCGTTTTCATCAAAAAGTCACTTTAATCGGAGAAAACGATCAGTTAACAAACCAAGCTGGTGTTGTCCTACTCGGTTTCGCTTGCGATGAAGGCGTAAAACGTAACAAAGGCCGTGTTGGTGCAGTACAAGCTCCCGATCTTATTCGTAAAGCACTGGCTAATATGGCATGGCATCATGACAATGCCATTGCTATAGATACAGGTAATAGCACATCAACCCTTGTTGATGCAGGTAATATCTATTGCAACGATACTGATTTAGCCGCCAGCCAAAAAGAACTGGCTAATCATGTCGAAACAGCCCTCAACCAACAAAACAAAGTGATGGTATTAGGCGGTGGACACGAAATCGCTTGGGGGACATTCCAAGGATTAGCGCAGCATTTTCAGAATGCTAGCATCAGTAAGCCAAAAATCGGTATTATAAACTTTGATGCCCATTTTGATTTACGCACCTATTCGACAGATGATCACGCATTCCAGACTAGCTCAGGCACCCCATTCAATCAGATAGCAAAACACTGCCAGCAACTAGGCTGGGCGTTCAATTATGCGTGCCTTGGTGTCAGTCGCGCCAGTAATACCCAAGCGTTATTCACCCTCGCAGATCAACTTGGAGTGCATTATCGCGAAGACCACCAGCTCGCTTCTTATCACCTTGCCGAGCGTATCGAAGAATTAATCGCATTTATTGATAACGTGGATTACCTCTACCTGACCATAGATATCGATGTGTTCTCTGCGAGCACTGCACCCGGTGTTAGCGCACCAGCTGCACGAGGGGTGAATTATGAAAGTGTCGAAGCATTACTACAACCCATATTTAACGCTAGAAATGCAGCAGACCAAGCAAAATTGCGAGTAGCTGATTTAGCTGAATACAATCCAAATTTTGATATAGACAATCAAACTGCGCGACTCGCAGCCCGATTAACGTGGGAAATAACCCGCGCTATGTTCAAGCCGACTTAAAATAAAAAGTTAAAGAATAAATAAACTCTTTAAAAAATAAAACGAAAAGTGAAAAGGAAATCAACATGACTGATAAACGTTTAGATACGTCTCGTACTATCATTGCCCCTCACGGCACACAGCTCAACGCTAAATCATGGCAAACTGAAGCGCCATTAAGAATGTTGATGAACAATCTACATCCTGATGTTGCCGAACACCCACATGCATTGGTTGTTTACGGTGGCATTGGTCGAGCGGCGCGTGATTGGGAATGTTACGACAAAATAGTCGAAGTACTAAAGCGCTTAGAGGATGACGAAACACTACTTGTACAATCAGGTAAACCAGTTGGCGTATTCAAAACCCACAGTAATGCACCGCGTGTACTGATTGCCAACTCAAACCTAGTACCACATTGGGCAAACTGGGAACACTTCAACAAGCTAGATAAAGCTGGCTTGATGATGTATGGGCAGATGACCGCAGGTTCTTGGATCTATATCGGCTCGCAAGGCATTGTGCAAGGTACTTACGAAACATTCGTGGCGATGGCAAAACAACATTTTGACGGCCAGGCACAAGGTCGCTGGGTATTAACAGCTGGTTTAGGTGGCATGGGTGGCGCGCAACCGCTTGCCGCAACAATGGCAGGCTTTTCTATGATTGCCGTTGAATGTGATGAATCACGTATCGATTACCGCCTGCGTACCGGTTATGTCGATAAAAAAGCCACAACCCTTGATGAAGCATTAGCGCTACTTGATGAAGCAATCAAAAGCAAGCAACCAATTTCAATTGGCCTACTTGGTAATGCCGCCGATATTTTCCCTGAATTAGTGAAACGTGGTGTCATTCCAGATTGTACTACCGACCAAACATCTGCTCACGATCCACTTAATGGTTATCTGCCACAAGGCTGGACCATGGCGCACGCTGCATCAATGCGTAAAGAAGATGAAGCGGTTGTCGTTAAAGCCGCGAAACAATCGATGGCCGTACAAGTACAAGCCATGTTAGATCTGCAAAAAGCAGGTTCAGCAACCGTAGATTATGGTAATAACATTCGTCAAATGGCATTGGAAGAAGGCGTTGAGAATGCGTTTGATTTCCCCGGTTTTGTTCCAGCCTATATTCGACCACTGTTCTGTGAAGGCATAGGTCCTTTCCGTTGGGTTGCATTGTCTGGTGATCCAGAAGATATTTACAAAACAGATCAAAAAGTAAAAGAGCTGATCCCAGATAATCCACAGCTACACAACTGGTTAGACATGGCCCGCGAACGTATTCAATTCCAAGGTCTGCCTGCACGTATTTGTTGGGTTGGCTTAAAAGACCGTCAGCGCCTTGGTTTAGCCTTTAACGAGATGGTTAAAAATGGCGAACTTAAAGCGCCGATTGTGATTGGTCGTGACCACCTTGATTCCGGTTCAGTTGCGAGTCCTAATCGCGAAACCGAAGGCATGATAGATGGTTCTGATGCCGTATCGGATTGGCCATTATTAAACGCTCTGCTCAATACAGCAAGTGGTGCTACTTGGGTATCGCTGCATCATGGCGGCGGCGTTGGCATGGGCTTCTCTCAACATTCAGGCATGGTGATACTTTGTGACGGCACCGATGATGCCCATGAACGTATTAGTCGTGTATTACATAACGATCCAGCCACTGGTGTCATGCGTCATGCAGATGCGGGTTATGATATTGCCAAAACCTGCGCGAAAGAACAAAACTTAGACCTACCGATGCTTAAATAATCTTGGAGGAAAACATGTACCAACTAACAATTAAGCCAGGACAACTTACTCTGGCACAGCTTCGTCAAATCAGTCGTGCCCCTGTACAGGTGTCGCTCGACCCTCGCTGCTATGATGATATCCATGCCAGCACAGAAATTGTAAATAATGTGATTGCAGAAGACCGCATTGCTTACGGTATTAATACCGGTTTTGGCCTGCTTGCTAACACCCGTATCGCGCCTGAAGATCTCGAAACTCTTCAGCGTAGTATCGTGTTATCCCATGCGGCAGGTATCGGCGAATTCATGAACGACGAAACTGTTCGATTGATGATGGTGCTTAAAATTAACAGCCTAGCACGTGGTTTCTCAGGTATCCGCTTATCGGTTATTGAAGCGTTAATGCAACTGGTTAATGCCGAAGTTTACCCGTGCGTACCGAAAAAAGGCTCGGTGGGTGCATCAGGCGATCTCGCCCCACTTGCCCACATGAGCACGGTTTTACTGGGTGAAGGTGAAGCTCGCTATCAAGGTAAAGTCATTTCGGGTGAAGAAGCATTAACGATTGCAAACATGCAGAAGATCACGTTAGCGCCGAAAGAAGGGTTAGCCTTGTTAAACGGCACGCAAGCATCTACTGCGTTTGGCCTTGAAGGGTTATTTGCTGCCGAAGATCTGTTTGCTTCAGCAACCTTATGTGGTGCAATGACAGTGGAAGCCGCGTTAGGCAGTCGCCGTCCGTTTGATCCACGCGTTCATCGTGTACGTGGTCACCGTACACAAATGGACTCGGCGGCTATGTATCGTCACATACTTGAATTTAGCAGTGAAATTGGAAATTCTCATACGGCATGTGAAAAAGTCCAAGACCCTTACTCACTACGTTGCCAGCCGCAAGTGATGGGCGCATGTTTACAACAAATCCGTAATTCAGCTGAAATATTCGAAGTCGAAGCAAATTCAGTATCAGATAACCCGTTAGTGTTTGCCGATGATGGCGATATTATCTCGGCGGGTAACTTCCACGCAGAACCCATTGCGATGGCCAGTGATAACCTTGCGCTGGCGATTGCAGAGATTGGCAGTTTATCAGAACGTCGTATGGCGCTATTGATTGACAGTAGCTTAAGTAAATTACCGCCATTCCTTGTTGATAATGGCGGCGTTAACTCTGGTTTTATGATTGCGCAGGTAACTGCAGCGGCGTTAGCCAGTGAGAACAAGTCTTTAGCCCATCCAGCATCGGTCGATAGTTTACCGACCTCAGCCAATCAAGAAGATCATGTATCTATGGCGACCTTTGCTGGGCGTCGTTTAAAAGACATGGCTGAAAATACCCGTGGTATCTTAGCGGTTGAGCTGCTGTCTGCGGCACAAGGACTTGATTTCAGAGCGCCGCTAAAATCGTCCCTGTTAATTGAACAGGCTAAAGCAGAGCTACGTGAACGTGTCGATTTCTACGACAAAGACCGTTACTTTGCGCCTGATATTGCCAAAGCTAATCAACTGCTCCTAGAAGCGGCCCACAATAAGCTTGTTGCAAGAGACATGCTACCGAGTTTCTAACAACTCAAATTGAATAAAAGCCTTAAATCCATGATTTTATGTACACCTAATCAAATTTAGGGCTTTGCTATGTCATTGAGCTGTCGATCGTGGAACTTAGAGAGTAATAATACTGAGACTATCGCCCCTAATAGTGCAAGCCCCATATCTGATTGGGTATCCCATATATAACCTTGTGTACCTAAAAATGCTTCAGCATTCTCTCCAGTAGTTAACGCTACCCACCATTCGATAAGTTCATAAAACGCACTAAACGCGAGACTCACCGAGATAATAAACAGTACCCGCCAACGATCACCATTGACAACCTTCTTTCGTATCAATAATTCTCTGGCAATTAATGCAGGTACAAAACCTTGGAAGAAATGCCCAACTTTATCGTAGTTATTCCTTTCAGCACCAAATAAACCATCAAAAAAAGGGACTTCGGCATACGTATAATGACCACCTATCATCAAGACAATACAATGTGCCAAAATGAAGCAATACAGCAGTGACGTCAGTCTAAAACTATTATAAGTTGACGCTAGAATAACAGCGCCGATGATTGCAGGTACGACTTCAAGGAACCAAGTAAACTGATCTTTTGGATCAGTACCAGACCAAATCAGTACAACTGCGAAAGTTATAATCCAGAGGTATTTAATAACGCGGTACTCCATAAAATAGTATGTATGTCACTGAGTATATTAATGTTAATTCCATGTTACAAAAAGGGCAAGATCAAAAAACAACCACACTCTAAACTACAACCAACATAAAAACATTACCAAAGAGGTAGCGCAAACCCTAAGTCACTGACAAGAATGATTTTAAAATATCGAAAAAACAAACGTATTGGTTAAATATATCGCAAAACATAATCGATAGGAATGTTGAACTGGAATATTAATAAAATACTGGTAATATACCGCCCCTCACACCCTAAGTGAGAATTTTATGCAACTAAATGCATGCCAGATTGGCGAAGAAGTACCCGTAATACCGAATACCTCAACGCGTCGCAAAAGCGACAAATTGGTTCCAGCATTAACAATTGGCTTCATTAGCTTATTTTTATTGTCTGCGATCATTGACCTCCCTCGTTTCACAACCTTAATTCAAGACTTATTTTCAGCAGCCGCTGGACAATTTGGTTACTTTTGGCAATGGCTAATGGTAGCGAACTTTGCTGTTGCGTTATGCATTGCGGCAACCCGTTACGGTAAAACCCGTATGGGCCTGAAAACCAAACCTGAAATAGGTACGTTCCGCTGGTTAGCAATGATCATGTGTACCCTATTAGCAGGTGGTGGCGTTTTCTGGTCTGCTGCAGAGCCTATTTATCATTTCATTACGCCATCAGCAAGCTATCCTGACATTGTAGGATCAACTGTTGATGCAGTTGTCCCAGCACTAAGTCAAAGCTTTTTGCATTGGGGGTTCCTTGCGTGGTCAGTGCTTGGCACACTCGCAACGATTGTATTGATGTATGCACATCACCATCATGGTATTAAGTTGCGCCCACGTGCGTTACTTTTCCCTATCGTTGGTAATCGTCTAGAAAACCATTGGTTTGGCGCAGTCATTGACGCATGTTCAATTATTGCCGTCGCAGCTGGTACAATTGGTCCTATTGGTTTCTTAGCATCGCAAATGGGCTATAGCCTAGAAGTCCTAGTCGGACTTAAAAATGACATGAACTCTCAGCTGATGATATTAGCCGTGGTAGTGTTAATTTGTGCGCTATCGGCCGCATCAGGCATGGACAAAGGTTTACAGTGGCTTAGCCGCTTAAATGTCATTGGCGCGTTCGCATTACTATTAGCGATCCTGATCTTAGGTCCCACACAATTCATTTTTGAAGAGTTTGGTCGTGCATTTGCAACTTATTTGCAAGATATACCAGCGATGAGTTTAACTAGCGATAATCCAGGTTGGAATGTTTGGTGGACTTGGTTCTTCTGGGGCTGGTTCATTGGTTTTGCACCTATGATGGCGATTTTTATTGCGCGTATTTCAGAAGGTCGTAGTATCCGTGAGTTAGTATTGGCTGTTGCCATTGGAGCACCGATTGCTACAAACTTCTGGTTCTCGGTATTAGGCGGTACAGGCATTTTCCTCGAGCTACAAACACCGGGTATCATTTCAGCCCCATTAAATGAAGCTGGCTTACCTGCGGTATTATTAGCAATATTACAGCAATTACCATTAAGCGAAATCTTGCTACCTGCATTCTTAATACTCACGACAACGTTTGTTGTAACCACAGGTGACTCGATGGCTTATTCGATAGCGATGGTTGTATCTGGCGATAATGAACCCGACCGTAAGCAGCGCATATTCTGGGCTGTTATCATGGGTTGTGTTGCTGCAGTATTATTACTCGCGGGTGACGGTGGTTTAAATGCACTGCAATCATTCATTGTGATTACTGCTGTACCAGTATCATTACTTATTGCCGCAACCTTGTTAACAGGGCCAATGGCTGCAATTAAGATGACTAAAGCACAAGATGCGCTACTTGCAGAAAAAGCACTAGCAAAAGCATAACAAACAAAACAGCCTGACATTAATAAGCAATGTGAGCTTAATATTATCAGGCTGTTTTATTCCTCATCTCGAATAACATTTCTTATCAATTCTACCGTCAGTCCTATAGAACGAGCAAAGGCAATTTCAAATTTACCCGACTCTAAACCAAACTGCTTCGCTAACTAAACCAAAGCACATAGGATCATAAACGTAATAAAGTGTTGGTTTTACTGATAGCATTTGAAAGTGCCCTTAATCATTACGCTCAGAACGGTTTTCAGCAACAATATCAGAGTCTTTCTGCGCGTAAAAATCAACTCTAAACTCAGTATCATCCGTCATAAACTCGACCTTATGCCAATACTCCGGCGGTGAAATGGCCGACTCGCCTTTTTCAATCACAACTTCTTGCTCTATCGCACCTCGTCTTTCGGTAAAACCATAAAATTTCAACGAGCCACTAGTAACCTTAATTTTTCCGTAAACACCTGCGCGGGTATTATGTAAGTGTAGAAACATTTTAGGGATATTATTCGGCGTAAAGACGGGCGTTGATTTGTAGTTAACAAAATCAGTTGGGATTGTCGGCATAAGCACACTCACTTGTAGTAAAGATAATGATTAATAGGTATAAAATATACGCTCATTATCCATTAGCGCAAGTAAGATATCCCAACGGTTAAACCTTAAATGTTAAGTGAGGCTCCGCGCGTTTGGATCACATCCCGATACCAGAAGAAACTTTCTTTACGGGTACGTTCTAAAGTACCACTGCCATCATCACGACGGTCAACATAAATAAAGCCATAGCGTTTATCCATTTCAGCGGTTGAGTTAGCCACTAAATCAATCGGCCCCCAACTAGTGAACCCCATCAGTTCAACACCATCTAAGATCGCCTCCCTTGCCTGTACTAAGTGATCGTTCAAATATTGAATACGATAATCATCAATAATTTCGCCATCCGCAGTAACTTCATCACGGGCCCCTAGGCCATTTTCAACAATAAACAAAGGCTTTTGGTATCTGTCATACAAGAAATTCAATAATACCCGTAAACCTTTCGGATCGATTAACCATCCCCACTGACTTTTCTCTAAATAAGGGTTTGGTACACTATCAATAATGTTACCAACTTCTTTTTGCTTCGGGTCAGCACTGGCACAGCCGCTGGCATAATAACTAAACGAGATAAAATCGACACACGCTTCAGATAGCGTCTCCAAATCCCCTTCTTCCATTCTTACTTCGATATTATTGTCTCTGAAATAACGCAATATATAACCAGGATATCTACCACGGGTCTGCACATCACCAAAGAATAACCATTTGTTATTCTCGTGTACCGCCGCCATTACATCATCGGGATTACAGGTATAAGGGTAATTCAGCGCACCCAACAACATATTACCAATTTGAGCATCGGGGATGATTTGTTTACACAAGGTCACCGCTTTGGCACTGGCAAGGAGTTGATGATGAATTGCTTGATAAATGGCTTGTTCACCAGTGGTTTCAGGTAAACCTACACCGGTATACGGTGCATGTAACGACATATTAATTTCATTAAAAGTCAGCCACAATTTCACTTTATTTTGGTAACGCTCAAACACGGTTATTGCATAGCGTTCAAAAAATCCAATCAGTTTTCGGTCAGTCCAACCACCATAATTATCAACTAAACCCACAGGCATTTCGTAATGAGATAAAGTAACAAATGGTTTTATATCATGTTTAGCTAGCTCATCAAAAATACGGTCATAGTAAGCAAGACCCGCTTCATTAGGCTGACTTTCATCACCATTAGGAAATATACGCGTCCATGCAATAGACAATCTTAAACAAGTAAAGCCCATCTCTTTAAATAATTGGATATCTTCCGGGTAGCGGTTATAAAAGTCGATAGCGAGATCTTTAATTCCCGCGGTTTTATCTGCACGTTCTTGATGATCACTTAAAATCCCTTTAGGTAATAAGTCTGCTGTCGATAAACCTTTACCATCTTGCTGGAATGCACCTTCGATCTGGTTAGCAGCAATTGCTCCACCCCATAAGAAGTCCTGTGGAAATAAATTCATTTGTCCCTCAACTCATAAAACGATCCATGTTGAATGCGATGATAAACTATAATAAATAATGACTAGTTGAACACGTTCACACTTTTAAAATTGAATTTAGCTCAATAATCGATACTTTAAATACCGTAATAGCATTCAGCATATGTGATACGGCGGTTCTGGGCACTTTATCCATAGTCCAAGGTGTCGTTTGATTTTGTTCAAAATAAGCACTTGTTAATACCATTTGCTGGTACTTATCTTTTATATCTACTATTTCAACTGCCACACCTACAACATGAGTATTAGAGTATTTCCATGTGGGAACAGTTTGAGGTTTTCGGTCACATGGCGCCACATCATTCGGAGACATGTAACGACTCTCACCATGGAAAACTAAATTAAGATCGACTCCTTCCCTGTCACACGCTTGTCCTTTCAACTTTTTGGCTAATGCGTGTCGATTGCTAACATGACCAATTAAATAACGCGCATCAGCACTTAAATGAAAAGGGATATGGCTAATATTCAGTATATTTTTAGCGTCGATAAATACCAGTGTCGCTAGTGGGTGTTCCTTAATTTCATACATAAGAAAACACCTCTTTAGACTGGCCTGTTTTTAATAAGTTAGCTTTTACTTGCGACCACTCGTCGTTAATAATGCTAAATAAGGCAGTATTTCTGTAACGACCATCTTTTGCACGACGATTCTTTCTTAAAATACCTTCAAACTGACCACCAATACGCGCAATCGCATGACGTGATTGTAGATTGTCTTCATGTGTACAAATTTCAACACGAGTGAACGCTAATGTTTCAAAAACATATTCAAGCAACAGATATTTAGCATGGGAGTTAACATGGCTGCGTTGAAACTCAGGAGAGATAAAGGTATGTCCGATTTCCAAAGCGCGATCGACTTCATTTACGCGAAACAAACGCGTTGAACCCACTATTTTATTGCTCTGCTTGTTAATGATGACAAACGCAATTTGTGACCCGGTGTCCATTTCGTCAATCATGCCACTAATCCAAGTTCGTGTAATTTCGATATTTTCACAAGGGTTTGACTGCATATACCGCCAAACTTCAGCAAAGTTTCCCGCATTATAAAAATCAGATAAATGAGCCATTGTTATCGGCTCCAATTTAATCAATTCACTTTCAAGACTAATTGGTTTTAGCATAAGGTTAGATTTCCTATTCTTATTTTGAATATTGAGTACTGAATACACTATGTTGAATATTTTCCAATTATGCGTTTATTTGGTATAAGTACTACAACCAGAATTTATAAAAATGGTAGACCAGTTTGAAATTACTTAGCCTAGCACTTGCCATCAATGCGCACATAACGGCACAAACCAGTGCCGAGACTGAACAAAAGATGACAGAACAGAAAAGAAAACGCCGAGCAAAATACTTACTCATCGCCGATGCATTAAAACAAGCAATTAAACAAGGACAGGTAGTTCCAAGTGAAGCACTTCCCTCTGCCCGTACATTAGCCACACAACTAAATGTTAACCGCCATACCATTATGGCTGCAGTCGCAGAGTTGGTTGCCCAAGGTTGGATTGAAGCCAAAGAGCGTTCGGGATATCGGGTCGTTAATAAGTTACCCATTCAAACAAGCAAGACGATAAGCAACCTCATTGTTGAGCATCAAACTTTTGATTGGCAGTTTCGACATAAAAAAACTACTGCCACTACAACTGTTAAGGGGGCCACTGCATATAAATACAATTTTTCAGGGGGCCAGCCTGACAACCGCTTATTCCCATTTAATGAATTCAAACACTATTTTTCGCAACTTTTACAACATCCGAAATTTACCAATTTAGGCTATGATAACAATATCGGAGAAACGGATTTAATCACCCAAGTTTCAACATATTTACGTCGCGTCAGATCCATAACAGATAAAGAAATCATGATTTGTAATGGTTCTCAAGAAGGCCTGTACATGGTATCTAAACTACTATTACAAGCAGGTGATAAAGTGGCCGTTGAACAGTTCGGCTATCCACCAGCATGGGCAGCCTTTAAAAGTTCAGGCGCTGAGCTGGCTGTTATAGAACAAGACCATAAAGGCATTATCCCTGAGTATCTAGCTACACAACTTGCAAAGGGAGATATTAAACTCATTTATTTGACGCCATTACATCAATACCCGACAACAGTGACATTAGATGTCAGTAGAAGAATGCAGATATATCAGCTAGCTGCACAATTCGGCGTTGCGATTATAGAAGATGATTACGACCATGAGTTTCATTACGACTCTCAACCAATTGCCCCGATGGCGGCAAATGATCCGCTCGGTTTAGTTATCTATATTTCAACCTTCTCAAAATTAATGTTCGGTGGTGCACGCATTGGGTACGTGGTAGCAAATAATGCATTAATCACGGAGTTAACCGCATACAAAACGTTAATGAACCATAAAAATAATGTGTTAATGCAACAGGCGGTCGCTAAGTGGATGCAACAAGGTGGCTTTGAAAGTCATTTAAGACGTATGACCCGCTGCTACCATAAACGCCGTGACTTTTTAGTTAACCTATTACGGGATTATCAACACCAAGGTCTGCCAATCACTTTTGATTGCCCCCCTGGCGGCATGGCACTGTGGGTGGATATGGGCGTATCAATTATTGGTCTAAAGCAAACGTTACTGACTAAAGATGTATATTTACAGACCGAGGTTGAGTTTAATTTGATAACCGAACAAAAAAAATCGCAATATCGGTTTATTCGGGTGGGGTTTGCTTCCATGAATGAAGTCGAAATAACACAGGGAATGAAAATAATAGTGCAGGAATTGTATGGTTAATTTACTCAATAGTAGATCGAGCTAATCGATGTATACCTAATTCCTTTCGATTTGCTCTATCGGAGGCTAGTTGTACTCACTTTAAAAGAACAACCAGTAGCCGACAATAATGATCTAGATCAATTATTTATGATAAAAAACTAAAAGATACACCTTCAGTTTTATGATGTTTCGTTGACAAAAAGAATTATTCACTACGTCACTAAGATAGCAAGCGTATAATACCAATTTCAAATACCTTTTCAGCCTAATATAATAATAGCACTAGTTAAAAAATCCAATTTATGTAACTAAACTGCGCAGTTACACTTTTGTTCAATAAATGACCATTAAAATAAAAACACCTAATTAGGTGTACAACAATATAGGTATACTCATTCCATGACAATCAGTTACAAAACACCGCTCGGGAATGATTAAGGAATAACATGTTTAAAAGTATACGGACGCGTATTGCCATTTGCGCAGGGTTAACAATGGTCTTTACCTTATTAATAGCGATGGGGATGACAACCAGTGCCTTTACTAAAGTAAGCCAAGAAATAACAGAAAAAGTTAAAATACAATTAACGAATGCGACCACTTTGAATTTGCGTTCGACCGCAGCTAATCAAGCTAAAACGATCGAGAATCAACTATTCCCAGTTTTAGCAAACCTTATTCAAATACGTTCCATCATTGAACTAAGCGCACATAGCCGAACAGATGCTGAAACAATTGTTAAGCAGTTCATTGCCTCACTTAAAGCACAAGACAAAGCTGTTTTTGCTGGATATATGGTATGGGAAGAAAAAACGTGGCCACAAGAGTCAGAATCTAACGTGGCAAAAGCATTCAATACTGAGGGCTATTTAGCGCCATTTTTTTCACCAAACTCACATAGCGGCTTTGATATTGTCGCAATGGATAGTTTTAACAACACAGCTCTGAACGCAAATGGCGAACGAACCGATGATTGGCACTTAATCCCTTATGAAACGGGGAAAAATTTCGTAATGGAACCCTATATGTATCCAGTTCGAGGCCAAAAGGAACTGATAACAACAATTAGCCTACCATTAAAACTGAGCGGTAAAATCATTGGTTCACTTGGCTTCGACCTTTCTTTGACCGAACTACAGGACCAGAGTCAAAAATTAGCTAAAAAACTCTTTGATGGGAAAGGTAATATCATTATTTCTTCATGGAAAGGCGCTTTACTAGCTAATAGTCAAGATAGCAACCATGTAGGTAAAAAAGTACCATCAGCTTTATCATCGCAGTGGAAAAAAATTCAAGACTTAGCAACTCAGAATGATATAGGTATGATCACTATTGGTAATGATGAGTATGCTATCACTTCTATCGATACGACTGGTGCACCTTGGATTGTAATGGTATCGGTTCCAACCAGCCAACTTACTCAAAGTGTGGCAAAATTTGAAAGTTGGAGCTATGAACAAAATTCAGAAGCACTCAACCAAGGTATTTTCGCAGGCGTAATTGCAGTTATTATTGGTATTGCTGCAATGAGTTTTATTGCAAATTCACTTGGTAAAGTACTGATTAATTTAGTTGAACGCTTTAAAGATGCAGCCCAAGGCGATGGCGATTTAACCTACCGTATAGAAGTAAAAGGTAAGGATGAAAGTGCGCAACTGGCACACTGGTTTAATATCTTTTTAGAGCGTATGCAAGAAATGTTACGTGCCGTAATGACAAGCGCAAACCAAGTTGATCAAGGGGCTGGCGCTGGCTTACAAGGTGCAGCCAGTACCAAAGAGCAACTCGACATTCAAGTTAATGAAGTTAATTCGTTAGCAACAGCAATTAATGAAATGAGTGTAACAGCTCAAGAAGTCGCTAATTCGGCGATGCAAGCTGCCACGGCTGCAAGCCAAGTTCAAACGAATAGTATAAGCGGTATTGGCCGAATGGATAATGCCGTATCTTCAGTTGATAATTTAGCGGTTAAAATCAACAACGCTCAAAATCAAACTCAAAGCTTGGTTGAATCAAGCACCTCTATCCAAGGGATACTCGGAGAAATAAGTGGTATTGCAGAACAAACCAATCTACTTGCTTTAAATGCAGCGATTGAAGCTGCACGAGCAGGTGAAGCTGGACGTGGGTTTGCAGTAGTGGCTGATGAAGTGCGTAACCTTGCAACTCGAACGCAAACTTCGACTAAAGAAATTGGTGAAATGCTAGCAAGGCTAGAGCAAGAAACACAGTCCATTGTGACATTAATGCAGCAGGGACAACAACAGGCCATTGAAACAAAACAAGAAACACAAGCTGCACAACAAGCGTTCGGGGAGATCAATCAAGCAATTGAAGTTATCAACGATATGAATAATCAAATCGCATCTGCGGCAGAAGAACAAAGCTGCGTATCTGAAGAAATTAACCGTAATGTTGTACGCATTAATGATACCGCAATGGAAGTAATGGAAGGTATGAGTGCTTCAGTCATAATTAGTAACGAGTTAACTGACAGTGCGGCCAATCTGCGTGGAGAATTAAGCAATTTCAAAATATAGAACTTAGCTCAATCTAATTCACATCACAATGAGTCATACATTGTGATGTGAACTTAGTTTTTAAAGCTTTAGGGCTAGTAGCGTATTACGCAATTCGACATACCAATAATTCATTTAAATGTGTCTGCTCTTCATTGGTGATCTGTTCCCCGCTATTCTTGGAGATTAAAAAGACATTTTCTGTCGATTCACCAAGCGAACTGATCTTTGCAGAATGAATAGTTAAATCACTTTGTGAAAATACAGAGCAGATTTCCTCCATGTAACAAGGGTCATCCAATGTGTTGATTTTTAGGAGGGACTTATTTTTTTTATTTGATTTTAAAAACTCTACAACCGTCGTATTTTCAAAGTTTTTCACAAATTTTGGAGTCGACAGATTGCTGCTCGACATTTCATTATTAATTGATTTTTTAACTCGAGTGACTATCTTATCAAGCCTAAATTGGTCAGTTATCGGCTCATCCTTACTATCAAGTAATTTGATTATTTCTAATACCATGCCGTCTTTGGTTTGCATAATCTGCGCATCTTTAATCTTTAACTTAGCCGTTGCTAGGGTATTAAATATATCAACAAAAAGCTTAGGTCTGTCCTTGGTATACACGATTAAACAGGTTGCGCTAGTCGATAAACTATCGGAAATGTAAATCATGTCTTGTTTCACTGAGCCCTTTAGGATTTGCTCCGTAATACATACAATTTCATCCACACTGTTACTACTAAAAAAATGATTCGGTAACGTGGTCCATAGCGACACGATGTCTTGCTCACTCCATCCCATTCCAATTAGTTTACTCGTTGCGTCATTTCTGTTTTCTCTAATAAGCGTACGAACTTCGAATATATTCTCTATACCTTGCCTTAGCGCATCTCGGGTTGATAAATACAGCTGTTTGAGTTGACACTCGTGCCACTCATTCCAATATTGCTCGTTTGTAGCGATCATATCTGCCACGGTAAACACGTAGAGCGCGTTAAGCTTGTCAAAAGAACCGACCTGTTTCGCAAATTGCTTGATAACATTCGGATCGTTAATATCTTGGGTTTGAATCGTACCAATAAGAAGATCTTGGTTTGCGACTAACCAGTAAACCAGTTTAATACTTGAGTGTTTTAGTTGGTGTACTTCTGCAAATTCTTTGGCAATAATGGCACTAAGTTGGCTATTCTCAACAGCTTGCTTACCTGATATATGGTGACAAAGCGTTGCTAGAACAAGCGAAACCCTATCTTTAACATGTTGATTTACATTATAAATAAAACTTTTATTATTGAAATCACGACTAAAACTGTCAATTGCTTGAACCGCTTTACAAGTATGCTCATCGATGGTGTAAGCGTTATGCATATCGTATTGCATTTGACCTTCGATTTGCTTCCAATGCGCAAAATAGGACGCTAAAATACCGTATCGATGCATTAAACTGAACGCAGTTTTTAACCCGTCAGGTTGTTTTAAAAGGGCTATGAATTCTTCTCGGCATCCTTGGTAACAGCTAAGTTCACCCAGTAATGTTCGCCGAGTTTGTCTCAATAATCTGAGTGTTTCAGGCGCTATTCCGTTAATATCGTTATGTTTAGCAATCAATAAAAACAGTCTCAAGACTTGACGCTTGTCGATAAAGACTTCTTTATATCTTGCTTCAATGAGGTTATTTCGAACCATAAAATATTCATCAATAATACGTTCTGGCTTCTTGGGCTGATGCTTTAAAATATCAAATTGGAAAGAATCACTGAGCATTTGATTCAATTCACGTATACGCGTCATCGCGGTAAACAAGTAACCCATCATGCTTTCAATCGCATGTTGATTATTATCATCACCACCGAAACGCATAAATTCAGCGACTGCCGATTGATGATCAAATAGGAGAACTTCTTGTGGCCGGTTAACCACCGAATGTAATGCCCAGCGTACTCGGCAGACAAAATCATAGGACTCTAATAGCTCAGAGGTTTCCTCTGAGGTTAAAAACCCTGTCGACTCTATCGTGTTCGGGTTATCAATTAAAAAATGCTTTTGTGCTATCCAATGTATGGTTTGCACATCTCTCATCCCACCCGGATTATTTTTTAAATTAGGCTCTAAGTACAAAGCCGTGTTTTTTGCATGTTTATGACGGCTTTCTTGCTCTATTAGCTTCGCATGGAAAAACGCTTTACTTGTCCAAACCTGGTTTTGGAAAAGCACTTCTTTGAGCATTGATGCATGAGACGATGGCCCCAGCAATGGACGAATGTCGAGTAGATTTGTGGCAATGGTAATATCTTCAGCTGCCAATTGAATTGCTTCTTCGAACGTTCTGACAGAGTGACCAATGTCAGTCCCTAAATCCCAAAGCTTAGTGACAAAACAAGACAGTTTTTCTTCGACGTCTTTGGACATCTTACCATCGCTAATAATGGCCAGATCTATATCTGATTGGGGGTGAAGTCTTTTTCTACCGTAGCCACCGACCGCATTGATGGATAACGTTGATTCATTCAATTCAAAGGAATACCAAAGTGCAATAAGCAGCTGATCAAAAAATTCAGATCTTTTTTCCATTAGTGATTGGATAGAGTCAGTATAAAATTTCTGATTTAACTCATGATCAAACTGTGCGATGCGTCGACGTAATTCTGCACCAGAAGTTTCCATTGAAACGAAAGACATATTACTAATCCTTTATAATAGCTTGAACTCGTATTTAAACGGTCAAGCTCTCCCTTAAAAATAGATTTATTGGTTAATCATCAAGGTGTAGGTATCCATGATAGTGCATACCAGCAGTACCAGCGCTTACAAAAGCCCGCCGATAATAGTTAGAGCTAAAATGATAACAGCTCTAACTAAATCATTCAATTACGCTATGACTGCAGGCGCTCACGAATGTCACGTGTGTTTTTCATAACTTTAAATATTAGAACACTAATTAATTAACGTCTTGATAGCATAGAACACTTGCATAAAAACAGTCGTATATTTACCATTTTCATCGCGATTTTGTGGCATTAGCAGCATGAATAATCTAGATAAAGCGTATAATATAAACTCACTCAAAAAATAATACGTCACAGGTTGGCTAAAGACATGCTGCAAAAAGAACTACGACAGGCTAAATCAATTGATAATGTCTACAACTCGGCATATTGGCATTTAGCTCAAAAGGACTATACCCTTGCAGAAATACGCACTAAGCTTGAACGTAAAACAGATAACCAAGAGTGGATTGAAACCGTATTAGACGATCTAGTTAGTAAAAACTACATCAAAAGCGATTTTGATTTTGCTGTTCTTTTTGCTGAATCCGCCTTTCATAATGAACAAGGTAAATCTGCCATCTCACGTAAATTACGTGCCAGAGGCGTAGATGAAAAAGATGCAGCAGCAGCGATTGAACAAGTGATGGATGATGAGGAGATTGACCAATTTGAGTTAGCCGCATCACGATTAAGAAGCTCATTTCAAACCTTTCACTCAACAACCAAAGAGAAAGTGTATTCGCAATTCACCACCAAAGGGTTTTCACGTGCCGAGATTGATCATGCATTGGCCATGCACCCAGAAAAAGACACCTTAAGATCCAAACTCGAAGTCAAAGCTGAAAAAGCAGACTTGAGCCAAGAAACCATGAAGCTATACCGTAAAGGTAAAGGTAAACGCGTCATACGCAGTGAATTGCGCAGCAAGTTAATTGACGTTGAAGATTTTGATAACGTGATAGACCAACTTGAACTGGCTGGTGATATAGACTTTTATCAAAGCTGCTTAGATGAATTAAATAAGAAACGTTACGACACAAGCAACAGCGCGGGTAAATCGAAAGCTTACGCTTATCTATCACGTAAAGGTTTCGACTCTGATGAAATCAAAGAAGCGCTCAACCCATCTGATTAATGACGAACTTAATTGAGAAATTGAATTCAATTGATTAGCAAGAACGCTGCTTATTTAGCTAATTTTGTTCGCAGAGCAATTTATTTACAATAACTTTAACCAAAACCGATAAACTTTGTTATATAATTTCATCAAAGATAACAAAGCACCAATATCGAATAAGGAATAATAATGACAAACCAACACACACACGGCGAAGAAGGTCACGTACACGGTCCAGGCTGTAGTCACCACCACGAACCACAAGCTCCGATCGTAAGAGAAGGCGCTAAAGTTGGCCGTAACGATCCTTGCTTATGTAGCAGCGGTAAGAAATTTAAAAAGTGTTGTGGTAAATAATCACACGCTTTATTAAATAGTACTTTTGACTAAATTAGTAGACGTACTAAATTAGCCATAAGTACTAAAAAGCCTCCACTGCTATATTAAATATAGCTTTCGGAGGCTTTTTGCTAACCGTCTGCAGTAATTGTTGTAATCAATTCTTGCTGAATAGCTTCCGCTTCGTCAGTTTCAATCTGGCACGTGCCAGCAGCTATGTGCCCACCACCACCATATTGAAGCATTAACTCACCCACGTTAGTTTTCGAATTACGATCAAAAATAGATTTACCTGTCGCAAATACAATATTCTGCTTTTGAAAACCCCACATCTTATGGATAGAGATATTACATTGTGGAAACAGTGCGTAAATCATAAATCGATTACCGGCAAAAATAGTCTCTTCGTCAGTTAGATCAAGTAACACTAAGTTGCCATGAATCGTTGCGCAACGCTGAACCTGTTCTTTAAACAACGTCTCGTGTTCACGGTACAGGTCAATACGTTCCTTCACATCCACTAATGCCAAAATGTCATCAATGCTATGATCTTTACAATAATCAATCAGATCCATCATCAAGGCATAATTCGAGATTCTGAACTCACGGAAACGCCCTAACCCAGTTCGCGCATCCATTAAGAAATTGAGCAGGTTCCAGCCCTGAGAGTCTAATACCTCATCACGGTTGAACTGTGCAGAGTCACCTTTATCAACCGCTTCCATCATTTCGATCCATTCCGCAGGGAATGTGTCGAGACCACCGTAATAGTCCCACACCACACGTGCAGCAGAAGGCGCATCGGGATCAATAATGTGATTAACGCGTTCGCCAGTATTACGAATAGTTTCAGAAAGGTGATGATCAAACGTCAGATGGGCACTTTTAACATAGGGTAAATTTGTCACAATATCATTTGGGGTAATATCAATTTTACCGTCTTGCATATCCTTAGGATGAACAAATTTAATGTCACTAATGAGATCTTGTTGTTTCAACAGTACTGCACATACTAAACCATCAAAATCACTGCGCGTTACTAATCGATATTTTTGTTCAGACATATTTATTCCTTTGTCACATAAGTTTAAACCTAAGATAACTAAAGATAACCGTATAGAAGAGTGAGAATCAAGCGGAGATTGTACGAGAAAGGTTTTGTAACTGCCCAAGCTTGAACTTGCACGCAAAACAAGCCTAAGATGGATGAATAACAATCACAATTTATGAACAAAATTAAGGCACTATAAATTCGCTGCATTGTAGCAATGTGGAATCTATAGTGAATTTATATTAAAAATATATAAATTACTTCATTTTAATTTAACGACATCACCAGACACTGTCGTTTGATACCCGTTAAGCACCCACGCCCAAAACCAATCTTCTTGTACTTCGACATTAATCATTGCATCACCGCCTTGTGATGCAATGGCAGCCTTTTGTGCACGAACAAAACGATCATTTTGTTGGATAGGAATAAAGTTAAATAGCATGATCCCCGTAGCTGTCGCTTCTCCCGGGCCAATAACCGTATATTCACTTTCGCTTAAGTTTTGCGTTTTCATCGAAACACCAGTACAACCAGCTAGCATCGCAGAAGATAATAAAATAGTACTCAACGCTTTGATCATTTTCATTTAGAAACCCTCACATAGAAGTTAAAACGTAGAAATAATTTCAATAGTTCTAAGTCTAGTGATGGCTAAATCTAATGCCCACATGTTGCAGCGAATAACGGCTTAAAACCTTATATTTACTAATAACATGTGATTCATTCGTATTTTTATATAATAGAATAACCGTGAGATCACCCTTCAATAATTCGTTTCAACTCAGTTATAACCGATAAACTAAGTGGCACTTTAGCATTAGCCTAGGCTAGGACTTTCATTTGTTACAACTTTAATTTCTTTGCAACACTTTATTAATCTCGCGTAACTTGGTATAAACATAGTGAATATACTTAGTTAGGTATTTATTTGAAATTTAAACCTAACTGATGTAACTATATTAGGGTATTAAAGGGAATTAACATGGGTTCGTTATCAGTTCAGTGGAAAATCACTTTGCTTTCAGGGTGTTGCATTTTACTTGTCGCAATATCATTAATCAGCTTTACACTTCTATCATCCACATCCAATCAAAAAATAATACAAGTCCAAAGCAGCCAGTCTGTCGGTGAAAAATCCGAACAATTACTGATGAGTGAAGCAAATACACAAGCATCCATAGTCCAAAAATATTTAGACGAAGCAACGTACCGCGCAGAAATGTTAGCCGAGAGCATTGCATTTTTACAGTTTAATGCTGAAGAAAATTTCACCAGCAGTGATGAACTACGAAACTCGGTTTCAGAATTATTAAAGCGGTCAGTACAAAACTTCGACAATATGCATGCCGCATTTACCACCGTCCTCCCCGACATGTTAGATGGTGAAGATGCTAATTATACCAATGCAGATTATGTCAGCTCTAACGATCAAGGTCGTTTTTCAGCTTACTGGTATAAGAATAATCAAAACAAACCCACCTTAACAATTAAAAGTGAACAGCAGATCAATAACACAACGCAGGCCATTAGTGGGCAGGCAAATAACTTTTGGTATAGCTGCAGTATCACCAATAAACGTATGTGTGTGATTGAACCGTATTTATACAATGAGAATGGTGCTACTCGCTTAATCAGTCCTATTACCGTTCCATTACGCAAACAAGGTAAAATAATAGGCGTCACAGGCATTGACCTCAAAATAGACGTTTTACAGCAATATGCACAACGCGCAGACCAAGCTTTATTTGCTGGCGCAGGTAAAGTTCGTATTGTGAGTAACAATGGACAACTGGTTGCTTCTGATGATGACAATGCTGCAATTGGTAAACAAATAGCAGACCCACAATTGAAGCAATGGCTAACCGATGGTGTAACACAATCACAATGGAGTGCAGATCAGCAATCTTTAACCGTCTTCATGCCAATTAAACTCAGCGCGGTCAACTGGGGTATTGTCATCACCATGCCACGAGAAACCGTGATGGCAGACGCGTTAGCGCTTAATCAACTCATTGAAGATCAAGCAAACGAAACCCTTCAAATTCAAATTATTACAGGGATTATTGTTACCCTACTCGGTTTGCTTATTATTTGGTTTGCAGCCGTTAAGTTAGTCGCGCCGATTAAAGATGTTGCAACTCGTCTACAAGATATTGCGAGCGGTGAAGGCGATTTAACCCAACGACTTGATGTTAAATCTACCGATGAAGTGGGCGAACTTGCCATTTGGTTTAATCGCTTTTTAGATAAAATCCAAGGTACGATCAAAGATGTGATTGAAACCTCTGATGCCATCAGTAAAACGTCTAAAGAAGCCGGTGAAATAGCTGAGCTATCACGCCAAGGCAGTGAGTCACAATTTAGAGAAGTGGATATGGTCGCAACCGCCTCTGAAGAAATGACACAAACGTCAGCCTTAGTACTAGAAAATGCAGATAAAGCAGCAGAAATGGCATGCCAAGCAGAGCAATCAGCAAAAGGTGGCCAAGTTGTAGTACAACAATCAGCAGAGACAATGCAAGAGCTAGTTGAGAGAATGGCGATGGCAGTTCCGATTGCTGATGAACTAGAAAAAAACAGTGGTAATATTAGTGCCATACTGTCGGTTATTGAAGGTATATCAGAACAAACTAACTTACTCGCCCTTAATGCTGCGATTGAAGCGGCAAGAGCTGGTGAGCAAGGCAGAGGCTTTGCGGTCGTTGCCGATGAAGTGAGACAACTTGCAAGCAGAACGCACGATTCTGTGGATCAAATTAGAGTGGTTATCGAAGATTTACAATCCGGAACACGTAGTGTAACTACAGCAATAGCAGAAGGTAATCACCTTGCTCTTGAAACTGCAACACGAGTTAAGCAAGCCGTAAATAGCTTAGCGGATATCTCATCATTTGTTGCGGATATCCAAAGAATGAACAGTGAGATTGTCAATGCGGCCAGCGAGCAAAAAACAGTCTCCACAGAAGTGAATGGCAATGTTGCTAATATTCGTGATTTAAGCCAATCAATTTTAGATCAATCTACCACGGCAGAAAAAATAGGTCATGATATTGCAAAACTGTCATCACAACAGCAAGTATTGGTTGGGCAGTTTAAAGTCGAGTAGTCGTAAATTTAACGAATAGAAATAGACACAATAATGACCATCACAAGCACCATTGTTCGGCTTGTGCTGGTCATCTTAATATAAATCACGTTTCATGATATACAGTTAAGGTTTTAGTTTTAAAGCCTCAGTGATATCAGCAGCACTATGGCGCTCACTTAACGCTTCCCATGCTTCGCCTGATGTACGATTAACGATTCGACCACGCTGCACAGCAGGACGGTCTGCAATATTTTGAGCCCAACTCCGCAGGTACTTATAACTTGCAACATCTAAAAACTCCGCAGCATCATATGCCTTACCAAGCACCACGTTGCCATACCAAGACCAAATTGCAATATCAGCAATACTATATTCATCACCAGCTATAAATTTATTAGCAGCAAGTTGTTTGTCTAATAAGTCGAGTTGACGCTTCACTTCCATCGTGAAACGGTTAATTGGATATTCAAATTTTGCTGGTGCGTAAGCATAAAAATGGCCGAACCCACCTCCTAAATACGGTGCAGCGCCTTGTAACCAAAATAGCCAATTCAATACTGTCGTGCGTTTCACTATATCTTTCGGTAATAAATGGCCGAATTTATCGGCAAGGTAAAGTAAGATAGCACCCGATTCAAATACTTCAATCGACAATTCACCAGATTGATCCACTAATGCGGGGATTTTAGAATTTGGATTAATACCAACAAACCCGGATGAAAACTGATCACCCTCACCAATATTAATAATGTG
>Ga0209395_1001384_pt1 | contig 33965 bp, 24 predicted proteins | sample GOMGulsemesocosm_3_FD_184635 | JGI IMG/M metagenome (GOLD analysis project Ga0209395, IMG submission 184635) | Methane-oxidizing microbial communities from mesocosms in the Gulf of Mexico - GOM9D Gulf of Mexico (SPAdes) (version 2) | ecosystem: Environmental > Aquatic > Marine > Cold seeps...
CCCTTGGAACTGGAGCGCATTCTAGACATTTTCTAAAAAGGATCAAGCACTATTTTCATATTATTGTTTGTTTGCTGGAAATAAAAACAATATGAACAATATATTATCTGATCGTTTAAAAGCGTAGCAATCCTGAACTGTTTCTTTCAACTTTTATTCAAAATGATAAAGCTAAATATACTAAAATCGCGCATTCAATTTCTTTGGTTTATATAGTGTAGTAAAGTTTTTATCATTTGCTTAATAGAATATCGTGTTATTTGCATATAAATTAAACTTATCTTGTTACAACTGTTGCACAATATTTAAAGCTGGGTAACATAGAAATTGCAATTTAGTTTTTAATTTAGAAATCAAAATAATAATTAGGTATTCATATATGAAGTCTCCTCAAGGTTTAACATTTATCGTCGCAGCAATTTTTGCTGTAATTGCTTACATTTTATCAATGGTTATTGGCAGCTCATCAGTGATTAGTGCTGTTTTAGTTTTTGCTAGTGCTTTTATTGCTCCGCTTATCGGCTCATCAAGTTCAACAGAAACTGCTGATGAAGAAGTAAAAACATTATATGTGGGTAATTTACCCTATAGAGCAAATGAGTCAGCGATTAGAGAATTATTCTCTGAGCATGGCCAAGTTCATTCTGTTCGTTTAATGAAAGACAAACATACAGGCAAACGTCGCGGTTTTGGTTTTGTTGAAATGTCAGCAAGTGCTGCTGATAGTGCAGTGCTGTCGCTTAATGATACTGAATTTCAACAACGTACTTTAAAAGTGCGTGAAGCGAAAGAACGTCCTGAAAAAGTTACTGAAGAAGAATAAATAACACGTATTAGATTTTACAATGATAAAACCCGCTTTATTGCGGGTTTCTTTTACCTATTTTTCTAGATGTTTGACTATGGCAATTACCTTGTCAAACTTGTCTTTAGCTTCTTCATTTACGCCGTACTCAGCATTAAATACGGAATCGAGTAATTGACCAAAAGCATCATCATTTTTTGATAGAAGCTTATCTGCATTATCTTGTAATTGTTTAAAATGATCTAAAAAATCAATTAAGGGTCTGAGCTCTTTATCTGACTTTGGTAAAGCATTATCTTGAAACTCTGCAACTTCTGTATACGTTTGACTAACAAAACTTGTTTGAGTTTGCTGTAAGTCCATACTGAAATTTGCTATTTGTGCATTGTCGAAGCCTAACTCTATCGCCTTTTCAAAGGCTTGATCGACCTTTCCGCTAAAAAAGTCTTTTTGTAATGAATTTACATCTTTTATCAATGATTCTATAGCTGCTAGTTCGTTATCATTGAGCTCACCTTCAACACTGTAGGAAAAATTCATTTCATGGTATTGACTAGTCGCCATGCTGTAATTTTCAGTGTTCCCTTTATTCCCTTCTTCATATTGGTAGCTTTCTCTGCTGGCATGCTCTTGTAATTCGCTAAAGGATATCGTAACGACATCACCATCGTTTGTTGTAATCGAGAGGTTACTACTTTTTGAATTACTTACATAGAGTTCACTATCTACTGTGGAGTGGTAAATATCAGGGAGTTCTATATCCCCTTTACTATTTGGCTGTTTCTCTGATGGAAATATATTTTGGTAAAGATCATCAATATTTTTATTAATAAGATCGCGACTTTTTTCGATGCCTAGGGCTAACTCATCATCCAGTAATGCTAAATCTTTCAGATCTCCCATCGCTTGGTCGATGCCTAGGTTTGCTCCAGCCCGACCTTGATCAAACATTTCTTTCAATTCATCATCACTAGCCCCATTGGCTTGTGCAGCTAAAATGCTTCCGCCAACAAAGTTCATAACGGTTCGAGCGACTTCTTCAAAATCGAAGAAACCAACTGAAGATTCATTATCAACTAACGGAGTCTTCGGTACTATATTACTTGAGGTAGTATGGGGGGAGATACTGCTTCGATCATTTGATGAATGATTAAATTTTTCAAACTTTGCTGATATTTGACTAGAAACCGATTGAAATACGATTTTCATACTCATAGATGTACGGTTGCTTAAGGCGAGTTTATCAAAAGAATCACTAGGAATATGCTGTTTAATCGCTGCATTTTTCATTTCTTCAGCCTTACGCTTGTGTCCTAAATAATTAGGCAACGTTGACTGGTTATCAATTTTATTCATTTTAGCTCTCCGGTATCTAATTAAATAATAATTAAACACAATCAATGATCTAAAGATCATTAGATTTAATATGGTTAATATATCGGCATTTATTCGTAAATCTTTAGCCCTGAGGCTATCTCTTGAAAGAAAATTATAGACAAATAACTAGACAAAATAATCACAATCGCTAAACTCAGCGCCTCAGTCAATACTCACTTAAAGTGGGTACAATGTTGTTAGTTACTTCTATATTTAAGGCTTATATATGTTTAGTCACATCGCACCTCAATTCTATGATAAACAACTTGAGAATAAACAAGATGATATCGCTGAACTGTTTAATGAATTTGACTTACCCAACTTTGATGTTTTTCGATCAGAGCCATTAAATTATAGATTAAGAGCGGAGTTTAGGGTTTGGCATGACGGAGATGACTTGTTTTACATTATGTTTAATAGTGAAACAAAGGAAAAATATCGCGTAGATAATTTCCCTGTTGCCAGTAATCTAATAAATCAGGCAATGAAAGCCTTACTTCATGAAATTAAAGACAAGCCATCACTTCGCCATCGATTATTTCAAGTCGACTTTCTTTCGACACTGAGTGGTGAGTTGTTGATCAGTTTGTTATATCACAGACAATTAGACGAAGAATGGTTAGCTGAAGCCGCAACATTAAAAGCAACACTCTCAGCGATCGCTCCTGTCGATATAATTGGTAGAGCGAGAAAGCAAAAATTCATCCTCGATAAAGATTTTATCACTGAAAAGTTAACTGTTGGCGAAAAAACTTATACCTATCAGCAAGTAGAAAACAGCTTTACCCAACCAAATGGTCACGTTAATGAGCAGATGTTACTTTGGGCCAAGCTAGGAACTCAAAATATTGGTGGCGATTTAATTGAGCTCTACTGTGGTAATGGTAACTTTAGTATTGCACTCGCAGATAATTTTGACCGTGTATTAGGTACTGAGATATCTAAGACATCGGTTAAGTCTGCACAGACTAATATCGCAGCAAATCAGTTAACAAATGTTGATATTATAAGAATGTCGAGTGAAGATTTTAGCCAAGCAATGAACGGTGAACGAGTATTTCGTCGTTTAGAAGGATTTGATCTTAAAAGCTATAATTACGATACCGTGTTGGTAGATCCACCAAGAGCAGGACTTGATCCTGACAGCGTTGAATTAGTTAGCCGATTTGAACGTATTGTTTATATTTCATGTAACCCTGAAACATTAAAAGAAAATCTGACCGAATTAGTGAAAACACACAAAATTGAGAAATTTGCACTATTTGACCAGTTTCCTTATACCCATCATGTTGAAACGGGTGTAATTTTGTCTCGTATAAAATAGACTTATTAGGTTTTTCGTTTTCCTTCACGATGACTAAATTCAGCAGCTCCGCGAGCAATAAAACGTAATTGTTGAATTGTTCGCAATGAAATTTGTTGACGATCGTCTTTATCAACATCTAAAGCATCAGAGCCAGCACTAAAGACAATAGTCACTGCAGCATCAGCTTGCAAAAAGGCTACATCTGCATTGAGCTTATTCGCCTGTTGTAAATAGTCACATAATTCTAAAGTGAAATAGCGTACTTCTCGATTTACCGCAGCTCGAAAAGCCGACGAGGTGCCAGAGCGTTCACGTAATAATAATCGAAAAATATTACCGTTACTTTCAATGAACTCCATAAAAGTAACCACAGAGATTTGAATAACAGAGCCGCCTTTTTCTATGCGTTGTCTAGCTTGCCGCATTAATTGGCGCAAGGTTAAGCCAGCTTCATCGACAAGCGTTAAGCCTAATTCGTCCATATCAGAAAAGTGTCGATAAAATGATGTTGGTGCTAAACCTGCTTCTTTAGCGACTTCGCGTAAGCTCAAACTTGAAAAGCTACGTTCACTACTTAACTGCCCTAAAGCAGCATCAATTAATTGCCGACGTGTTTTCTCTTTTTGCTGGGCTCTAATACCACTCATTACTTATTAAACCTGTTCTTTAGCTTGTTCATATAATACTGAATTTTCATAATTTTACTAGCTGGTTGATAACTTGTATCAAATTTTAAAAAATATATTCAGTATTTTAAATTGCTATTTCAATCAAAATTACCTTGACTGAAAAGTGATCAAAGCTAAAATAGAGTACACGTGTACACTGAAATATTATATTCAGCCTTCATCTTTTATTAATGGAATTTGCATTACATGAACAAACCTAAAATCGTTTGGTTAAACCTTAGCGTATTTTTAATTACCTTTTTAGTTGCTGCTATTGGTGTTCCATATAGAGCAATAACTCATGGCTTTGATACCACAGAACTTGTTGTTGCACTCTGCTGTTTTATTTATTGTGGCATGTCAATTACTACTGGTTACCATCGTTTATGGTCGCACAAAACTTATCAAGCGCATTGGTCTTTACGCTTTATTTTTGCACTAGGTGGTGCGTTTGCATTGCAAAATAGTATTTTGCATTGGTCATCTGATCATCGAGTTCATCATAAACATGTTGATAATAACGACAAGGACCCCTACTCGGCAAAAATGGGTTTTTGGTACTCTCACATTGGTTGGATGTTAAGAGAATACCAAGCTCATCGATATACAAATTACGACAATACACGTGATTTGCAAAAAGATCCTATTGTTATGTGGCAACACAGAAACTATTTACTTTTGACCATACTAATGAACTTTGGTGTGCCCATTCTATTTGGTTTATGGCATGGCGATATTATCAGTAGTTTACTTTTGGTGGGTTTTCTCCGCTTAGTTTTGAACCATCATACGACTTTCTTTATTAATTCATTAGCGCATATTTGGGGCAAACAAACCTACACCGAAAGAAACTCTGCTCGAGATAACGGTTTTCTTGCGTTTTTGACCTTTGGTGAGGGTTACCATAATTATCATCATATTTTTGAAAATGATTATAGAAATGGCATCCGTTGGTGGCAATTTGATCCGACTAAATGGCTAATTAAAAGCTGCGAATATTTGAAGCTTACTTCAAAGCTTCGTACATATTCTGATGATAAAATTGAAAAAGCACGATTAGCAATGGTGCTTAAGCGTAGTCAGCAAAAATTATTGTCTCATCCAAATGCTGAACAAATGCGTGAAAAACTTCAACAGGAATATGATTTACTCATTTCTAGAATTAATGACTTTTACGGTGTTCGAAAGAAATTACTTGCCAGTCGATGTGGTGAGCTAATGGCGGGTGTTGAAAGTTCAGAGTTAGCGGCACAATACCAAGAATTTAAGCAACATCTTGCAGACCAACAGCAACATTGGCAACGTTTCTTAAACCAGCTTGCTTAAAGCGCTCATCAAATTACATATTATAGGTGTAGATCAAGCTTTTACATGGTCAGACGTCTCATTTCCTGCTAGAATTTTTTCTATCCTAGTAGGAATTTAAGGCAAGACTTTGGCAACTAAAAACAAAGCTAAAATAAAAGAGAAAAGCATCGAGAATTACGATTACGATGCAATAATTATTGGAACAGGTCCAGGTGGTGAAGGCACCGCCATGGAGCTATCTAAAAAAGAAAAAAGGGTTGCTATTGTAGAGCGTTATAAAGATGTTGGTGGTGGCTGTACACATTGGGGCACTATTCCTTCTAAAGCTTTACGTCAAAGTGTTAGTCGCTTAATCGAATATAACGCAAGCCCATTATTCAGAGGCCATGAAAAAGCTAAACATTTAACATTTCCTGATATTTTAAAGCATGCATCAGCTGTTATTCGTAAACAAGTTCAATTGCGCAGTGGATTTTATGACCGTAATCGTGTTCAGCTAGTTGCCGGTGAAGCTTCATTTATTGATGCTCATACGCTTAAAATAGCGAAAGATGATGGCTCTGTTGAGCAAATTACCGCAAAACAAATTGTTATAGCAACAGGTTCACACCCTTACCGTCCTGATGATATCGATTTCAACCACCCACGTGTTTATGACTCAGACACTATTTTATCACTTAAGCATGACCCTCGTTCAATCATCATTTATGGCGCTGGTGTTATAGGCTCTGAATATGCGTCAATATTTCGTGGACTCGGCGTAAAAGTAGATTTGATTAATACACGAGACAGGTTGTTGTCATTCTTAGATGCTGAGATGTCTGATTCACTTAGCTATCATTTGTGGAATAATGGCGTAGTGATCCGTCATGGCGAAGCAATTGAACGTGTTGAAGCATCTGATGATTCCGTTGTTGTGCACTTAGAGTCTGGTAAAAAAATGCGTGCTGACTGTTTATTGTTTGCTAATGGTCGAACAGGCAATACCGCTGATTTAAAAGTTGAGAATGCAGGGTTAAAAGCTGATGGTCGTGGACAATTAAAAGTAAACGATCAATACCAAACTGATGTTGAAAATATTTATGCACTAGGTGATGTGATAGGTTATCCAAGCCTTGCAAGTGCGGCCTATGATCAAGGTCGTTTAGCTGCTTCTGCAATGATAGATCACCATAGTACCGCAAAACTTATTGCTGATATCCCAACGGGTATTTATACCATTCCAGAGATAAGCTCAGTAGGGAAAACAGAACAAGAACTTACTGCAGCCAAAATTCCTTATGAAGTGGGTCGTGCACAATTTAAGCACTTAGCTCGAGCGCAAATATCAAATAGTTTAGTTGGCTCACTGAAAATACTCTTTCACCGTGAAACCAAAGAAATTTTAGGTATTCATTGTTTCGGTGAAAACGCAGCTGAAATTATCCACATTGGCCAAGCAATTATGCAACAAACCAATGGCGGTAATACAATAGAGTATTTTGTTAATACTACATTTAACTATCCAACCATGGCAGAAGCATTTCGTGTTGCAGCCCTAAATGGTTTAAACCGTTTATTTTAAATAACAATAAACGTTAATCTAAAAGAACAAAGAAGGCATGTTATGAAAAAATTTATCCTATTAGTAATAACTTTCATCAACATGCCTTTTTTAATCGTTCACGCAGTTGAAAATGGCCAGCTAAAAAGTCAAAAGGACAGTTACAGTCTTTATTTGATTCGTCACGCTGAGAAGCAAAAAGATCAAGATAATCCGCTTTTAACACAATGTGGAAAACTTCGAGCAAAACAACTTGCTAGTATTCTAGAAAATGCAAATATAGCAAAAATATACAGTACGAGTTATAACCGCACTATGGCAACTGCCGCACCGTTGGCAAAACAACAAAAGCTTTCAGTAAAAAGCTATGCTCCAAATAAATTAGAACAACTCGCTTGGCAATTAATAAGAGAAAAAGAAAACGCGGTAGTTTTTGGGCATAGTAATACCACGCCACAATTAGCTGAATTAATTAGTCAAACTCCTGTTGCGCCAATTTCAGATAAACAATATAGAGGAATATATCAAATTACTATTTCTGGAGAGAATCGTCACTTAACGTTATTAATGCAACCTTTATTCTGTAAATAGCAGTGTTAATGTAAGTTGTGATCGCCAGCTGATCGACCAGACTTAATCAACTCGATTTGCGTAATTGAAAAAGGTGTTCCCCATTGTTGAATGGTCATCATGCCGTTTACTGCATTCCCTTTTACCTTTATAACAGCACCGTGTTGTTGAAACTCTTTCTTTAAATTAATCGGTAACCAATGTTTACCTCCTTTCGCCACTAACCCAAAGAAACCACCTTCTAAGTTCATATACTGAACCGTAGCAATAAATGACAACTGCTTCATTCCTGCTTGAGTAGACAGATTGTTTTTAGGCATTTCAGACACCTTTGATGAACGAGTAACTTCTGGCTTTGATGCAGTTGTTTTTGTTGAGTTGGCGGGGTCTTGTTGACATGAAATCAGAAGATTAATGACTAAAACTACACCGGTAATTTTCTTAAACATATTCCCCCCCCATTTAAGATTATAATGACTGTAAAAAACGGCGATAAATCAATAAAAGTTCCAATAGCTTACTTTAAAGGAGGCTATTAATTTACGGTTGAGCTTCTTCTTTACTTGTATGAATGATGTCTTTAACTTTATGCTTATTGCCACAAATAGCCCCTTGCTTTTCATCGCGATAGTATCGAATCTCTACACAATCGACCTGATAGCGTCGTTCTAATTCAGTGCGTATTATAGGTCTCTCTTTAGCGTTTGTTATTTGACGTTGCAATAACTGACACTCTTGAACTTGCTCACTCGCAGTAGTGATATCTTCACAAGGATTTTCAATAGTTGCACAACCCGATATCGTTATAAGGGTCAGTACAGGAAAAAGAAAAGTATATTTCATAATAATAAGTCCATTTCATTTGTTTTAATAGCTGTTATCGCCAGTATAGCTATTATTATAAACGGTAGCTTTCTTTACCTTGAATTATCTACAAATTAATTAAGTTAAACGCATTCGTCATCCTTTCATGTCAACGTGATCATGACATACCGTTCATCCCGACATAAAAAAGCCATTACAAAAGTAATGGCTTTTAAACAAACTGCGCTACTAATTAATCGTTAAGTCTGCGCTACCTTCAGTTAATTGAGGCTCTTTGTTCTTTCGTCTCACCAATTTTTTAAGATCTTCAATAACAAGATATAAACTTGGGATCAGCACGAGCGTAACTATTGTCGCAAACAATACGCCAAAAGCTAAAGATATTGCCATTGGAATAACTATTTGAGCTTGTGCACTAACTTCAAAAAATATGATAGGGACTAAGCCAATAAAGGTTGTAATTGATGTTAACAAGATGGCTCTAAAACGTTTAGTGCCCGCATGTATCACCGCATCTTTTAGTTTAACACCTGATCTCCTAGCATTATTTACATAGTCAACCATGACCAGCGAGTCATTTACCACCACACCAGAAGCAGCTAATATCCCCATAACTGATAGTGCACTTAAGTCCATACCTAAGAGAAAGTGACCAAATACAGAACCAATAACACCAAAAGGGATAACGACCATAATCATTACTGCTTGTGAATATGACTTCAAAGGTATTGCCAATAGTGAAAAAATAAGCAAAAAGGAGATAGCTGCATCACGTATCTGATTATTAAGGCTATCCATCTCTTCTTGGATACTTCCCGATACTTCGCTTTTAACTTTTGGAAACATTCTTAATAGTTCAGGGATAAAGTTATCTCGAATATCTTTAGCAACTTTAAATGGTTCAACCTGTTCTGCATCAACACTTGCCCAAACATTAATCGTACGGTTACCATTTTCACGTCGGATACGTGTCACCCCATCCTGTAAAGTAATAACTGCAAGTTCAGACAAAGGTAATTCCGCACCATTTGGCGCTTTTATCATCACATCATCGACATGGCCAACAGAGCTTCGTTGTTCAAGTGGGTAACGAACCATTACTTTTACTTCTTCACTATCACGTAAAATGCGCTGTGCTTCTAAACCGTAGAAGCTGTAGCTCACTTGTGAGGCAATTTCAGCTAATGTTAAATCTAAGCTATAAGCGAGAGGTTTCAACTCAAACTGAACTTCTTTAGCACTGGTTTGGCGACTATCATTAACATCTCCAATTCCTTTTAAAGAGTTAAGTTTGGTTTTTAATTCTCTTGATGCGGCGAGTAATTGTGCGTCATCTTTACTTTCTAACCTAAAGGCAATATCTCCGTCGTCTCTGCCACCACCAAATAAGTTGTCACCTATGGTAAATGACTTAACCCCTGGGTAATTAGGAATAGCTTCGCGCCATAAATCCGCAAGTTCAAAAGTATTCATCGGTCGTAATTCAGGTATCACCAATTTCACCATCAACTGACCACTGGTTCTACTTCTTAAATCAACCTGCATATCTGAGATCATTGACTGACCGTACTCAGCTTCAATGTCTTTATCAATGTTATTAATAATGCCTTGTATATTTAATAAAGTTTGTAATGTTGCTTTCTCAGATGCATCAACATTCATTTCAACATTAACCCGTGGAAAATCGTGTGGGATCTTAGCTTGACCAATAAAACGAACAAAACCACCACTAAACAAGCCAGCGCTAAGTAACATTAAACTAATAAAAAACATTAATACGCCATATCTATAATTAAGAAAAATAGTTAAAGCAGGTCGATAAACATTATCAATGAAGTTTTTTAATTTTGTATCAACCCATAAACGTATTCTATCGATAGGATTTTTAGGATTAAACTCTTTGATTTTCATTTTAACCAAATGTGCTGGCAAAATAAGCTTTGACTCAATTAAAGAGAAAATCAAACACAGGATCACCACCGATCCAATAGCTTTAAAAAACGCTGAAGAAGGACCTTCTCCAAAAAGAAACGGGAGGAATACCGCAATCGTGGTTAATACGCCAAAAGTAGCTGGCATAGCAACCCGTTTAACCCCGCGAATAACATTCTCTGTGCTATGTCCAAACTGCTCTATTTCTTCATGGGCACTCTCCCCCATAACAATGGCATCATCAACAACAATACCTAGCACTAAAATAAAGGCAAATAAGCTGATAACATTAATCGTGATATTAATAAATTCTAATGGCATTAGGAATAAGGTGCCTAAGAAACAAACAGGCAAGCCCATCATTACCCAAAAAGCCAAACGAACACGCAGGAATAGCGCTAACATTAAGAAAACTAATACCGAACCACTTTTCATGTTGTCTAACATCATGTTCAAGCGACCATCAAGATAGTAGGTCATATCAACCCAAGTTTCTAACTTAACTCCTTCAGGAAGTACTTCAGCTTTTTTATCTACATATTTTTTGACAACATCGGCAACACCCGTAATGCTTTGATTATTCGCTGCACCAATAAAAATGGTGACAGAGTTTTCGCCATTAAATTTTGAATACTGCAAGCCTTCTTTAAATCCATCAATAACTGTCGCAATTTGACCTAATAAAACCTTGGTACCGTCTTTTAAAGTAACAACAGGTATTTGCTCATATTCATGTCCTCTATAGGCTTGGTTCTCTACACGTAAATTAATATAACCATTTTCTGCTCGAATTTGTCCTGCAGACATATTACGAGAAAAACCTCTTACGGCTTGCGCTACATCTCTAAAAGTTAAATTATATTCACGTAATTTATCTTTGCTTACTTCGATTGATATTTCGTAATCTAACCCACTGTATAATTCTGAAATATTTACAAAAGGTAGCTGTTGAATTTCGTTATGAACTTTACGTCCTAATTCTTTTAGTTCACCGTTGGTTAAATCGCCATATAAACTTATGTACATAACTTCTTGGCGGAACTTTTCACGTTCAACTTTGATACGTTCCATACCTTCAGGAAAGCTAGAAATAGAGTCAATAGCTGATTTGACTTCTTCGAGGACAATTTGCGGATCATAATCGAGGTCAACTTCAAACCAACCATTAGAGTATCCACGGTTAGAATACGTGATCACACGTTTTAAGCCTTGTACTGTTTCAAGCGCTTCTTCAACTTTAATCGTGATGCCTTCTTCCACTTCTTGTGGTGCAGCTCCAGGGTAAGGCGCGGCATAAGAGATCCAATTAATATTTATTTGTGGAAACATCTGTTTGTTGATGGTGCTCATCGTGAAAAAGCCACCCACTAAAATAAATATCATCAACAAATTTGCGGCAACACTATTACGGGCAAACCAAGCAATTAAGCCTTTATTGGTATCATCCATCATTTAGTCCTTAGAGCTTGCGATTTGTGTTTCAGGAGCTTCTTCATTCGCTTCTTCGTCTTTAGTCTTTTTGCTCCCTTGCAATGACAGTTTCATACCGTCGATAGGATAATCTAATGCAGAAACAATGAGCTGGTCACCTTCGTGTAAACCACTTGTAACAATAACATTTGAACCTTCTTGACGAGCAATGGTGATTTCAACATAGTGTAACTTTGAGTCTGAGTCTAAGATTGCAACTCTGCTGTTATCAACAAGGTAACGGGGAAGCACTGCTGCACTTTCAAGGCTCACACCAAGAATTTCGGCACTGACATAAGAGCCAAAGCGAATGGGTTTGTGTTCTACTTTATTAACGGTGGAATTTAAACCATAAGGGTCTTTAACTTCCGCAACTAAATAACTCATACGACTTTTGTTATCAATAACACCCTCACTACGGGCAATTTGGGCTGACCAAATTACATCTTTACCAGCGAATGTTCCAATTAGATTAACTTGCGCATTTTCACCTTGTGCGGCTAAAAACTGAAGTTGATTATCAGCAACAGGTAAGCGAATTTCAGCCACATCTGTTCCTAATAATTTACCAACTTGAGTACCTGTACCAACGAAAGAACCTAAGCCAATCATTCGGCTTTCGATCATTGCATCATAAGGTGCTCTAATCTCAGTACGTTCTAAGTTACGTTTCGCACGAAGGACAGACGCTTGGGCTGATTTTACTCGAGCTAGCTCTTGTGCTAATTGAGGTTTACGTAAACTTAGTTCGGTGGGAGAAGTATTTGTGATGTGCCTCCACTCGCGTTCAGCAACCTTCCCTTGGGCGCGCTCTTTTTCTAGAGCAGCTCGGGCTGACGCCATGGTAGCTTCGGCATCAATCAAGGCCGCCTGGTAATCATTAGGATCAATACGTGCGAGCAATTGGTCTTTTTCAACAAAACCACCACGGACAAAGACTTCGGCAAGCTCAACGACTTCACCACTAACTTGTGCAACTAATTCAGTTTCATACTTAGGTTTCACAACACCATAAGAATTAACCGTTAAGTTCATCGGTGCAACATGAATTTTTTCAACGGCAACGATTGGGGTATTGTCAACTTCAGCTTTTTCTTCTGGCGGCTTTTTCATGCTAGAAAAGCCCATAAAAAGTAAGATGCCGGCAGCAAGAATGGCAATTGGTACGATAATCTGTTTTGTTCTTGTCACTGTTATGTCCTCATAAAAGTGTTGTCAAATGTAATGGTTCTTTAATAAATTGTGCATAGAATAACTAATTATCAGTCTGCAAAATCAATTAAGTTGTAAATGCTTGTTACAAGATACGAGCCGAAATATGCCATTAACTTGAATATAATTAACCATCTTACTTTACTGTTAAATAACAACAACTTAAAGTGAGTAGGTTTTATGTGTAGATATAAAAAAGGCTACATTAAAAATGTAGCCTTTTTACATATTAGTATTTTTAACCAATATTTATACTTTTATAAAAATATTTCTTCGATATAACCAATAAAGCACCAACCACTGTAAAAGTACCATACCACTAAAAAGAATGAATTCTTGCCAGCCAGCAGGAACAATATTGATCACACCACCAAAAACACTTTTCGATGTATATTTCCAATCAATAATACTTGAACCTAAATAGACAATGATTGAATTGGTACCAATTACCGCAAAAAATTTGGCCCATTTGGTAAAATCTAGTACATCAATTAATCCATAAAATAGCGTTAATAAAAGTGTGCTGTATCCAATAGTGACCAAAGCAAATGAACTGGTCCATAAGGTTTTGTTAATTGGAAAAATTATACCCCATAAATAACCTAGCGCTAATACCGTCAGACCAATAGTGAATAAACTGATGAGTAGTTTTTTTGGTGAAGAGGTATTTTTCATCATATAACGGCCTATAAATACACCCGCCAATGCATTTACAATGGATGTAATATTTGACAATAAACCTTCAGGGTCTATCGCTAAATTTTTATAAGTAATACCGGGTAACAAGTTTTTATCGAACCAAGCATTTAATGCCCCATCAGCAGAAAAGTCGCCCCCTCCATATCCACCTAATGAAACAAAACTTAATAATAACCAGTAACCTATTAAAATACCGCCAGCAACTAACCATTGTGCTCTTTCACTGACAGTCCAAACCAACAAAGCAGCAACAAACCAAGCAATACCGATACGCCCCAAAACGCTAACATAACGAATGTCGTCCAATGATGCTGGAATACCGCCGCCCCAACCATGGTTATATACAATTCCTAAACTAATCAAAAGCACTAACCGCTTAATGCCATGATGTACAATTGATTTTGCTTTCTCGGGTTGATAACTTGATAACGGCTTTGCTGCAATTCCTAAACTTACCCCCGATAAAAAGATGAACAATGGAAAAATAAGATCATACGCTCGAAAGCCATGCCAAACTGTATGCTCCATTTGCTGAGCAAATACAGCTAAAACTGGCCAACCTGTTACGATAAATAAAGCAGCGAATAAGCTTTCTGCTCCCAAAATCCAAACCATATCAAAGCCACGTAAAGCATCAATAGACAGTAAGCGCTTTTTCTTTGGCTTTACTTGTTCAACTTGAGAAATGTGTTCGTTCGTCATTTTCATACCTTTATTTAAAGCCACATTTATTTATAATGCCCGACAAAGACAGCGCTGTCATTAGTTTTACTATCTTAATATCATAATTTTGAAATAGTAATCAGACACACTTTGTTATCAAATATAACGAGTCTCTGCTTGTTTTCTTTATAACTGGGCGTAACAATAAAGTGATAGTCTTTAATAAGGAATGTAAATGCTCACTAAAATCAGTTCATTTTTTCAAAACTTGACAGATGATTTATCAGAAAACACTGCCAAACAAAATTCCGATGAAGTTACCATTGAAGTGGCCTGTGCCGTACTTTTATGTGAAATAATGCGTGCTGACGGTCATTTCGATCAACAGGAACAAGCTAAGCTTGCTATGTTATTGGTAGAACAATTTAATTTAAACGAAGAAGAAGTTAAGCAAATTATTGATCAAGCACTCATTCAAAGTGAGCAAGCAACTGACTTTTATCGTTACACTTCAAAAATAAACGCACATTTTTCCATTGAACAACGGATCTCTATGGTTAAGCAGTTATGGAATATGGCTTATGCTGATGGCGAGCTTGCTAGTATTGAAGAACATATTATTCGTAAAATTGCCGATTTACTGCACTTACGCCACGCAGAATATATTCAAACCAAACCAAGAAAATAACATCATTCATTTTTGATATGCGTTATTATAGTCGTTAAGATTTTCAAATTAATTTTCTTGGTAAACTCAAATGGCCGATATTGGTAAATATAATACCCTTCCTGTAAGTGCAGTCACTGAAAAAGGTGCCTATTTAAATGCTGGCGAACTAGGTGAAGTATTATTACCGAACCGTTTTATTCCTGAAAACTGTAAAGTAGACGATGTACTCACCGTCTTTATCTATGTGGATTCAGCAGAGCGCCTTATTGCCACCACTGAAAAACCGCTCGGCCAAGTCGATGAGTTTGTTTCATTAAAAGTTAAACAACTTAACAAAATGGGGGCTTTTCTTGATTGGGGTTTACCGAAAGATTTATTAGTGCCTTTCAATCAACAGCATACTCCAATGGAAGAAGGAAAATACTATTTAGTGCGTATTTTCCTTGATACCACCACAGATCGTATCGCAGCGTCGAGTAAACTTGATAAATATATTGATATTTGGCCTGCTGATTATCAAAAATGGGATAAAGTTAAATTGATGATTGGTGGAAAAACCGATTTGGGTTTTAAAGCGATCATAAACGATAAGCACTGGGGTTTACTTTACGACAATGAAATTTTTCAGCCATTACGTGTTGGTAGAATCGTTGACGGTTTTATTAAAAACATACGTGAAGATGGCCGCATTGATTTGTCTCTTTCTCGTTCGGGTGAAGGAAAAGTAAATGATTTTGCCGACAAATTATTAGCACATATTGCGGAAAATGACGGTTTTAGCCCATTACATGACAAAAGTTCACCTGAACTTATTCAGCGGGTTTTAGGGGTCAGTAAAAAAACGTTTAAAGCGACTGTTGGTAATTTATTAAAGAAAGACAAAATAACGATAGATAAAACGGGTCTACGTTTAAAGTAAGTCACTATTTAAAATAAAAGCGTTGTAGATGAAGCTAAATCACTTCATCTACAAACGCCTTATTTATTCACTTGATTAGCTGTACTAAAAACTACCGCGGATACCCACAGTAAAACCGCGTGCAGGTAATGGAGAAACATTTTTCAAAAATGACGTATGCACTCTCGCCTTTTCATTAGTCATGTTATTAACTTTCAAAAATGCCACCATGTCGTCACCGAGTCCATCAATAAAATAATTGAAGTTAGCATCAAGCATAGTATATCCGCTTGTTGCACTTTCTAGCTCAGCGATATCATCTTGCTTAAAGTAGTGAGTAGCCGACAGCTCAGCAGAGTACTTATCTGCAATATAATTCAATTGCCCGCCTAAACGCATAGGTGGAATTCTTGGTAAGTTGTCACCGTCATTTAACTTTGCACGTATATAGTCGGTAAATACCGTCGCTTTTAGTGAGGGTGATAATTGATAAAATAATTCAGCTTCTACACCATACATGACAACATTATTTTGCTGAAAAACATAAACGGGTAAGCCTTCGTTTTCATCTTCATCATGCTCTTCTTCAGCTTCCCCATGCTCTTCGTGTCCATCTTTTGCGAAAAAACCGGTATTTGCTTGATAAAAGTAATCGTCAATATGGTTGTAGAAAGCACTTGCGACAAAACCAAAGTCACCTTCAAATTTTCGCCAAGTAATATCAAGGTTATATGCTGTTTCTAGTTCAATATTTTTGTCTGACAATTCAACATGCAACTCTCCATCTTCAATATGAGCTTCAAATAAAGCCCCAACCTCATAAGTGTTAGTACCGATGTGAGCCCCATTTGAGAAAACTTCACTCGCCGACGGTGCACGTTGTGAAAATGCAGCAGAAAAACCAAGGTTATAACCGTGTTTATATTCCCAAACTGCTCCTAAAGAAGCACTGACAGGTGTAAAGGATTGTTTATTAAAAGTTAGCAATTCATCTTCGTGTTCTTCGTGTTCTTCATGTTCTTCATGTTCTTCATGCATAGAAAGTTCACTATTGGCAGTTAATTCAACATTCTCTACTCGTAATCCTAATTGCCATAAAACATTGTCTATGTGTTTTTCTTCTAACCAAGCAATTGCCATTGATTTTGTATTTGACGGCGGTGTGAAAGCTTCATCACCGACAGCTTTGAAATCAGTTTCTTTGTAATGTAGGGTCCACGCACCTTGCCAGCCATTAAAGGCTTGATGATAAAGGTCAAAACGTCCCTCTAACATATCATTGTTAAACTGAGTTCCTATTGCGCCATTTTCTATTTCTTGATGTTGATAATCGGTATACGCCACTTTACTCATTAAACGATTGATAAAACTATTGGTGAAATTTACTTCACTAAGTAATTGATACCTATCTTGAACTAAATCACCATAAACCGCTTCTTCATGTTCTTCATGTTCTTCATGTTCTTCATGTTCTTCATGACTAGAGTGATCATGGCCAGGAATACCATATTTTCTTTCCATACGTCCGTATGAGACCCCAAAGTAACCCGAGTCAAATAAATAACTTGTTCCTAAGGTAAACCCTGACGATTTTGAAGCACTATTTTCCAATATTCCTTTGCTTTGCTCCTCATGCTCTTCATGCTCTTCATGCTCTTCATGCTCTTCATGATCTATGTCTGCTACTGCATAACCAGGGATTTTGTAGTCATTCGAATTTCTCGCAAAAGCATCAAGATGTAAGGCAAAGTTTTTATAGCCCGTATTTATATTTAATGTTGCTTCATTTTCATCAGCTACATCGTTGTGCTTCAATAGGTAGTCAACTTGATTATCTATGCTTGTCGGCACACGGTTATCAACCACATTAACAACACCACCGATTGCACCACTACCATAAAACAGCGTAGACGGGCCTCGTAGTACTTCAACTTGCTGCGCTGTACCTGCTTCTGCGGCAACAGCATGATCAGGCCCAACACGTGAAGCGTCGCCCACATCTAACCCATTTTGAGTAATTAATACTCTTGGGCCGTCCATACCTCGAATCACCGGGCTACTTGATACGGGTCCAAAATAACTTGAGTGAACACCCACTTCATTTTTAAGTGTTTCACCTAAAGTTGACGCTTGTTTCAAACGTAATTCATCCCCTGAAATAACGTTAACAGGCAATGCAGATTCAATACTTGAAGAATGTAGAGGAGTAGCATATACATCAATCACTTCCATTACTGTAGGATGCATTGAAATTTTTACGTTCTTAAGGTCTTGAGCGGTAATGGTGAAGTATTCATTTACATGACTAAAATTTTTCGCACTTACATGGATCTCGACTTTGCCTGCACCGATATCACTAAAAGTAAACTGTCCATTTTCGTCAGTGACTTGCTGGTAAGAAGTATTCACTACCGATACTTTTGCCTGGCTGATAGCATTTCCATCAGCATCAAACACAAAACCAGAAAATTTCTGTGCCTGACTGGCTCCCGCCATTAGTAACGTTAATGCACACACAGGTGCAATTTTATTGAGATAAATTGATTTCATTTTTTTTCCAATAGATAGAGCTATAAAAGGACGTGGATAAGTCCACTTCCTGATAATGTTTATTTGTGATTTAAAGTGAATGTTTATCTATTAAAAAGGAGGTGCTCGTAATTGAGGGACCAAATATAGTGAAGTAAGAAGCTCAGACTCGCTTAGTAGCTCAGAAACGACATCAAATCGACTAAGAGCAACTATTATTACCGCTAAGCTATCTTTTGGGGTATCAATGTTATTTTGGCATAATTTACATTGCTGTAATTCAGCACTATCTTGAATCAACTCTGTGTGAGCACTATGGTTAAGTGTCGCGCACAAGAATGCGCACAAGATCAATACACTGAGTATTGATTGTCGCTTCATTGAAAAGTTATTAGATAATAAAAAGTAAAATTTACGCATGTGTTGTTATATTATAACAATTAAAATGTATTTTCAACAGACGAAATAAATATCTGGTATCTTCATTTCTATTTTTATAAAAAGCGGTAACATCCAATAAAGCCCCTTATAGATGATGGTTCATTCTAAGGAACTTTACATTCCCGATATTTACTAAGGCACTTTATTTGCTAATTTGATTATTTCATCTTGGGATAAAATATCAATAGGGATTGATATTCTCAAAATAAGAGGTGATAAATAACTATAGAGGTAAGTAATACAAAGAATGGGTTAACGATTGTAAAAATTTTAAGGTAACGGATAAATACTCACCGACAACTGAATATAAAAGTTGCAGGTGAGTTTCAATTCAATTAACAATTATTATTGCGTACCGCCAATTGTCATTTCATCAATTTTCAATGTAGGTTGGCCAACACCAACAGGTACACTTTGCCCGTCTTTTCCACAAACACCAACGCCAGCGTCAAGTTTCAAATCATTACCTACCATACTGACATTTTTCATCGCTTCAGGACCACTACCAATTAGCGTTGCTCCCTTGATCGGTGATGTGATCTCGCCATTTTCAATAAGATAAGCTTCAGAACTTGTGAAAACAAATTTCCCAGAAGTAATATCAACTTGCCCACCAGCAAAGTGGGGCGCGTAGATACCTTTTTTAACTGACTTAATAATATCTTTAGGGTCATGCTCACCCGCTAACATGTAAGTATTGGTCATTCTTGGCATAGGTAAATGCGCATAAGATTCACGACGACCATTACCTGTAGGTGCAACGCCCATCAACTTAGCGTTATGCTTATCTTGCATATATCCCTTTAAAATGCCTTTTTCAATTAATACATTGTATTGGCCTGGAGTTCCTTCATCATCAATTGAAATTGAACCTCTTCGGTTAGCCATAGTGCCATCATCAACAATAGTACAAAGCTCAGAAGTAACCTGTTCGCCAACTTTCCCTGAAAATGCAGATGAACCTTTGCGGTTAAAGTCACCTTCTAAACCATGTCCAACGGCTTCATGTAACAATACTCCGGGCCAACCAGACCCTAGTACAACCGGTAACATGCCAGCAGGAGACTCTATTGCCACTAAATTTACTAATGCTTGGCGAACCGCTTCTTGTGCATAAGCCAAATAACGCGCTTTGCCATTTTCAAGTTCAAAGAAATAACTATAATCTGTGCGAGCACCGCCACCAGCACTGCCACGTTCACGTTTGCCGTTATCTTCAACTAACACAGAACAATTTAGTCGAACTAGTGGGCGTATATCTGTAGCAAAAGTACCATCACTTGCCGCTACGAGTATTTTTTCGTAAACGCCAGACAAACTAACGATGACTTGCTGAACACGTTTATCAACAGAACGAGCATGTGCTTCAACTTCATGCAATAAGCTAATCTTTTGCTCTTGCGCTAAACTGCCTAACGGGTCAACTGCTTGATAGATCGCTTTTTCTGTTTGGTTTTTAAAAGCAAGTACTCGACCATTTTGCTTTGCGTTGGCAATGCCTTTTGCTGCATCTGCAGCTTTTTGTAAAGCGAGAGGGGAAATATCATCAGAGTAAGCAAAACCCGTTTTTTCACCAGAAATGGCTCGTACACCGACACCACGCTCAATATTATATGAACCTTCTTTAACGATACCATCTTCTAGCATCCATGATTCATGACAACTTGACTGAAAATACAAATCGGCTAAATCAATTTTACGTTGAAATATACTGTTTAACGTTTGATCTAAAAGATCTCGGTCAATTTGGCTATCGGCTAAAAGTTCACGTTCAACACTATTCATATTCATCACTTATCGACTTATTTTATTTAATTTTGGGTTTTTAATGTGCTTTCAAATTGATTATGTTCAGCAACTGGAATTGCTGTTCTTACTTTTTCTATTACTTGATGTGAAAAGTTGACACTTATAATGCCTTTACCTTCCTCTAAGCAAGCTAATATTTCTCCCCAAGGACTAATAATCATACTATGCCCCCAAGTTTCTCTGCCATTTTCATGTACACCCTGCTGTCCTGCAGCAATGATATAAACTTGGTTTTCTATTGCGCGCGCTTGTAATAATGCTTGCCAATGCGCTTTACCCGTTACCGCAGTAAAAGCACTAGGTACGGTAATTATATCTGCACCTAATTTGGCTAAGCTTCTATATAATTCAGGGAAACGTAAATCATAGCAAATTGATAAGCCGACATTAATTCCTGCAGCGGTTGTTGAAACAACTTCATTTCCACCTTGTGTATAACGTGATTCTCTATACTGTTTTTCGCTGTCTTGTACATCGACATCAAATAAGTGAATTTTATCGTATTGTGTTAATAAATCACCTTCAGGGGAAAATACACAACAAGTATTAGTAAACTTTTCTACAGTAGCAGATTTGATGGTATTAGATAGCAGAGGAATACTTCCCGCGACTAAGTAAATTTGATATCGCTTAGCCAGTCGCGAAAGTTGCTCTTGTAAAGTTGAAACAAACAAGTTTTGATAAGCTAATTGATCGCTTTCTTTAGCGAGTGCTAATTGCTGTTTGTCTTTACCACCAAAGAATAAACAACATTCAGGTAACACTACAATGTGTTCATCGTCTTGGGCTGATTCTTCAATTAACGTTTCAAGATACCGGTCAATAGTGCGAAAATTTTCACCGACATCAGGAACAGAGCATAATTGTATTGCGGTAAGTCTAACCATCGAGGTTCATATCCTTGTGATCTTTGATACCATCGTTGCTTTTATCAGGGGTCGCCGAGGGATTATTGTTTTCCTCAGGGAGAGTTTCAACAATTTCAGGAGGCGTCGAACGGCCAACGCGTATATTTTGTGTTTTACGGTCAACTTGCTTTTGAATCGGATCTTGTATTGGGCCTGTAACTTCCATTTTAATTTCTGAAACCACATTAGAGGTAATAACACCATCAAGGGCAAAGGCACCAATAACCACTAACGGATTCAATGTCGTTATCCATGCAATAGCAGGTAAGCTCGAGGTTATATTCGGTTTATAAGAAATTTTGTAATCTAATATCTGCGCATTTAAGTCTGTATTACCTTTAATCGACATGTCACCTGCAGCACCTTTCATAAAGGTATTATCAGTATAAATAATGCCATCTTTTATTTGAAAATTTCCTTTAATAGACTCGTAAAACATACCATCGCTAAACATATCTCTAAAATCTAATTTTAATTTTCGTACCAATGACTGTAAGCTTAATAATGAAAAAGCTCTTGCTTTGTCTTTTACTTCCGCTAAATAACCATCAGAAAACTTAACATCACTCGAGCCATTAAAATTCTCTAACTTGAAATCAAAAGGGCTACCGACCCAATTAAAACTATATTTTAAGTCCAACTCACTATCTTTAATCGTAGAGGGGTAATCTAGTTTTTCCATTTCACCATCGAAGTTTTTTGCCTTCAATTTACCGGTTACGATTGTTTGCGAAACTTTATCATTATGCTGCCAACTGGCATCAAAACTTAAATGAGTCTTGCCCCGTTTAGCAGTGAACTTCTTGATTTGTAATGTATCTACATCGAGACGTTCGAGAGTAAAATCTACAGCACCTAAATCAAGCTTTCCAAAAGAGCAACTTGCGCACTTTGCTCGAATCGGGGGAATATTTGCAAAAAGTACATCATCACTAAGCGGCTCTTTTATCGGTTTATCTGAAGGAATTTCAATTGTAACAACCTCTTCAGGAATTAAATGGATAAAGTCAGCATCAATTTCTATACCTTGTTGATGCCAGTCAGGATAAAACTTCGCTTGAGTTCGGGCTTCCTTTGCTTGTAAATCAAGTAACCACCATTGTTTTTCATCAAGTAAATTAAAAGATACTTCTGTTAGGTTTTGTCCAAGAACATCAAGGTTTGCAACTTTCCCTTGAATGCGTTTCGGCGCACTTAATAGTGCAACGCTATCTTCTTCTGTATCTACTGATGCCTGATCTATACTATCAAGAATATCTAAGACTAAAGATTGCCATTGCGTAACCGATGCTGTCGCTAAATTTGTGGAGATATTGAACCCCTCTGTTGGCGAGGGTATATTTTCATTACCCAGCACCAAATGGGCATTGTTAAATTGTACTTTCTTGTGGTCTAACTCACCATAAAAACTCAGCTCCCCGCCTAGTTGTGCATTAAGTATTGATGAATCTTCCTGACCAGAAACTTTCACTGATACATTGAGTGACTCACCTACTGCTTTTTTATATGGCACGGGTAGTGAAACGTCTAACGCTTCGAGTGCTGACCCTATTAATAACTCGTAAGAAAATTCACCTTGTGGATGCATTCTTAAAGTTAAGTCTCCTCGCCAATCTAGCTGACCATGACCATATTTTTCAAGCTGCTGTGGCAGTTCTTTTTTCCAAGAGGACTCTGGCCATTTCGCTTGCAAATTGATTAATGTTTGATAATAGTTTTTATCATTATTATGCGCATTTACGATAAGTGCTAAGGGCATTTCTCGCCAATTTAATGTTAGTCCTTCCGTATTTATAACATCATTCTTATAAGTTAATTCGCCATTCACTTCGGTGAAATGCATATTTGGCGTTTGCAACGCTAACTTATTATTATTAAACTCTACATTACCACTTGCCACTACACTGTCGAGATCGTTCAAGGGTAAATTTAGCGAGAAGCTACCAGAAATATTTTCTGATATTTGTAATTGTTTTAATGTTTCTCCAACCGTTTCGGCCATAGGGCTTTGATTCATTAAGTCATTAACCGCATTGGGTTGGGTGTCTTTAAAGTTTGCCTCAACCGTTAATATTTGCTGATCTCCTAAATCATCAATAGCAACTTTAACACCACTAACATCAATGCCGCTCAGTTTCCCACCGCGCCCAGTTATTAACATACTATTACTGGTAAACCTTAAGTTAGCGGCAAAATTATTAATCGCAGGCCAATTAGCATCAAACTTAAATTGGCTATTTGTTAATTCTGCATCAACAACAAAGGCCCCATCATTATCACTAAAAGGAAAGTTATTTAACTGGCCATTAAAAAGCACTTGAGCTTGTTCGACATCACCATTAATTATCGCCGAATCTAGATAATCAACGAGATCCTGTCCCATCAGTAAATGCGGATAATATAAACGAGCAAGTTTTGCATCACCACGATGAACATTGGCGAGTAATGCCATGTTGATCGCTTCGTTTTCTGCTACTGAAATTTCGATATCAGCTGTTGCATGAAGTTGTTCTGATATCACTTCGAGTTGTTGAACCTTTACCGATAAATCAGGCGTTGAGAAATCTACAGCAATTTGAGTCTCAATGGATTGATAGGGGATCGGATCACGAAAATGTTGGCCAAAATCGAGCTGACCATTTTCGGCTAAAAATTGAATATTCAGGTATTGTTGAACAAAACTAAGTTCACCACTAACATTTTCAATGCCTGGAATTCCTTGACTGAAAGAGGAGGTAACTTCTGAGAAACTCGCCAGTGCTTTAATATCATCGTTATCTTTTAGCAGGTAAATGTCACTCATTTGCCCAATCGGCGCGAGTTTGTTTAATAATGCTTGGCTTTCAGGGTGTCCAGAAAACAACGGGTAAATATGCGCTAATCCGAATAACTCTAATGAGGAAATATAGGTTGATAAGCCCTGATTAGTCATCCGCGTACTAACGGTTAACGGTTGCCAAGCCTGACTGTTTGAATAAAATTGTAACGGTGTAGTAACTGTGGTTATATTTAATGCATCGTCAAAATTGTCAACGAGTATATTACCTTCATCAATGCGTAAACTGTGCAGTTCATCTTCAAATAGCCAACTAACTTCATTATCACCCAAAGCTATTTGCAATTTATTAGCCTTGCCTTTGTTTAAGGTATACCAAGCGCTGAAATTAACCGATGAATGAGTATTTTCATTTTCGATTACAAAAATTTTGTCCAGCCAAGGAGTAACATTCAGCTTGTTCGCTTCAAAATATAACTGACCACTTAAACCACGAAGATCATTTCCCGAAGCATCAAGATTAAACTTAATATTATTAGACGTTAACCCGTCAATTAACATACTGCCGGCAGCTCGGTGATGCTTACCACTATTTACCCAGGCAAGTTGGTCGACAAGAAAGGTTTGTGCTTTCGATTCACCTTGCAAAGTAATTTTACTATTTGTTAAAGAAAACCGGTTAATTTGTTGAAAGAAAACATCACTTATCGTATCAACAACCGAATTTTCATCATCCGTCTCATCATTTTCTGATAAAAGTTTTTTATCAAAGAAGATTTGTGCACCGGCTAAAGTAATATTTTTAGTGATCAGCTTTTGGTGTTGTAAACTCGTCCAAAAGTCTAACGTTAACGCCATACGAGCCACAAATATATTGACGGATTCAGTATCTAGTAGGTTAACTTCTTCAACTACGACAGTTGGTCCATCACTGGTCCAATCCATATTCAATGAACCTATGGTGATATCACTGTCGTAAGTTTCATTGAGGTAGTTTTGAAAGTTTTGGTGAAAATTATGTGCGTATGGGAGAGACAAACGAAAGGCACTGATCAACACTGCAAAAATCACTAACAAAATTGCTAGTACTTTATACAGTCGATTTAACCAACGATTCAAAACAGCTGAAATACTCATAAAATGAATTTATTACACACTCTAAGTTTGATTTAACATTTATATTTGGTGATTACTTATTTACAGTAAAATTAGTTCCTGTAACGGACATGCGTCATTTTTATTTGTATCAAGATGACGCTAATGGTCTATTATCAGTCATGATTAATCACATCATAATTACATCAAACTGCTCTTGATTATACATAGATTCTGTCTGAACTTTTATCTGCTTACCGATGAAAACTTCTAACTCGGCAAGATGATGATATTCATCATTAATTAACGACTCACTTACCGCCGAAGATGCATAAACAATAAATTTATCAGAATCATAGGCGCGGTTTACCCGTACTATTTCTCGGAGAATTTCAAAACAAACCGTTTCTACGGTTTTTAAATGTCCTCGCCCTGAACACACTGAACATTCACCACAAAGAATATGCTCTAAACTCTCACGTGTACGTTTACGGGTCATTTCAACTAAACCCAGTTTAGAGAAACTACTAATGCTGTGTTTAACATTATCTTTCGCCATCGCGACATCTAAACTATGTAGAACACGTTTTTGATGTTCGCTACTATTCATATCAATAAAGTCGACGATAATAATGCCGCCTAGATTTCGGAGTCGGAGCTGTCGAGCAATGGCTTGTGTTGCTTCTAAATTAGTATTAAATATGGTTTCTTCTAAATTACGATGACCAACAAACCCTCCCGTATTTATATCAATAGTCGTCATGGCTTCAGTTTGATCAATAATTAAATATCCACCAGATTTTAATTCTATTTTTCGGTGTAAGCCTCGCTGTATCTCATTCTCGACATCAAACAAGTCAAAAATAGGCCGTTCACCTGGATAGCATTCTAAAACAGGTGTTAAATTGGGCACAAACTCTTCTGTAAATTCGAGTAATTGTTCATAAGTGAGTTTTGAATCTATACGAATTCGCTCAAACTCAATGCCAACAAAGTCCCGTAACACTCTAAATGCTAATGATAAATCTTGATAAATAGGGGCTTTCATCTGCTTTCTTTGTTTACGCTCTTGCACTTTTTTCCAGACACGACGTAAAAATTCAGCATCATGTTTTAATTCTTTTTCGTCAGCCCCTTCTGCTGCAGTGCGAACAATAAAACCGTGCTCTTCACTACAGTATGGCGTAATAATATCTTTAAGGCGATTACGCTCTTTAGCTGACTCAATGCGCTGTGAAATACCAGCTCTACTGGCATTTGGCATTAAGACTAAATAACGAGCTGCCACGGTAATATCTGTGGTTAAGCGAGCACCTTTAGTACCAAGGGGATCTTTAATCACCTGTACAACGATTTGCTGGCCTTCATGAACTAATGCTCTGATGTCAGGTACATGGTCAGCGGGTAAATCGTCATTGTTAATGATCAGTTTTGTATTGATATCTGAAGCATGTAAAAAAGCGGCTTTCTCTAAATTTATATCAATAAATGCGGCTTGCATACCAGGCAATACGCGGATCACTTTACCTAAATAGATATTACCGACCAAACCACGACGAGATTCTCGTTCGACGTGTACTTCTTGTAATACACCGTTTTCTATTAAAGCAACACGGGTTTCACTTGGTGTTACGTTGATCAGTAATTCACCGCTCATAAAGTTTCTCCGCCATGAAGGGGCGCTGTTTGGTCTTGAATAGGTGTAGGTAAATTAAGCTTAGCCAATAATTGGGCTGTTTCATATAAAGGTAAACCGACCACAGCAGAATAACTACCTTTAATTTGTTTCACAAATTGTCCGCCAATACCTTGAATGCCATACGAGCCTGCTTTATCTTGTGGTTCCCCGGTGTGCCAATAACGTTTAATTTCTTCAACAGACAACGATTTAAAAGTAACATCAGTTGAGATAACAGCAGAAATGATCTGGTTGTTTGCTACAGCGGCGATTGCAGTAAGTACTTGATGAGTATTGTTAGACAACATTAATAACTGTTGACAACATTCTTCAATATTTTCAGGTTTACCCAGAATATGTTTTTCGAAAATAACGCTAGTATCTGAACCCAGTACTATACAGTCATCCGCTTGATTTTTTGAGACAATCTTAGCTTTTTCAATCGCTAAGCGTAAAACATAATCACTAGGTGATTCATTTTCGATAATGCTTTCGTCGATATCAGCTGAAATTGTTTGAAACTGATAACCTAATTGACTGAGTAATTCTCTTCTTCGTGGTGATTGTGACGCTAAAATTAAAACGGGCTTCATACAATATTACTCGGTTAACAGTATTGGATAAGGATATTAAGTAATACGAAAATGACGACGTACTTTTCTTAACAATAAAAAAGCCCAAGGCCAAAGAATTATAGTGGTGATCACAGGATATAAATAACTGGGTAGGAACACTGCATCTGTTAAAAATCGTTGCATCCAGAAAACAATTAAATGATACAAAGCAGATAAAACACCAACGATTAATGATTGTTGCCAAACAGAAAAATTTCGAATTTTTTGAAAATTTCCGGCAATAATATAAACCGCTATAGCCATTGCAAGTGTGTGCACGCCAAGAATAGACCCAAGTAAAACATCAAGTAATAAACCAACAAAACCTGCGGTAATTACATTCACGCGCGTAGGTAAAGCTAAACACCAATATATTAATACCACTAATACCCAGTCTGGACGGAAAGCATCAACACTCAGCGGTAAAGGCATAATACTTGCGACTAACGCAATTAACGTTGTCAAAATAACAATCAAGAAATTACGAATCGACATTTTTTAATCCCGTGTTATTTTTCTTACTATCTGTTTTACTGGATGTTTCTTTTTTTTGTAACGGAGCAAAAATGCCAGGGGCTTTTTCTGGCCAGAGTAATAATAAGTAGCGTAATCGATCTATTTTAGCGACCGGTTCACTTTGTACTAATGCAAAAGCATTAGCGTCATTTTTTATAACGGTTGTTACACGAGCAACGGGGTAACCTTCAGGATATTTATTACCAAGGCCAGAGGTTACGAGTAAATCACCATGTCGAACATCATAACTCTGTGGCACAAAGTTATGGGTTAGTTTGTCTATTTGGCCTGTCCCTGTAGCGACTAACCGTACGCCATTTCGGCTAACTCTTACTGGCACGCCGTGAGTAACATCTGTTATTAAAATAACCCGGCTGCTATTAATACCAACATGCAAGATCTGACCAACAATTCCATCATCATGCAATACAGGTTGTCCTTCAAAAACACCGTCATCACTACCTCGGTTAATTACCACCTGATGACTATAAGGGTCTGAATCTACAGATAAAATTTCAGCAACCATTTTTTTTACTTCACCACGTAATGGCGATGCAAGCAAAGATCGTAAACGATCATTTTCTTTCTTCACAATTTCTAGTTCTAACAATTGCTGATGAAAACGTAATTCTGCAACTTTATATTGTTGGTTATCATTCACAAGTTGTTGGCGCGTGACAATGTTTTCTGCAGCCCAATTCATCAATTGTTTTGGCGTTGTAGCTAAATACTGTAAAGGGCTCACCATAGATTGCAAAAAGCCACGTACACTTTCGAAGCTATTCATTTTATGGTCGAAAAAAATTAAAGACACAGAACAAAACAGCACCAACATAAGTCGGTGCCGAGGAGAAGGGCCATGTTTAAATATTGGATTCATAAAGTAAACTTGTATAAATGCTAATTCATTTGCAGGCAGTTGAGATACATACAGGCGAAGACACAAAATTGAGGTTAATCAATAAGTACCTTCGACACCTTAGTGAAACAAAGACCAATGAATAATGAGTATTCTATTATTAAGAGCACTTATTCATAAGAAAAAAGGTCGCCACCATGCATATCAATCATTTCAAGTGCCTTTCCGCCACCTAGAGCCACACAAGTAAGTGGATCGTCAGCAACAACAACAGGAATACCTGTTTCTTCCATTAATAAACGATCTAAATCTCTTAATAATGCACCACCGCCAGTAAGTACCATGCCACGCTCTGAAATATCAGAGGCTAATTCTGGTGGAGCTTGCTCTAAAGCAACCATAATAGCACTTACAATTCCAGTTAACGGTTCTTGTAACGCTTCTAAGATCTCATTGCTGTTCAAGGTAAAGCTGCGTGGAACACCTTCAGCCAAATTACGTCCACGTACTTCAATTTCTAAAACTTCTTCACCTGGATAAGCAGAGCCAATTTCATGCTTAATACGTTCAGCCGTAGCTTCACCAATTAGGCTACCAAAATTTCGACGTACATAATTGATAATGGCATCGTCAAACTTATCACCACCAATGCGAACCGAAGAAGAATAAACCACACCATTTAATGAAATGATTCCGACTTCTGTTGTACCACCACCAATATCGACGACCATTGAACCGGTCGCTTCAGATACTGGCATGCCAGCACCAATAGCCGCTGCCATTGGTTCGTCAATAAGATATACCTCACGTGCGCCAGCACCAAGGGCTGACTCACGAATAGCACGACGCTCAACTTGTGTTGAACCACAAGGTACACAAACTAAAACGCGAGGGCTAGGGCGTAAAAAATTATTGCTATGCACTTGTTTTATAAAATATTGCAACATTTTTTCGGTAACAAAGAAGTTTGCAATTACACCGTCTTTCATTGGGCGAATCGCTTCAATATTTCCAGGAGTACGACCTAACATTTGCTTTGCTGCAGAACCTACTGCAGCAACGCTTTTTGAACCACCTGCGCGGTCTTGACGAATAGCAACCACCGAAGGCTCATTCAAAACAATGCCTTGGTCTTTTACATAAATAAGGGTGTTTGCTGTTCCTAAATCGATTGATAAATCGTTAGAAAACATGCCGCGTAATTTTTTAAACATAAGATCAAAATATCCTACAAACGGTGCTAAGGCATTAAATTGCCAGAAAACGACTGAAATTCCACTTCAGACTAAGTTAGCTCATAAATTAATATGAAAAAAAGTAAGTAAAAGTGGTCAGTATTTCATTAAAAGTTATATGGCTTAATCATACCCCAGACTTTAGGGAATGTGTTGTATGTTTGTGAAAAAAACACCTGAAAATAGGTGTTTTTTACGTTTTATGTGCTAAAAGGGATAAAAGTAATAAATTAGCTAAATTAATTGCCAATTTCACGCCACGAAATAATTCGGTCATTGCCTCGATAAACACCAAATGTAGCCGTGGCAGATGTGTTTTCATCATGCAAGTTACTTACTTTGCCTGACCAATTATATTTCAACCAACTTTCAGTAGTGTACTCAATATCAATAGTGCCTTGGTTATTGCCACTGCTTAAAAAAACATTTTGGAATTTACCATCCATTAAACTGCCGTCTGTTCCGCTAATCGTTACGTTATTAATTGTCACATTGTTAGTAGGATTAGAAAAAGTCCAATTTGATGCCACTTTCGTGATCAATGAACAGCTATCTTCGGTATTACGTGTAAAAATTCCTGATGTGTTAACGTACTCTGTTTCAAAGTTTTGAGCGAGTGAAGATGTTTCAGAGCCAAAACTATTACCGAGTACCAGCCTGCCAAAGCGCTGGAAACCTCCCGATGGCTGAACGGTAAGTGGAAGCGTAGTACCTGCATTTATTGTTACACCATCAGAGTCCGTTATACTGTTAATTAAAATATCATAACTAATCAAAAACTCAGCGACTTGTGAGTTGCTATCTTTACTATAAGTAAAGGTATCTGAAGCTGAAAACTCATAATCTAACACCCCATTTGACAGCTTGCTTAAATCACCTATTTGTATCGTTGGTACTACAACCATTTTAGTTGCATTATCAAAGCCATTCTTTGCTGTATCAGATAGCGGAAATGTACGGTTAATATCGTTCGCCGTGAGTTTTTGAAAGGAGGTTTCAGTATAATTTTGTGTGGTAACCCCTAAAGCATTTTTTGCGGTGATGGTTATTAATGGGGCATTCAAATAGCTAAATGGCTGACCTATATAGGTAAAACTAGGAATATCTACACTACATGCATTTTCAAATGAATTATTAGTTATGCTTATATCAAAATGATCTGGGGTAAAGCGCCCTATATCTATAGCATCGCCAACAATAGTGTTTCCTGAAAAGCCATAATCAACATCTTGTAAGTCGACATTTAGTAATCCCACCTCTGAATATGTAGCACTATTAGAATTAGAAGAACCACCACTAAAAGCATTCAAAGTCACAGTTTGATATGTTGGAGCAACAGCACTAGATATAACTCCTGTGCCATAATTAAAACTGCCGTCAGCACCTCCAGAGCTAGGTCCTGTTCGCGTTAATAATAGCTGCATATTATTTGGGGTATAATTAGTCGTAATATTTCCAGACGCTGTACCAAGAGAATTATAGGCCGTTACGGTAAAATCAAAGACTTGACCCGCTTTGTGCTTTATAACTGAACTATCAGTATTGCCATTAAGATCACTTCCACCTGATTGAGCACTCGCCACTAGTTTAAACGGGCTAACCCAAAAAGCATTGCTACTACCTGTTAAACTAACACCACTAACGTTATAACTAGCGTGTAAACTAATTTGTCCTGCATCTAAATACACAGGTATTGGAATGCTGGCAATACTGTCACTGCCAAAGTTTAAAGTCGTATTGGTGGTACCATTTTGATGTTTGGCGATATTATTTCCGTTGATCGTAAAGTTGAGGCCTGCATTACCACTTGGACTAACATTCTCTTGTGACAAGTCTACATTTTTATTGCCCGTGAACAGCCCCGTACAAACTCCACTGCTATTTTTAACAGCTTGTAATCTGATTGGAAAACTCGTTCCTGCCACTTGATTTGATATGGTTTCAGACGTACCAGAACTACCATTTAAAAATCGAAATCCCGCATCAGCAAACACTAAATTACAGTTGGTTGAACTTCCAACAAGACAAACCGTTGAGTTTGTTGCCGCTATCGATGTGTTTTCTAATGACAAAACTGTTGATTCAACCGTAGTATATGGAATGCTAGCAGTGCCTGTCCCTGTAAAACTAATGCTATCTATTACTGAACTAGAGCCCGTTGCTTTAACATCTAAAGTCACGGCTTCAGTAGATAAAGTACAAGTGCCATCATAGGCATTAGTGCAGGCTTTAATCGTAACTGTTTCAGCATCACAGGTTAGGCCATTGCCATCATGAATAATTTGGTAGTGATCAACAGTGTTCGCACATTCCGTTACATCAGCATAAACAGTATTAACTTCAGTTGATGTAAGGACATGGCTGAAGAGTTGAATTTCATCTATCGAGCCATCAGCTGAACCACCAAGCGCTGAGTCAGTGGTACTGTTATTATCTCCAAAGTACAATGTATCTAGGTTTAGATTTAACCCTTGTGTTAGCGTGTTTCCCAAATAATGGGTAAGGCTTTGACTTACACCATTAACATAAATCTTAACATCGTTACTTGTGGCATCCCATGTAACAACAATATGCACCCAAGTGTCTGCAGAAATTGAAGCCTGTTTTGTATATCGTTCAATTCTATCTCCATCAGGTTCCGTAGCTTCGAACTCTAAGTAGCCGCCAGGCCAAATATACATCAAAAACTGAGCATCAGAGCTTGTAGATGCGTCAAATAAGACCTTTGCCGATGCATTATTATCCCATTCGGTATTACTTCTATACCAAAAAGCTATGCTCCCCTGATCCCCTAAACTATTTACATCAACACCGGTATCAATAGCATCACGAGTAGATAGATCACTATTAAATGGAATATCAACGGCTTGACATGAGATAGGTTCAATAAGTGTTGACGATATACTCCCTATAGGGCTTGCATGATTATCATTACCTGAACTATCTAGAATGGAATTACTACCGATCCAACTATTTTCTTCTAGATTATATTTGGAATTAGAAGTGCAACTAACTTCAGTACGGGTTGTAGCATCATAATTTTTACTCACTAATTGATTGTTATATATCGACTGCATTTCGCTAAGGCTAAGGGTTTGGTTAAACACCATAAACTCATCTAATGGCGCACGAAATCCTTGAGCATCGTTAGTACCAATATAATTAAAGGATGTTCCTATATATTTCAAAGTACCAGAAGGGGCGGTGTTAATGGTATCAACCCAAACACCATCAATAACTAAATAGCTAATACCACTTTGATACATTAAAACCATATGGTGCCAATTGCTATCCAAATTTTCGAAAGAGTATCCGCTGCCCCAGACAGTACTCGAACCATTATAGATACCCCATCGCCAATTATTGCCACGATCAAGAACAAACAAGTCCCCACCAGCTTCCATTGAACCAAGAACAAAATAATTGCTGCCCGTATTTGAGGTTGGTTTTTTAAACCAGGTTGATATTGTAAAGTCACTTGCTAAGGGAATTGAGGTAGTAAAGTGCTGGCTATAATCGGTGAGGTCAGCCGCCATTTCAACAATACCTGAAGAAGTTG
>Ga0209395_1001386_pt1 | contig 33930 bp, 33 predicted proteins | sample GOMGulsemesocosm_3_FD_184635 | JGI IMG/M metagenome (GOLD analysis project Ga0209395, IMG submission 184635) | Methane-oxidizing microbial communities from mesocosms in the Gulf of Mexico - GOM9D Gulf of Mexico (SPAdes) (version 2) | ecosystem: Environmental > Aquatic > Marine > Cold seeps...
ACTGCGCAGCTGCCTGTAGCTCTTGAACTTAACTAACCGGTAGGCGAAACAATATGTCAGCTACTCAATATTATGGTACTGGTCGTCGTAAGACATCTACGGCTCGTGTCTATCTGGTTCAAGGAACTGGTAAAATCACTGTTAACGGCACTCCTCTTGATGAGTACTTTGGCCGTCCAACATCTCGTATGGTTGTGCGTCAGCCATTGGAATTGACGGATAAGGTTGAAATCTTTGATGTTAACGTCTCTGTTAAAGGTGGCGGTAACACAGGTCAGGCCGGTGCAATTCGTCACGGTATTACACGTGCGCTGATGGCTTATGATGAGTCTCTGCGTCCGGATCTGCGTAGTGCAGGTTATGTAACTCGCGATGCGCGTGAAGTTGAACGTAAGAAAGTGGGTCTGCGTAAAGCACGTAAGAAGCCACAGTTCTCCAAGCGTTAATTATTTGGCTGCAGCAATGCAGTTCGAAAGAGCCCGCTATCGCAAGGTATCGGGCTTTTTTTTTGGCGAGGTTGGCGGCTTTACTTGATCTATATCCTTGTAAGAAATGGTGGTTTTCTTTATCATCTGCGCCTGTCTTGTAAGCTGTAAAAAAATAATATAAGAGCAATGTTTCTACGCTTTTTATTTTGGTTGGGAGTAACCCTTTTATGACGAGCGATAACGTAAACGCCGGTCGGCGACGTTTTCTGATAGGTGCCACGTCAGCAATCGGTGGCGCAGGTGCTGTAGGCATCGCGGTACCATTTGTTGCGTCTTGGACGCCAAGTGCTAAAGCGAAAGCTGCTGGTGCGCCGGTAAAATACAATCTGAGTAAGGTTGAACCTGGAGCTATGGTCACTGTTGAGTGGCGTGGTAAGCCGGTTTATATCCTGCGCAGAACGCCAGAGTTGCTGGCAACGATTGTGGACAGTGAAGAACTTTTGTCTGATCCTACATCGGAGCGTCCTCAGCAACCAGAATATGCGAAGAACGAATATCGCTCCATTAAGGACGAATATCTGATTGTGCTGGGTGTTTGTACTCACCTGGGTTGTGCGCCAAAGCATAAGCCTGAGCCGGGTTCTGTTGTACCAGATTGGATTGGCGGTTTCTTCTGCCCGTGTCACGGTTCCAAGTTTGATTTGGCCGGTCGTGTATACAAAGGTGTTCCTGCACCTTCTAACCTTCAGGTTCCACCGCACCAGTATCTTACGGATACCGTTATTATCATTGGTGAAGATGGGGGCGCAGCCTAATGAAAAAAATCTTGACGAGTTCTCTGGGTTGGGTTGACGAGCGTTTTCCGATCGTCTCTACCTGGGACACACACATGGCGAAATACTACGCCCCGAAAAACTTTAACTTCTGGTACATCTTTGGTGTGCTGTCGATGTTGATTCTTGTTAACCAGCTGCTGACAGGCGTCTGGCTGACCATGAGTTTTGATACCTCCGCTGAAGGTGCGTTTGCTTCCGTTGAATACATCATGCGTGATGTGGAATACGGATGGTTGATTCGTTACATGCACTCTACCGGTGCGTCAGCCTTCTTTATTGTGGTTTATCTGCATATGTTCCGCGCCATGTTGTACGGCTCATACCGTAAGCCGCGCGAGCTGGTATGGCTGATTGGTATGGCTATTTACCTGGTGCTGATGGCTGAAGGTTTCATGGGCTACGTACTTCCATGGGGTCAAATGTCTTACTGGGGGGCGCAGGTAATTGTATCGCTGTTTGGCGCGATCCCTGTTGTTGGTGACGCGTTGGTTGAATGGATTCGTGGTGATTACCTGATTTCAGGTATTACAATGAACCGTTTCTTCTCGCTGCACGTGATTGCGTTGCCGCTAGTGCTGGTTTGCTTGGTATTCCTGCACATTGTTGCGTTGCATGAAGTGGGATCAAACAACCCAGACGGTATCGAAATTAAGAAGAACAAGGATAAGAACGGCATTCCTCGCGATGGTATTCCATTCCACCCTTACTACACAGTGCACGATCTATGGGGTATCTCTGTATTCCTGTTTGTTTTCTGTACGGTGATTTTCTTCTTCCCTGAAATGGGCGGCTATTTCCTTGAGCACGCTAACTTCGAAGAAGCGAACAACCTGAAGACACCGGATCACATTGCACCGGTTTGGTACTTCACACCGTTCTACGCCATGCTGCGTGCGGTAACCTCTCCATTCCTGGGGCTGGATGCGAAATTCTGGGGCTTGGTTGTGATGGGTGGTGCGATTGCCATTCTATTTGTATTGCCATGGCTGGATCGCAGTAAAGTTAAGTCGATTCGTTATAAGGGCTTGATCAGTAAAGTTGCGTTAGGCATCTTTATCGTGAGCTTTGTTGTGCTGGGTTACCTGGGTGCGATTGCTTCTACGCCGGGTCGTACCGTCGCAGCACAGATCTTCACGTTCTTGTACTTCGCATACTTCCTGCTGATGCCTTTCTACACTCGCATGGAAAAAACAAAACCCGTACCAGAAAGGGTGACTAGCTAATGAAAAAATTAATAATAGCCTTTTGTTTAGCGCTTCTGCCGACGTACGTATTTGCTGCTGGCGGTGCTGTTCATCTGGATCACGCTAATCTTGATGATAGCGATATACCTTCTCTGCAGTCTGGTGCCAAGATTTTCACCAACTACTGCATGGGTTGTCACTCAGCACGTTTCTCTCGTTATGGGCGTGTTGCAGAAGACTTGGGTATTTCGCCTGATCTGTACATGGAAAATCTGGTGTTTGACGATACTGCTAAGATCGGTGATCTGATGACCATTGCTATGTCGAAAGATGCTAGCAAGCAGTATTTTGGTGTTGCACCACCGGATTTGACTATGGTATCTCGTGTACGTGGTCCAGATTGGTTGTACACTTATCTGCGTACCTTCTACCGTGATGACAGTCGTCCGTTTGGGGTGAATAACAAAACCTTCCCTAACGTTGGTATGCCGCACGTGATGCTGGAAATGCAGGGTCTGCAGGAATGCGCGCCGGGCCCGATTGCCGGACACGAAAAAATTGATCCTCTGACTGGTCAAACGCTGGCGGAAGATCCCTGTGGTAACCTGAAAGTTACGCAAAAAGGCTCAATGACACCGGAAGAATACGATCAAGCTGTTTACGACTTGGTTAACTTCTTGGCGTATACTGCTGAGCCAATGGCTAAAGATCGTAAGCGTATCGGTGTATATGTACTGTTGTTCATTACACTGTTTGGTATCTTTGCCTATCTGTTGAACCGCGAATACTGGAAAGAAATTCACTAGTTTCTTTCTCTGAGTTCGAGGTATTTGAAAGTCGCGCGGCTATTGGTCGCGCGACTTTCGTTGTTTAAGCATTTATTGCTTTTTGAAATATTGACCAGGAGTTTTTCATGGGTGTAGTCGCGAAGCGATCTTCAATGACATTTTTCTCTGATCCAGCGGATCATTACAGCCACCGAGTACGTATCGTACTGGCTGAAAAGGGGGTTGCCGTTGAAGTGGTAGAGGCTGAAAAAGGTAATATGCCAACTGAGTTGGCGGATATTAACCCCTATAACAGCTTACCAACCCTGCTGGATCGTGATCTGGTGTTGTACGAACCAAACATCATGATGGAGTATCTGGATGAGCGTTTCCCGCATCCACCGCTGTTGCCTGTGTACCCGGTAGCCCGTGCTGAAAGCCGTTTGCTGATTCACCGCATCGAGAAGGACTGGAGCACTCTGGTCGATAAAATTCTTACTGGTCGCGGCAATCATGACAAGCAGCGCCAAGAGCTGGAAGAAAGTATTACTAGTATTGCTGGAATCTTTGCTGAAAAGCCTTACTTCATGAGTGACACTTTTTCTGTGGTTGACTGTACCGTTGCTCCGATTTTGTGGCGTTTGCCGAAAATGGGTATCGAGCTGTCGCCTAAAAAGGTTAAACCGTTGTTTGATTACATGGACCGCTTGTTTGAGCGTGAAGGCTTCCAGGCAAGCTTGTCTGAAGCTGAGCGTGAGATGCGCGAATAGCCCATCACAAACGTTAAAGGCTAGCTATCATGAGCATGACTTCGAGTAGGGCCTACTTATTACGGGCCCTTAATGAGTGGATTCTGGATAACAACTGTACGCCTTACATTGTGGTGGATGCCCGTGTGGAAGGCGTACAGGTGCCTCAGGAACATGTGCAGGATGGTCAGATCGTGCTGAATATTAATCCTGCGTCAGTTCGCCATCTCTTGATGGATAACGAAGGGGTTTCCTTTGATGCGCGCTTTAATGGTAAATCGCAGAGCCTTTATACGCCGATTCATGCGATCAGTGCCATTTACGCTAAGGAAAATGGTCAGGGTATGGTGTTTGGTGAGGAGCCTGCTCCAGCCCCTACCGATCCTGATGGGCCAAAGGGGCCACGTAGGACAGATATTACTTCGACTACTGAAAAGCCCGAGAAAAGCAGCGGCACACGGCCGCAATTGAAAGTAATTAAGTAGTTTTTTTAACAGGCCGTTCTGTCGGAACGGTTCTGTCTCTTCTGAAGCCTTTCGCAAAATGCATCATTACATGATGTAACGATGCATTTGTATTCTAAGCTTTACGCTTATTATTCGCTGTACTCAAATACCTTGACGATTTTTTGTACGCCATAGGTTTGGCGGGCAATTTTAACGGCTAGATCTGCCTGCGGGTTGCTTACCAGGCCCATCAGATAAACAATGCCATTTTCAACCACTACCTTAACCTCAAGTGGATTGATGCCGTCAGTGGCGAGCATTGTTGACTTGATCTTTGTTTTTAACCAGGCGTCATTACTGCGTGCGGGCACGGAGATTGGGCCTGAAACGGTTAATTCGTTATGAACACGTTTAACGTTGCGAACTTGATTGGCGATATTAGTGGCTTCACCGCGCAACATTTCTGATTTTAGCTGCCCTACTAGCAAGACAATGCCGTTGAAGCTAACAACTCGAATGTGGGCGGCCTGGTAGCCGGGATCAGCTTTGAGCAGGTTGGCACCGACATAGGTTTCAATTAGTTCATCATCAATAAAACGGCCAAAGCTGCGTTCAGTTTTATCGGTGCCGACGGGGCGCTCGCCGGTTGTTTTGCTGACCACGGTTGTGCAGCCAGCCATGGTTACCACGAGTGATAGGGCGATAAAACATGAGGCTATAGTTTTCATTCTTCGCTTCCAAACAGTTGATGATCAATGAGGTCACAGAGGCAGTGGATTGTCAGTAGATGGATTTCCTGAATTCGAGCGGTACTTTTTGATGGGACACGAATCTCAACATCGTTGCTTTGTTGATAGCGCACCATCTCACCACCTTCGCGGCCAGTCATGGATACAACGGTCATGCCACGTTCGTGAGCTGCTTCAATGGCATGAATGACGTTGCCGGAATTGCCGCTGGTGGAAATCGCCAGCAGGATGTCGCCGTCATTCCCCAATGCCATAACCTGCTTGGAAAATACTTCATTATAGCTGTAATCGTTGGCAATAGACGTCAAAGTTGAGCTGTCAGTGGTTAATGCGATGGCGGGGAGGGGGGGGCGTTCGCGCTCAAAGCGGTTAAGCAATTCCGAGGAAAAGTGCTGAGCGTCGCCCGCTGAACCACCGTTGCCACAGGTGAGAATTTTTCCGCCGTTAACCAGGCAGTGCACCATTTTGTCGGCGGCCTCTGCGATAACAGCAGGCAGGACCTCTGCGGCAGTTTGCTTGGTTTCGATGCCAGCCATGAAATGACCGTAAATGCGCTGTTCTGATTCCATGTGAAAACCTTGTTTATAGGTTGAAAGTTTAACGGTTAAAGTAACATCAATTATTGAGTGCGTCAGAGCCAGTCTTGGCTGTAGTGAATCAGCATTCAAAGGCGCTTTTTATCCAATCGAATTGTAGCGAATTTTGCCCGCCTACCGAAGGGTAAATTGCGACAACGTCGAAACGGCATGCAGGTACCTGATCGGTTACCTTGTGGAGCAAATAATGCTCAGCCGTGTGGATGATTTTCTGTTGTTTTGTCAGGGTTACGCTTTCGGCGCTACTGCCGAAGTTACAGCCTTTACGATAGCGCACCTCGATAAATACCAGTGTTTTTTGATCCTCCATGATCAAGTCAATTTCACCCTGCCGGCAATGGTAGTTGCGAGTGATAAGCCTAAGACCCTGTTGCTGTAAAAAGTTCAGTGCTTGCTGCTCGGCTTGCTGGCCAATGTCAGTGCTTTTTTTAGCTTTCCAGAAGGGACGCATGTTTGTGTAAGCGCAGGTTAGTGAGCAAGCGGTTCGATATGGCCTTTGTTAATATGAGCCCACTCGAGTGTTCTGATGACTCGTCCGCTGGCATCGAGGGTTAACAGGCCGGTGGCGCCAGCCAATTTGTTTTCCCGATTGGTTGAAAGCAGTTGGATGCGCGGAAAGAGTTGGTACGCATCTACGCCCAGCGCATAAAGGCGCCCTAGTCGAGTGGCGTTGGCAGGCCAATTGCTGGAAATACTTTGCTTAAGTGGATTGTTTTGATAGCTGAGTAACCAGGGGGTCTCGGCAAAAATAACGCCGTCCAGGTCTCGATCAAGCAGTGGTGACGGGGAGCCGGAATAAATATGGGATGTGGCGTACACGGGTACTTTGCCAGCAAAGTGGAAGGCCAGTGTGGGTTTGATCTGGCGGGCCTGTTTAGGCGTTGCTACTATAAAAATAAAATCGACGTCGTTGCGACGGCGGGCAGTGAACTCGGTGTTTTGGGCGAGCAAGTTATTAAGGCGGCGGGCGCGCTGTTTGCTGGCATCAAGGTCGAATAATTCCTCAATGGCCTTGGAGTAACTTTTTTCTGAGTTGAAGTGGGCGCCTTCCAAAACGGTGCCGCCTAGCTCTTGCCATTGATCGGAGAAAGCCTTGGCAATACGCTGGCCCCAGCCGCTACCTGGCGTTAATAACAGGCTGGTGGTATGACCTGATAGCCAGGCTTTTTGTGCCGTTTGACGGGCTTCATCTTCGGCGGATAGGCCGAATTGATAGAGATTCTCAATGTTATTTTCCTCATTGCCGTAATTTAGCGCGAGGGTGGGGATTGTCAGTTTGCCGCTACTCTGCAAGGTCTGTACATGTTGTTTTTGTAGTGGACCAATAATAAAATCGGCGCCCTCCAGTGAAGCCTGCTGATAAAGGTCGGTAAAATTTCTTTGCTGGGCGGTGTCGATCACGCGTACGCTGGGGGTTTGATCGCCAGAAATCTGTGCTTGATAGTAGGCAGCCATAAAGCCGTCACGAATTGCTTTGCCTGCGACAGCATTTTTCCCCTTTAACGGCAGCATTAGCACGATGTTGCTGGGCCGCTCGGTGATGATAAGGTCCAACAGTGCCAATTCTTCAGGCAAGCTGAGAGCGGCCGGGTGTAGTGGCCAGCGTTGCAACCAACGTTGTAGGGCGGTCAGTTGTTGATCTAGATTGGCTTTGTTTGTTTGAGCCAATATTGCCAGTGAAAGCCAGCCCTGTTCATCGCTGCTGCGGCTGTTTGCTGCGGCCTTTTGTAGTATGGGTAGTGGTGTTTTAACCAGCTCACCCCACAATGCGATTTCGTTTGCGCTGCGTTGTTTGGCGTCCAACAGGGGGGATAAATGAATTCTTTCGCGTGCGCTGTCCAGTGGTCGTTCCAGTAACTCAAAGCTGCGGGCTCGTAATAGTGAAGCGCGCAGTTGGAATTTTTGGCCCTGTTGTAGAATTAATTCTGAATACAGGTTCAAACTGTTGAGCGCAGTTTTGCCATCAAATTGAGATAAGGCAATTTCAGCCTGCACAATAATATAGGTGGTGCGGGCGCTGGTCGGCAGATTTTCTGGTGTGATGCCCTTCAGGATAGTCGCTGCTTCTTCGTAGCGATGCTGCTGACTTAGCAGGTTGGCGGCGTCCACACGAAAGCCCTCCGAAGCCAGCGAACCGCTATTTCTGGCGCGTTGATAAAGCTGCTCCAGTTGCCGTTCAATTGAATTGTCTGCCGTGCTGTCAGGTTGGGTGGGGTTGGAGGTACAGCCAGCCAGCAGGAGCTGATACACTAGCGCGATTAAAATAAGTAAACGTGTGGCGATTTTTTGCATGTTGATTAAGATCGCATCCTTTTTCGGGTGATGACTGGCAGCCGCTAGTTTAACGCGCTTAGGCCTGTTTACACTATTTGAAATGCCACTGTTACGGCTAAAAATTTGCCAGACAAGGCATGAAGAGAGATGTTTGGTTGCTCCAAATGATCGATGAATAACGCGGTATGGTGAATTTTTAGCCATAACCCGAAGGGCTGAAGCCATTTTCCCCTTCCACCGCGTTATTATTCGCTTATGTAGCTGGTTACACTGTGCTCATAATGCCTCGTTGAAGGAAGAAATGACTTTCAGCAGAGATATTTCAAATAGTGTTAACAGGCCTTGTATAAGAGGGCCAGCGCGGCGCTAAGTTCATCACAGTCACCATTTAGGTATTTGCCGGGAGCTTATTAGGCTCCCGTACTAGAGAGAATAACGATGTCTGAGTTATATGTGGTGGCAACGCCGATAGGGAATTTGTCTGATATCAGTGCCCGCGCTGTCGAGGTGCTGAAGCAGGTTGATCTGATAGCCTGTGAAGATACCCGCCACAGCTCACGATTGCTAAACCACCTGAATATTCAAAAACCGCTACTCAGTTACCATGATCACAATGAGACGCAGCAAACCCAAAATTTGATTGGCAAGTTGCAGGCAGGTCAAAGTATCGCATTAATTTCTGATGCCGGTACGCCGTTGATTTCTGATCCTGGCTACCAGCTGGTGAAGCAAGCCCATGAAAATAACATTACCGTGGTGCCACTGCCGGGTCCCTGTGCGTTAATCACGGCGTTATCGGCGTCGGGACTACCTTCTGATCGTTTTACCTTCGAAGGCTTTTTGCCAGCCAAGCAGCAGGCGCGTGTTGAAACGTTGGAAAAGCTTAGGGCTGAAACACGTACATTGATTTTTTATGAGTCTACCCACCGTATTAGCGCCAGTCTGCAAGATATGGTCAAGGTGTTTGGTGCAGACCGCCGTGCGGTCGTCGCACGTGAATTGACCAAAGCGTTTGAAACCCTGCGTGGCGACGAGTTGGCGAATTTGTCCGCATGGGTTAAAGAGGATGCCAATCAGCGCAAGGGTGAAGTGGTGTTGTTAGTGCGTGGCGCGGAAGCAGTCGAGCAGGATGAAGTGCGTGTCGAGGCTGAAAAAGTGTTGGCAATATTGCTGGAAGAGCTGCCAGTTAAGCAAGCTGCACAGTTAGCGGCAAAAATTACCGGTGGGAAAAAGAATGCGCTCTATCAGGTGGCGCTGGAGATGAAGTCTTAACTCTCTGTTTTGTCAGCGAAAACGGTAAAATCGCTTGAGCCGAAGTAACTTTGCCATTACCCTGTGCGCCGAGAGCTGGCCAGACAGTCGCTGGTCGTTATTCGTAAGAATGCGGCGGGAGGAAAGTCCGGGCTCCATAGGGCAGAGTGCCAGGTAACGCCTGGGGGGCGAGAGCCTACGGCAAGTGCAACAGAGAATATACCGCCAGTTGAGTGTTATTTCGATAACACGATTCAGGTAAGGGTGAAAAGGTGCGGTAAGAGCGCACCGCGCGGGTGGTAACATTCCGTGGCAAGGTAAACCCCACTCGGAGCAAGACCAAATAGGAACCTTTTTGTGCGGCCCGCGCAGGGTTCGGGTAGGTTGCTTGAGGCACACGGTGACGTGTTGTCCAGATGAATGACTGTCCACGACAAAACCCGGCTTATCGGCTGGCTCTCAACTCCTTTCACAGCAAGGCTCTGGACTATCTGGAGCCTTGTTGTAACCATGCTTTGTAACCAAAATGTAACCACGAAAATTCTAACTCGTGGTAAAGCACACTACCTACGCTATCGAGTACCTAAGCGGATTCAGTCCTTTGGATTCCCTAGAGAGGTTGTAAAATCCCTCAAAACCTCGGATTATCTGTTAGCTCAAAATCTAGTCCTCACCAAAATTTCTCTGATGCAAAGGATCGCAATGGCAACTGATAAAGCAGTGCTCAAGTCCCTGTTTGATGAATTATCGGATTTTTCCTTTACTGATCAGTTAGGTCAATATGAGCGAAAAGATGCAGGTAATGGCATTTCTGAGGTGGCTGATCAAGTGCGTTGGTCTATGGAAGATGGTTGCACTTCACTACCGTCTGCCCTGCCTGAAAATCTATCTCCGTTGACTTCGCATCGAGGCCCTTTAAAAACCTCCATCCCAGAAGGACAGGGTGAAATATACAGTCTGCTTCTGGCCTTGATCGAAGCTCATGAAGCAAACGCCTTTAATGGTCGTTCAGAAGAGTTCTACGGTTTGTTAGGTCGGGCTAAGTCTATTGCTGTGCCTGTTGTCAGCGTGGCTGGTCAGAGTGGGTCTGAGGAGGAATCAATATCATTCTCGGAGTTGTATAACCAGTTCTTCAAGTACAAGGTTGAGAAAGGCGGATTATCTGCATCGATGCAAAAAAGCTACGTGCTTTACGCTAAGACTCTGCTGGAGTTTATTGACGATAAGCCAATTAAGAGTATCAACCGTAGAGACATACGGGACTGGCTGTTGAGCTACGCTCTGCTACCAAAGCGAAATAAGAAGGAATACAGAGACCTAACCGTTCCTGAGTTGTTGGAAATGGAGATACCGGAAGGTGATGTAATTGCATCTAACACAGTTCTGGATGTTAAAAAAATGCTCCAAGGCGTGTTTCGTTTTGCGCTTGATAATGATTATTTGCTAGTTTCACCCGCTGTAGATTTAAACCTTAAATTCCTGACTGCTGGCAAGCCAACATATGCACCTTATTCGGATGCTGAAGTCCTCACGATACTTGATGCTGTGCAGGGAGAGACCAAGAAGCCGTACAAGAAGTGGTTGCCACTGTTAGCTGCATACACTGGTGCTAGGCGTGGTGAGCTGGTGCAATTGAGAAAGCAGGATGTAAAGCGAGATTCTGACTCAGACAGATACTACCTCGATATTACTGAGGCTGCTGGTTCAGTCAAGACCAGCCAGTCTAACCGCCGCGTACCTATTCATGCTGTTTTAGTGGATGCAGGGTTTCTTGAGTTTGTTAATAATTCTAAAGATGGGCAGTTATTCGATGTTGTACCAAACCGAGTTACTAACTGGTTTCGCGATCTTCGAACTAAATTAGGGATACCCTTGTGTGACGATAGGGGTAATAAAAAGGTATTCCACAGCTTTCGGCATACAGTTATTACACGTCTTAAAGCTGCTGATGTAGGTGACTCTCTACAAAAAGCCGTTGTGGGGCATGAGATCGATGATAAAAGCATTAACCAAACAACGTACACGCATTTGGATACTATGCCGTTGAGTACATTTTCACCTGTTATCGACGCTCTGGAGTATAAGAAAACGGTGGAGGAGTAATCGCACCTGTCAGGTTCACACATTAAAAAAGGCCCAATGATTCTCATCAAAGGAGCCTTACATTTTTATAAATGTTTGATGCGTGAGCTAGATTGGTAGGAACGAAGTGAAACCAAAAAAGATAACAGTCTTGTTCACACTTAAAAGTAATTTATATACTCTTCCTCTTTTGATCTATCGATCAATACCTTGCTTACCGCACACGCTTAACATCACTAAAAGGTTCGATTTATCCCTTTAGGATAAAGGGGAAAACTGAACCCTTTTTTAATTTCTTACCTCTGATTGAGACAGTATGCCAAATACCCTTTACTACTCCAAAGCCGTTATGGGTGGTGGCAAGAGCCATGCAGCTATTTCACACATATGTTATGAACTTACTAACAAGTTAATTTACGCCGTCCCCACAATAGAGCTGGTTCAACAAATTGTTGATGATATTGAAGGTATTGAAAATCCGTTTGAATTTGAGATTGAGATTGGTGATGGATTAGATGTTGGTGAATTAGGTATTCAGGCACTTTCCGAGAGGACAATTAGAGCAATCACGAGTAAAGATTATCAGAAAGTTAAAGAGGAATTTATCGAGTGCCTGAAGAGCAAAGGTGAAGACGATGTGTTGGTTGTTACTCATGAATGTTTATTCAGCCTTACCGACAAAGACTTTTCATTGCTGAAAGAATGGGTAGTTTTTATAGACGAAGATCCACACCCACTTAGAATTCACTCTGTTACAGATCAAGGCCATCAAATAGCTACATTTAATAATCTTCGTAAAGTGTTATCTAATAACACAAATGAAATAACCAAGTTTGAATTAGATAGTGTCCAGCGTGGAATGGTGAACACTCTGGCCCGTGAAAATCATGGTAGAGCTTACAGTGACAATGTCAGAGATTTCTTTAGCTTAATTAGCTCAAAGAGGACAAAAACAACTTACTTTAAAGATAGTAAAGGTAAGTCCGTTTGGTTTGGAGTTAGCCTTCTTCCCTTAGATAAGATTATCGACTCAGCTATTCAAACATACGTATTCTCTAGTGGCCTGGGCTTTCTAACAAAACTTTACCTCAAGAATCACAACATTGATCTAGGCAAGCCTCGCTTTACTGTTAAGCACCAAGTATTTCCCCAATCCTTACAGAAGAAGATAAAGATTTATCGAATATGGGGAAAAGAAAACCACTCAATAAAAATGCTGGCAGATTTTGACAGAACAAAGTTGAAAAAATCATTATTGGCAACAATTGGGAGCAGAGATTTTATAAGCAGAACAAACGACAAATTTAGCGACTTCTTTAATGGTGTTAGTAATCACGTTGAACGGGTATCAAAAATAACTAACGGTTTGAATAAGTATAAAGATATATCAACAATTATAGATTTGGCTGTTTATAACACTAACGCAGATTACGATGAATTTTTCTCTCTTCTCGATAAAGAATACGAGCTACCAAACGGCTCAATGAAGAAAGGTAGGGATGAGAAAGAGTCATTGGAGACATCAGCGCAAGCTGTAGGAAGGCTCGGTTTAAGGATAATAGATAAGTCGGATCATGATGAATACGTTGTGGTTATTCCTGACCTACGGACAGAAGAGTACTTGAATAAGCACTATTTCCCTGATGCCGTATACATGGGAGCCATTATCACTGATAAAGTCCATGCAAGTGCTGGCAGAAAGAAAGGTGGAGTTAATAAAGAGACTCCAGTGAAGGTTAAGGAAGTGGATAGACTTGTAGCGGAAGAAGATAAGAAAAAGAAAGAGGCTATCGCGATAGTAGGAATTAGTTCAGGTACTTATTATGACTATAAAAAACAATATGGTTAAGGCTAGCTCACGCCTACACAATCAAATCTGGCAAGAACCATTCAGACACCTAAATAGTGTCTGAAAAAATGACAGGCGACATATTAGAATTTATTAAAATTAACTACAGGTTAACCACTGATCAATTAGCTGTTTAGTATCCCTTCAGGTGTTATTCAAGACCCTAAAACAGGCCCAAAATTCATGGGGCGAAATGCTTAAACCCTTGCTGCACAACGGGTAGAGTAATCCTCCTCAATTCTGCAAAACCCCTCCATAGCCTAACGCCTTCCTCTTCCCCTCGTTAAAGTACCCAAAGCATTTAAATTAACCTGCAATATTTAAAACCAGTGATGGCACCCATCTCCAATTTCCAATAACATCGCGCATCCAAATTGATGATAAGGATGTTCTCAATAATGAATCACACCCTACTGCTGCTATTAGCCTTAATAGCCGTTGCTGTTCCTTTCAAGGTTTCAGCCCATAGTGGTGGTATTAATAAACAGGGAGGTCACTTCAACCGTAGTACCAATCAGTACCATTGTCACAGAGAACCCTGTTCCTCAATCCATAAACAATCTATTGATGCCCTAAATGAAGCTGACAGGGAGAATAGAGCCTATTCGTCAGTTTATAACCGTAAAGGCTGGCCTCACTGGATTGATGAAGATGGTGACTGTTAGAACGTTAAGCAGATTCTACTTGAACGTCAGGCAGAAGGCATTGCACTGGCAAAACAGAAAGGCAGGTACAAGGGACGTAAACCAACAGCAAGAGCTAAACAGGCGCAAGTCAAAGAGTTGCTGGCTGGTGGTATGAGCAAATCGAATGTAGCGAAAGAGCTTGGTATCAGCCTTTCAAATATTTATAGGCTTGTGTAAATTGAGTCGAAATCATAGAGAGTACCCATAATGAAAAAAAGAGTTTTCGGTTTGTTACTAGTATCACTATCGACGTCAGGTGTGTGTGGCGAATATGGTGGTTATTCTATTGACCCTTCGACCGTTGAGCCTGAAGTGGTTTGTGATAAATATCGGGAAAAAGCTATGCCTGAAGCTCGACCTGATCTTACTGTTATAGCAACCAATTATTCAGGCCAGGTGCCTGTGTATGTTGTATCAAGTGAAATAGCTCATGGCTATGCATGCGGTTTTAAGGTAGTTACCAAGTCTAATAAAATTACAGATATACGCATTGAAATTGATGCTAAAACAGGCCAGTCTCAAATGAAAAAGCAAAGATAATTCATTGAGGGTATGACTACATCATATGTTCCAATGACGCTTCACTGTGGGGAGACTAATGCCCAACTTCTCAGCTACTTGTGACTGTGATAAATTTTTACTCTTGGCTTCCTGAACTAATGCAGTTGTAGCAGTTGCAGCAGGTCGACCCAGCTTCTTACCGTCCTTCTTTGCTTGAGCTAAACCATCCATTGTACGTTCTCTGATACGGTTCTTTTCAAACTCCGCAAAGGCAGAGAACATTTGCAGCATCAACTTACCTTCAGATGATGTGAGGTCTGATGTAGGCAAGTCCAACGATACAACCTTGATACCTTTTTCAGCTAAACCAAGGATGGTCTGTTGAACGTCGATGTTGTCACGTCCTAAGCGGTCAATTTTAGCCACTACCAACGTATCACTTGGTTCGAGCTTCTCAAGCAACTTTGAGAACTCAGGACGTTGTTTGGCAGGGACGCCACCAGATACGATTTCAGCTATCTGTCTGTACTCTGGAATCTTGTAATCTTTGCCCTCAATTACTGAAAACTGGTTATCAGTGTTCTGTTCTGAAGTAGAGCAGCGGCTGTAAGCAAAGATGCGTGACATATTGTTATATCCCTTATTGGTATCATTTAATGGGGTCAATAATACAGAAGGTATCATAAAAGCGTAACGGCTAATTTGTTGATACTAGGAATGCAGGGTTTATGGTGGTGTCATCATACGAACGATTGTTGATACTAGCTGATAGAGTCCCATACAACCCGCTGATATTTTGAAATCCTAAACGCCTTTCCTTTGTCGCTTTCTTGAAGGTCAAACAGCTCTACCAACGCCCCACAGATATTCCTTATCCCAATTTAGAAAGCGTTTGAAATCCGAGAGCCCTATTTTTACGGAGCGTTGGTTGCTGGAGAAAATGCCCTGTTATAGGGTCATACAAATAGATATATAGATCAATCCACTCGTATAATTCACTGCTTTCGAGTTAGTGAAAGTTTGTTTGCAAATGTGTACTATACGAAAAGTAAGCCTATTCTATACTTAGCATACGAGCGGTTTAGTTTTTTAAGAGAAAGAGAAAAATGGAAATTATGCTTCAACTTCAAGAAGCTTTAGGTTCTCTAATTGATATTGATCCTGAGCCCAAGAAAGTAAAGAGAAGAACTCATCGCATCAAACTATTGTACGACTCTAATAATAGTGATGTTTCTTCGGCGTGGGCTGATGCAATTTATGAAATATCTAATTCATATGATTTTTTAGTAAAAGAAAGTGATGAGCACTACAACAAATCAAAGCTACTCAATGATTACTTAAAGTCATATGAAAATAATATTGATCTAGGAAGCAGATTATCTCTTAATAAAATCAGTGCCATTGTTAATGAATGTGACGAGAACTGTAATATCGAACATTCTAATCAAACTCTCTTAAAAGATATTAGAAAGGCTGCATTTATAAATGAGTGAAAATGAGTTAGCTCGAAATGAAAGTGAAGAAGCTCTAAACGAAAATGAAGAAACTCTAAACGAGAATGAACCGGAATCAATTGAAGGTGTATTAGAGCGAGTAACAGAAAGTGACCCAGAAGCCGCAAAAGTAATAAGTCAGTATATAGAGGTACACCGATCTCATCGGGGACCAATGCCTTCTCCCGATGATCTTAAACAGTATTCGCTTACACTTGCTAACTTGCCTGATCGTATGATGGTTATGGCAGAAAAAAGCCAAGCGGAGAAGAGTCGGCAGAACGAAAAGATTTTAGAACTAAAAGAGAAAGAAATTGCAGTGCAAAGATTAGAGGTTGAACAAGCCGATTCGTCTCATAAAAGAGAAATATCGACTCAAAAACTTTCAATTGCAGCCGCTTTTTTTATCGTTTTAGTTTGTATATTAGGTTCTCTTTATTTAGCTATTATAGATAAGACTGAGGTTGCTTTAGTGATTGGTGGGACTACAGTTGTCGGCGTAGTTGTTGCCTTTTTAAAAAACAAAAGTAACGATAATAAAACCTCTTCTTAACAATCTCCTTCCTATTTAAATTCGTATGATATGCACGTCAACAGGGATTAAAAATGCTTAATCCCTGTGCTTAGCTCCATATTTTAAACAAGTATTTATTAACCAGTTATCCCTCCCTTTTTTCATGTCTCTCGACCTGCTGAATCAAGACAGCCTCAATAGCAACCTCCCCTTGGAGTAAATATGAGACATTCCAAGAAATTAATGAGTGATTTTTTTCTGTAATATGTTGTTTGTATTGGCGTAAGAAAGTTGATGGATGGGTTATGTTTGTAACCATGAATCTTTATACTGCGTAACCATCTTTAATACACCGCCTCCAGAGCCCTTGTGTGGTGGTTATAGTTGTTAGGGGTTGCCAGCTTATCGGCCAGCTCTCTCTAAATTTCTCTAGCGTTTTCAATGAGTTATGTCTCTAATTCGGAGGCGCTAGAACATGGTGCAGAAACTGGTACGGAACAGAAAGTCCTACCTTCTACTTCGTGGTCGAACCTATTACTTCAGGTGCTCGATCCCATCCCAAGCAAGAACGTTATGTCCTTCACTTCCTGTTGAGGTGAAGCGTAGCCTTCGCGCTGATTCATACTTTGAGGCGGTCGCCTTAATTTCCCCAAAGCTTGAGCTTATTAAGCTGTTACAGCGGTGTGCTGACACCGAGTTATTAAAGCGTCTGATGGCTAGCCTGTTGGACTTCTCTGCTGAGTTTAAGGGATGATTCAAGGAGAGGCTGAGCGGGCTTCAGGTGCAGCGTGAGAGCGTTTCTAATTGTGGTGGTTGTAAGCACTAGCTTTATTGTATTAGTAACCAATAAGATATTTGCTGTGGTTAGGGATTATTTTTCTTGTTGTTTTTGCAATTAAAATACAAATAGTTACAGTCAGCGGGACTATAAATAAATATAGAAGCCAAGAGTCACTCCAAGCAGAGCTGGGATTTGGTTTTAAGTTTAATAGGGCATGCAGCACATATATGTGGACAAAGAAAATGCTAAAGCTGGTGGAGGCCACGGTGTGCACTATGTGATTATTGTAGCTTTCAAATCTGTTTAACCAAACCATAAAGAAAATGGACATAAATATTTTTTGAATTATGGCGACATCAATGCCTTTGAATTCGAAAATCGGCTGATTGAAACTAGACGTAACCCCAGTTAGAGCTTCAATAATCGCAAAAAATATGACAGCAGAAAGTAAATAGACTTCTTTCCCGGATAGTGCGTTGTACAGTTGAGTTCTATTGATTGAGCACATTATTCCTATAAAGTAGACAGGCGTAAAATATAGGACAGACTGAAATAAACCTATGCTGCCATGCGGTCTATGGATCAACATCGATACAATGGTGAACGCAAATATTATTGCAAGCTGGCATGGCGGTCTAATCTTAATAAAATAAACATGGAGCGGCGATAATAAAAAGGTAACCAAAATAAACGGAATATACCAAAAAGGACCTGAAACTCCGCCAGTAACGTAGTATTTAAGGGTGGGGATAATGAGTTCATCGGTCACTCCAGCACCCGATGGTAGAAAAAAATCGTCATGTACTTTTAGCCCTAAAACCACGTGTCCATATACAAAAGGAGCTGCACATATCAGGTACGGTGTCAGTAGACTTTTGAATTTTGAAGAAGCAAAACGCTTGTATGTAAACTTCTTATAGAAAATATGATGGAATAGGACTCCAGATATAAAAACAAATAAGCTTGTTCCTCCGCCTATGATATTTTCAACCACTTTTTCCGGTAACGAGTTGAGCTCGAGTTCGGCAACGAAAAAAGAATGGCCAGCCACAATAAAAAGCACAGCAATCGCTCTAAAGTGATTGAATGAATTTATGTGCATGTAACTCTCTTCCTTGAAGGTTCGCGCCGGGCTACGGTTAGCAGGTTGCAGCTGGGAGTGTTTTTATATTTTGGTTATTATGCTCTTTTCAATGTTTTTTCAATCATGTCGTAGATGCACAGGGGTGTCAGAGCTATTGGTGATCGTATGGCTATTATGTAATTCTATACCTTATAAGTGAGTGGTTGGTATTTTTTGGCTGACCGTTTCGTCCCTTATGTCGCAGCGGTGTGTTTTGGTGTAAAGCAGGGTTTCGTTTGTAACCGCGATCACCTATCATTTGTAACCATCTGAAATTTACCTACTTTTAGAGCCTTTGTGTATAGGGCTATCCTATTTAGTGCTGCGGGCTTATCGGCCAGCTCTCAACTTCTTTATTTTATGTTTTCAGTTGGTTGGGAATGTATTTCTGTCTTTGCAGCTTTCTTGGTGCCCTGCTATTTCCATTATGCTTTAAAACTTGTAAGTGATTGGCTGAGGTGGTGTGTTCAGGTACATTGCTGGGAAATGCTTTTTGGTCAGATTTTTGAGCGAGGCAGGAATTCTGAAGGCCGGGCTATTGATAATATGGTGGCGCGGAGGCGACAGGAAATTGACTCGGTACTGAAACGCCAAAATAGATCATTACGATTCGACGCAAGGGCTGTATGACGCCCCGCGGTGTGTTTGAGGTTGTTAATTAGCCGGTTTTTGTTGCTCGGCGATTATTGGGCGTAATTCTTTCTTTAACCCAGCTTCCGCTTTTTGTTAGCTATAGCGGTTTGCTTGTGTATTATGTGCGAACTTTTGTCTTGATGGCTGGCCGGTTTCAGATTTTGTGCTGTAGATCTTAGTTGTGATGAGTATAAAATAATTTCTATTATGACTAAAAATTCTATACTCCTAGAATCTACATTAACTTCGACAATTACCTTTTTGTTTTCCTGATCCTTCCTCTTCAGTTGTTCTCTTCTTACTCTATCAGAATCACGTAAGTCATTGTGTTTTAAGGGCAAAAGCCCTGTTTGCCAGCCCCGCTGGCGGTTGACACTGCGGCTGCGTGTTTCTATAGTGTCAAATAGTGGGGAAAAGTGGGTAAAAGTGGTGTTTTCCCTCCTGTAATTAATTTTTAGGGCAGTGGAGAAACTCAGTGTTTCGTGGGGTTACCAACATCAATCTGGACGCCAAGGGCCGTATGGCCATGCCGACGCGCTATCGTGAGCGTTTGGCGGAGCATTGTGGCGGCCAGATGGTAGTAACCATTGATACCGAAGAGCACTGTTTGCTGATTTATCCTATTGATGAATGGGAAGTGATTCAACGCAAGATTGATGCGTTGCCTAGCTTTAACCCTGCAGCTCGTCGTATTCAGCGTTTGCTGATTGGTCATGCCACCGATATTGATATCGATGGTAGCGGCCGCTTGTTGCTGACTCAGCCATTGCGTGACTATGCGCAACTGGACAAAAAAACCGTATTACTGGGACAGGGCAAAAAATTTGAATTGTGGAGTGAGGAATTGTGGATGCAACGTCGTGACGCCTATATCGAAGATAAAGGCAGTAGCGAAGGGTTGCCCGATGAACTTCTATCATTGTCGTTGTAACGGATGAGTGACTATAACGCACATGATTCGGTCCTCCTAAACGAGGCCGTCGACGCACTGGTTATTGATCCTGATGGCTGCTATGTGGATGGCACCTTCGGTCGCGGTGGTCACAGCCGCGTCATTTTAAGCCGCCTTAGCGCTAAAGGTCGGTTGCTGGTTATCGATAAAGACCCTCAAGCTATTGCCTACGCTCATGAGCACTTCTCCGATGATGAGCGGGTGATTATTGGGCACGCCTCTTTTGCGGAGTTAAAGGCGTTAGCCGCGGCTAACAATCTCGAAAATGGCATCACCGGCGTATTGCTGGATTTAGGCGTGTCTTCTCCTCAGCTAGATGATCCCGAGCGCGGTTTTAGTTTTACTCAGGATGGTCCGTTGGATATGCGCATGGATACCAGCCGCGGTCAAAGCGCCGCCGAATGGATAGCCGAAGCGAGCGAAGAAGAAATCTCTACGGTGCTGAAGGAGTATGGCGAGGAACGATTTGCCCGCCGTATGGCCAAAGCCGTTGTCGCCGAGCGAGCACAACGACCTTTTACTACCACAGGCCATCTGGCTGAGGTGATTAAGCAGGCCAATCCGGCTTGGGAGAAGGGCAAAAACCCATCCACTCGAGCTTTTCAGGGGATTCGAATTTTTATCAATCGTGAGTTGGATGATTTGGCTATTGTGCTAGATCAGGCGGTTGATTTATTGGCGGACAAAGGACGGCTGGTGGTAATCAGCTTCCATTCGCTGGAAGACCGTATTGTGAAGCGGTTTATCCTCAAACAGGAAAAGGGTGAGCCGTTGCCACGTTATTTGCCGATCACCGCGGATCAAGTGGAGACACGTTTGAAGCGCATCGGCAAAGCGGTGAAGGCGTCCGAGCAGGAATTAAAAGATAACGTGCGTGCGCGTAGTGCCATTATGCGTATTGCCGAGAAGGTGGGCTGAAATGACGGTGCCTTTACTGTTCAGTAAAGAGTTTATGGGTACTGTTTCGTTGCTGTGTCTGTTGCTGATGTCGGCGGTAGGGGTGGTGTATGTGAGTCACCTTAATCGCCATGTCTTTAGTCAGTTTCAGGCGGCGTTGCAGGAACGGGATCGATTGGATATTGAATGGGGTCAGTTGCTGCTGGAACAAAGCGCACAGGCGCAGCATGCCCGCGTTGAACAAATCGCCAGAAAACGTCTGGCAATGAAAGCTCCTGATGCAAGTGAAATTATATTGGTTCAGTGGTGAGAGCTACGGTGAAAAAACGGCAGGCAGCTACTCAGAAAGTAACCGCAGCATGGCGTTATCGCTGTGCAGTGGGCTTGCTGGTGTCTGCTTTTTTGGTTATTGGCTGGCGCGTTGTGGACTTGCAGGTGCTCAATCACGATTTCCTCAATGGTCAGGGCGATGCACGTATTCTGCGTGTTGAGCAGGTTAATGCTTACCGTGGCATGATTCTGGATCGTAACTCCGAACCGCTGGCCGTTAGCACGCCGGTGGTTTCTATTTGGGCGAATCCTCAGCAAATTATTGATGTGCCGACAGCGGCCTCATTGCTGGCAAAACCGTTGGGGCTGTCTTCCAAAATTCTTCAGCAGCGGTTGATGGCCAAAGGTAGTCGTGAGTTTGTTTACCTGAAACGCCAGTTAACGCCAGCCCGCGCTGAGCAAGTCATGGGCCTGGAGTTGGCGGGCATTCATACGCAGCGCGAATTCCGTCGTTATTATCCTGCCGCAGAAGTGGCAGCGCATTTGGTTGGTTTTACGGATATCGATGACAATGGCCAGGAAGGTTTAGAGCTGGCCTATGATGAATGGTTACACGGTGAGGCCGGTAAGAAACGCGTATTGAAGGACCGCCGTGGCCGAATTATCAAAGATTTGCAGTTGATAAAAAGCGAGAAGCCGGGTCAGAATTTGAACCTGAGTATTGATCTGCGTCTGCAATATTTGGCCTATCGTGAACTGAAGGCAGCGGTTAAAGAGCACAAAGCTAAATCCGGGCACATGGTGTTGTTGGACGCACAAACAGGTGAAGTATTGGCGATGGTGAATCAGCCGTCCTACAACCCCAACAACCGCAGAACTATGAATCACACTAATCTGCGCAATCGTGCCATTACTGATGTCTTTGAGCCGGGTTCAACCATGAAGCCGCTGACGGTTGCAGCGGCACTGGAGTCAGGTAAGTTCACAACTTCGTCCATGATTAAGACTGCGCCGGGGTATTTGCGTGTAGGTCGTAATGTTATTCGTGATCACCGCAACTACGGCACGATTAATCTGGCGACTTTGATTTCCAAGTCCAGCAACGTTGGTGCCAGTAAGTTGGCGTTGGAAATGGATGTGGAAAGCGTAGTGGGAATGTTCCGCGATGTCGGACTGGGGCAGGATACGGGCAGTGGTTTTCCCGGTGAGCGTATTGGTTTGTTGCCCTATCACAGCCGCTGGCCTGATATTGAAAGAGCGACCTTGTCATATGGCTACGGCCTTTCTGTGACTGCCTTACAGTTGGCGCAGGCTTATACCGTGTTTGCTAACGAAGGTGAAGTTAAACCGATTTCGTTGCTGCGCCAAGAAGAGGTTGTTCCGGGCAAACCAGTGATGAGCGGAAAAACGGCTAATGCACTACTGGGTATGATGGAGAATGTGATTAAAAAAGGCGGCACAGGTACTCGTGCAAGTATTCCTTTTTACCGTGTGGCGGGGAAGACTGGCACCGTTCACAAACTCAGCAAAGGCGGTTATCAAGATGACAAATACCTGGCAGTGTTTGCCGGCTTGGCACCTGCCAGCAATCCGCGTGTAGTTGCCGTGGTGGTGATTGATGAGCCAGGTGGTAATGAGTATTACGGTGGAGAAGTTGCGGCACCGGTGTTTTCCCGTGTTGTGGCCGGTGCATTGCGACTGATGAATGTTTCCCCAGATGACGTTGTCAGCGGTGATAACGTGGTGATGGCAGGCAAGAAAATGCAGGGGCATAAATCATGAGCCAATCTGCGCCTTGTTTTGAAATGACATTAGAGCAGCTGTTTGCCGGCTATGGGCAAACCGAGACGGCTTCAGAAATACGCATTCAAGATATCAAACTGGATAGCCGCCAGGTTAATCCCGGAGACTTGTTTGTGGCCCTCAAAGGTGCCGAGCTGGATGGCACAGCCTTTATTGGCAACGCCGTCAAACGTGGCGCGGTGGCTGTGGCGGTTGATGCCAGCCAGACAGCAGCGGCAAATGGTTGTGTTGTGCCGGTGATTGGCATTAATAATATTGAACAACGACTCGGCGAGTTGGCCGATCGGTTTTTCCAGCAGCCTTCACGCCAATTATGCGTGGTAGGCGTTACCGGTACCAACGGTAAAACATCCTGCTGTCATTATATCGCGCAAAGTTTGCAGGCAGCAGATGTCAGTTGTGGCGTGATTGGTACCTTGGGTTGGGGTGAAATTGGCGCGCTTAAGAGCACTGGCAATACCACGCCGGATGTGATTTCCGTACACCGTATGCTAGCGCATTTTGTTGCCGGTGGTTGTCAGGTGGTGGCGATGGAAGTTTCTTCGCATGGGTTGGATCAGTCGCGTGTTAGCGGCGTGCATTTTGATACGGCGGTGTTCACTAACCTGACGCGTGATCACCTGGATTATCACCAGACCATGCAACAGTACGGGGAAACTAAACGCAAGTTGTTTGATGTGCCGGGGCTGCAGCATGCAGTGCTAAATGCAGACGATAACTTTGGTGATCAAATTTATCGTGCTTTATCCGGTAAAAAACAGAATGAAATACAGGTGCTGGGCTACGGCTTTGATTCTGATGCCGGGCAAGCAACTGACGTGCATGCTTCAAGCATTCAGTTTAGCGTCAACGGCATTCGAGCTCGTATCAGTTCGCCGTGGGGAGAAGGTATTTTAAGCAGCCCATTATTGGGCCGCTTTAATTTAAGTAATTTATTAGCGGTTTTTTCGGTGTTGTGCCTGCAGGGCGTCAGTATGGATAAGGCGCTAGCTGTAATCGCCTCGCTGGAAACGGCGCCGGGACGTATGCAACGTTATGGTGGTCCAAATTTGCCACTGGTGGTGGTTGATTATGCCCACACCCCGGATGCCTTAATGGTGGCGCTGGCGACATTGCAAGAATTCTGCACAGGTCGTGTTATCTGTGTTTTTGGTTGTGGCGGTGAGCGTGATCGTGGCAAACGTGCGCAAATGGCGAAAATTGCCGAGCGCCTTAGTGATCAGGTGATTGTCACCAATGACAACCCACGTCGTGAGTCAGAACAGGCCATTATCGACGACATTATGGAAGGTATTAACCATCCCCTGAAAACGCGGGTTTGCATGGATCGTGCACAGGCAATCCAGTTAGCTGTGGATATGGCTGGGGCGGACGATGTGGTGTTGGTCGCCGGTAAAGGGCATGAAAAATATCAGGAAGTGGGCGCTACGCGCATAGCCTTTAGTGATGGTGAACAGGTGAAACTGGCGCTGGCCTTAAAAGTACGAGAAATAAAAGCTGATCAGCATGGATCGGAGGATGAGTCATGATTTCAAATTTGACTCTTGCTGGAGTGAGTGCACGTTTGGACGGTTCGCTGGTTAATGGTGATGCTGAGTTTTCCTCCGTCACGATTGATACCCGTAAGCTTCAGGCTGGTGATTTGTTTGTTGCCATTAAAGGCCCCAATTTTGATGGCCACGCCTTTGTTGAAAAAGCGCGGGCCGCGGGAGCTGTGGCGGCGGTTGTTGAGCAACAGGTTGATAGCCCACTACCTCAACTGGTCGTTGAAGACAGCCGCGATGCGTTGGGTTTGCTGGGTGCAATCAACCGTGAAAACTTTACCGGACCGATGCTGGCAATGACTGGCAGTGCCGGTAAAACAACCGTCAAGGAAATGTCAGCAGCGATCCTTGGCCAGCTGGGTAAGACGCTGGCCACGCAGGGTAATTTTAATAACGAGCTGGGTGCACCGCTAACGTTGCTGCGTTTATCTAACGAGCACCAATATGCGGTACTTGAACTGGGTGCTAGCTCCATTGGTGAAATCGCTTACACGGCGGCCTTGGTGCAGCCCGATGTCGCTATTATTACCAATGCGGCTGAGGCGCATATTGAAGGCTTTGGTTGCCTGAATAATGTCGTACAGGCCAAGGGTGAAATTCTTGATGCCCTACCAGCACGTGGTGTAGCCGTCATCAATGGCGATGACTTGAATGCTTACAAATGGAAAGCACGAGCCGGTGATCGTCGCCAACTGATGTTTAGCCTCGCTGAAAATATCGGTGCTGATTATTACGCCGGTAACTGTCAGTTACAGGAAAATGGCGGTTATGCCTTTGAGCTGGTCAGCCCGCAGGGCGTGATTAATGTCACCTTGAATCATTTGGGTCAGCACAACATTGCTAACGCGTTGGCTGCTGCAGCGGCGACCAGTGAGTTGGGCGCTAGCCTGGTTCAGATCAAAGCAGGATTGGAAGCGGTAGCGCCTGTTGCCGGACGTTTGACCTGTACTGCGCTGGACAATGGCGCACGTATTATCGATGACAGTTATAACGCCAACCCTGAATCGCTACGCGCGGCCATTGATGTTTTGAGCCAATGCCGCGGCCACAAAACATTGGTGCTGGGTGACATGGCTGAGCTGGGCGATTCGGCGTTGCATGATCATCAGGAAGCGGCACGTTACGCGCTCAATCAAGGTATCGATAATCTGATGACGGTGGGTAGCCTGAGTGCTCATGCGGCACGTGAATTCGGTCCACAGGGGCATGCCTTTGTGGATCATGACAGTTTGATTGAAGCGCTCAGGAATAGGATGAACGGTAATGTCACGGTGCTGGTTAAGGGGTCTCGCAGTGCTCACATGGAACGCATTGTGCAGGCCTTTACAGGTGGAGAATACGAATGTTAGTAAGCCTTGCTGATTACTTGTCGCAGTACGTCAGCTTTTTTGGCGTTTTTCAGTACCTGACGCTGCGGGGGATTTTGGGCGTGATCACCGCGCTGACAATTTCCTTGCTGGTGGGGCCGGTGATGATTCGTCGCCTGAGCTTTCACCAGATTGGCCAAGCGGTACGTGATGATGGTCCAAAAAGCCATCTCAGTAAACGTGGTACACCTACCATGGGTGGTGCGTTGATTTTGGTAGCGATTATGGTCAGCACCCTGTTATGGGGTGATTTGTCTAACCGTTACGTTTGGGTTGTGATTGGCGTCACCTTTGTGTTTGGTGCCGTGGGCTGGGTTGATGATTACCGTAAAGTGGTTGAAAAAAATTCGCGTGGTCTGCCGGGTCGTTGGAAATACCTGTGGCAGTCAGTGGGCGGTATCGCCGCTGCGAGCTTCCTGTATTACACTGCCACCTCACCGGCAGAGACTGAACTCATTGTGCCGTTCTTTAAAGATGTGGCATGGCAAATGGGCATCTTTTATATCGTTTTTTCCTACTTTGTAATTGTCGGCACCAGTAACGCGGTCAACCTGACCGATGGTCTGGACGGCTTGGCGATTCTGCCCACCGTGATGGTCGGAGCAGCGCTGGGCATTTTTGCCTATTTGAGCGGGCACACTCAGTTTTCGGAATACCTGAACATCCCTTATCTGCCAGGAGCTGGCGAGCTGGTTATTTTCTGCGGCGCCATTGTTGGTGCCGGTTTGGGTTTTTTATGGTTCAACACTTACCCCGCGCAAGTCTTTATGGGCGATGTCGGTGCATTGGCGCTGGGTGCTGCGTTGGGTGTTGTGGCAGTTATTGTGCGTCAGGAATTTGTGCTGTTCATCATGGGCGGCGTATTTGTGATGGAAACCGTGTCGGTTATTTTGCAGGTGGCGTCTTTCAAACTGACGGGCAAGCGTATTTTCCGTATGGCGCCGATTCATCACCATTTTGAATTGAAAGGCTGGCCAGAACCTCGGGTCATTGTGCGTTTCTGGATTATCACCGTGATTTTGGTGTTGATCGGTTTATCTACGTTGAAACTGCGTTAAATAGAAAGGGTTGAGAGAACGTGACTAAACGAATAGCAAACATCGTGGTAGGGCTGGGTAAAACCGGCTTTTCCTGTGTGCGCTATTTAGCTGCGCGGGGCATTGATTTCATGGTGGTTGATTCTCGTCAGGAGCCACCGTATCTAGCTCAGTTACAGCAGCAATTTCCAGCTGTTGAGGTTCAGCTTGGTGGACTGGATGCGGCGCTGTTGAGTAATGCCGAGCGATTGATTATGAGCCCCGGGTTGGCGCTTGATCAGCCAGCTATTCAACAGGCAATTGCCAGCGGTACGCATATTGGCAGTGATATAGATCTGTTCTGTGAAGCGGTCAGTGCACCGATTGTGGCGATTACCGGCTCCAATGCGAAAAGCACGGTGACCACGCTGGTAGGTTTGATGGCTGAACAAGCCGGCAAAGCTGTCGGTGTGGGCGGTAATCTGGGTACACCGGTACTGGAGTTGCTGGCCGATGGTGAAAAAGAATTATATGTGCTGGAGTTATCGAGTTTTCAGCTGGAACTGACTGAAAAATTGAATGCTGAAGTGGCGACAATTTTGAATGTCAGTCCTGACCACATGGATCGCTACGACAGTTTTACAGCCTACATGGAAGCAAAAAGGCGTGTCTTTAATGGTTGCGCACAGGTTGTCGTTAACAGCGATGAAGACCTGTTACCAGCACCGGCGGGTAAGGTCAAACTGTGGCACTACAGCATTGAAGACATCGCTAAAAATGACAGTGATTTTGGTCTTGCCGAGCAGGCCGGTGAAAGTTGGTTGATGCAAGGTGAACAGCCATTAATGGCTGTCAGCGAAGTAAAAATTAAAGGTCTGCACAATACCAGTAATGCACTGGCGGCGTTGACGTTGGGTGCAGCGGTTGGCTTACCGCTTGAGCCCATGTTACAGACCCTGCGTGAATTTGCGGGTTTAGCGCACCGTTGTCAGTGGGTCGCAAATAAAAATGGAGTGGATTACTACAACGACTCCAAGGGCACCAACGTCGGCGCAACGGTTGCTGCGCTCAATGGCCTGGGGCCCGCCAGCAAAGGTATTGTGTTAATTGCTGGTGGTGATGGCAAAGGCGCTGATTTTGATGATTTGCAGCAACCGGTGTGGCTGTATTGCTCACATTTGGTGTTGCTGGGTAAAGATGCACAGCGTTTAGAAGATTTGTTGGCAGAAGAAGTGCCGGTATCCCGCGTGACAACGATGGCCGGGGCCGTTGAGGTTGCTGCCTATGTAGTCGCGCAACAGGAACATCGGGGTGATGTGGTGTTGTTGTCACCGGCCTGCGCCAGTCTAGATATGTTTGCCAATTTTGAAGCACGGGGCGATGCCTTTGTGCAGGCAGTGGGGGCTCTTTAATGGAACTGCTAGTTAAAGCAAGAGCCAAAATGAAGTTCTCAGGCATCAGTATGCCTACTTTACCGGTTGATGTAGCGCGGCGTTTAGATTTGCCGTTGATTTTATTGACTGCTGCGCTGCTGGTAATTGGTGTGATTATTGTGACATCGGCATCGATGGAAGTGGCCAGTGCCAAACATGGTAATCCCTTTTATCACCTGATTCGTCATACGGTGTTTTTGAGCTTGGCGTTAGGTTTTGCAACCTTTAGTTTTCTGCTGCCGATGAAGGCCTGGGATCGTATGGGTTGGGCGCTACTGTTAGCTGCTTTTGTGCTGCTGGTACTGGTGATTACACCGGGGATTGGCCGAGAGGTGAATGGCAGTATGCGCTGGATTCGCTTAGGACCGATCAATATTCAGACATCAGAGCTGGCCAAATTATTTATGGTGGTGTATCTGGCTGGCTACCTATCAAGACGTTTGCGCGAAGTGCGTACTCACTGGCAGGGTTTTGCTAAACCCATGGCTGTGTTGGTTTTGATGGTATTGCTGCTGTTAATGGAGCCTGATTTTGGTGCCTCGGTGGTATTGATGACTGCCGCGTTGGGTATGATGTTTTTAGGGGGAGTGAGGCTCACGCAATTCCTGGTATTGATTTGCGTGAGCCTTACATCTATTGGTGCATTGGCGATGTCGCAGCCTTATCGAATGCAGCGTCTGGTGACCTTTATGGATCCTTGGGCGAAGGAAAATGTATTCGACAGCGGGTATCAGCTAACGCAGGCACTCATCGCTTTTGGGCGTGGTGAGTGGCTGGGTGTTGGTATCGGTAACAGTGTACAAAAACTGTTTTATCTGCCCGAAGCTCATACCGATTTTGTTTACGCAATTCTGGCGGAGGAAACCGGGCTACTGGGTTCAGCTCTGGTGATTGCGCTGTTCTTGCTGTTGGCGTGGCGCATTATGCATATTGGCCGTCAGGCGGAGAAGCTGGAGCAGTTCTTCTCAGCCTACGTCACCTACGGCATTGCGTTGTTATTCAGTGCCCAAGCGTTAATCAATATTGGCGTGAACACCGGACTGCTGCCTACAAAAGGGCTGACGTTACCGCTGCTGAGCTATGGCGGCAGTAGTTTGATCGTGTGCTGTATTTCACTGGCGATGGTGTTGCGGGTGGATTATGAGAATAAATGTCTGATTGCCGATGGTGGTACAGAAACCGGTTTTACTAAAACGGAGGTGGATAAATGAACACTTCGTTGCAGGGTAAAACGGTGTTGGTGATGGCCGGAGGTACCGGTGGACATGTATTCCCGGCGCTGGCGACAGCCGAGGTGTTGCAGCAGCACGGCCTTAACATTGAGTGGCTGGGTACCGAGCGTGGCATTGAATCCGATCTGGTGCCTAAGGCTGGCATTCCGTTGACCTGTATTCGAGTCGCTGGTTTACGTGGCAAGGGCAAGCTGAGTTTGCTATTGGCACCCTTTAAATTAGTGATTGCGCTGTGGCAGGCATTAGCGGCAGTGCGAAAAATTAACCCCGTGTGCGTTTTAGGCATGGGTGGTTTTGCCTCCGGACCGGGTGGCCTTGCAGCATGGATATTGCGCAGACCGCTGGTGATCCACGAACAGAATGCAGTGGCTGGCATGACCAATAAGTATTTAGCGAAGTTTGCTTCCCGCGTACTGACGGCATTTCCTGGCGCGTTGGGTGAAAAAGGCGAGCAGGTGGGTAATCCGCTGCGTGGCGCCATTGTTAATTCACCTGCGCCGGAACAGCGCATGCAGGATCGTACCGGCAAATTACGCCTGCTAGTGCTGGGTGGTAGTTTAGGCGCTCAGGCACTGAATGAAACAGTGCCGGCGGCATTAGCCAGCATGCCTGAAAGTGACCGCCCGGAAGTTTGGCATCAGGCTGGTAAACGAAATTTAGCCGCGGCTGAGCAGGCGTACCAAGACCATGCGAGCGCCGGCAAAGTAACCGCTTTTATTGATGATATGGCCGCAGCCTATCAATGGGCAGATGTGGTGTTGTGTCGCGCTGGAGCATTGACCGTATCCGAAGTGGCCTGTGCCGGTGTAGCGGCAATTTTTGTGCCCTATCCCCATGCCGTGGATGATCATCAAACCGCCAACGCACGTTATTTAGAGAACAATGATGCGGCCATTATCGTGCCGCAATCACAATTAACGGCCCAGCGTTTAGCTGAGTTGTTAACCACAGAATTTAGTGATCGTGTGCGACTTTTACAGCGCGCACAAAATGCCCGAGCGGTGGCGCAGAATGATGCGGCACAACGGGTGGCGTCACGTTGTTTGGAGCTTTGTCATGGCTGATATAAAACACACCGCTGGTGTGATGATTCCTGAAATGCGTCGTATCCGCCAAATCCATTTTATTGGTATTGGTGGCGCGGGCATGAGCGGTATTGCCGAAGTATTACTGAACCAGGGCTACAGCATCAGTGGCTCCGATATGCGTCAGAGCCGCGTGACTGATCGTCTGGTGGCAATGGGCATGCAGGTCTTTATTGGTCACCGCGAAGAAAATGTAAAGGACGCCGATGTGGTGGTGACTTCCACGGCGATCAATGAAGAGAATCCGGAGATTATCTTTGCTCGCAAACATCGTATTCCGCTGGTACCGCGTGCTGAAATGCTCGGTGAGCTTATGCGTTATCGCCACAGTATTGCGGTAGCCGGCACCCACGGTAAAACCACCACCACCAGTCTGTTGGCGTCACTGCTGGCTGAGGGTGATCTGGATCCAACTTTTGTGATTGGCGGCTTGTTGAACAGCGCCGGAACTAACGCCAAGCTGGGCGCCAGTCGTATTCTGGTGGCCGAGGCCGATGAAAGTGATGCGTCATTCCTGCACCTGCAGCCGATGACGGCCATTGTCACTAACATTGATGCTGATCACATGAGCACCTACGGCGGTGATTTTTCCAAACTGACGGATACCTTTATCAGCTTCCTGCATAACCTGCCATTTTATGGGCTGGTAGTGACCTGTATCGATGATGATAACGTGAAGTCGATTCTGCCCAATGTTAGCCGTCCGGTGATTACCTACGGTGTGGCGGAAGAGGCCGACTATCGCGCCGTCGATATCCAGCAAATCGGCTTGCACATGACCTTCACGGCCAAACGTCCGGCTGAACACAAGGATCTTGAGGTGACACTGAATATTCCCGGTCATCACAACGTGTTAAATGCCATGGCAGCGATTGCCGTAGCCACCGATGAAGGTGTCAGTGACGAAGCCATTTGCACGGCGCTGAAAAAATTTGAAGGGGTGGGTCGACGCTTCCAGGTTTGTGGCGAATTCGATACGCCCAATGGCAATGTCTTGATGGTGGATGATTACGGCCACCACCCACGCGAAGTAAAAGCCACGCTGGATACGGTACGCGCTTCCTGGCCGGATCGTCGCCTGGTGATGCTCTATCAGCCACATCGTTACAGTCGTACCCGAGATTTGTTTGAAGATTTTATTCAGGTGCTATCCGAAGTGGATGGCTTGCTGCTGATGGAGGTTTATCCGGCTGACGAAGAGCCGATCCCTGGTGCCGATGGCCGCAGCCTGTGTCGTAGCATTCGTCAACGTGGGTTGGTTGATCCGGTATTTATCGATCATGGTGAAGATGTGATGACGGTGTTGGCGAGAGAGCTTAAAGATGGCGATGTCCTATTGACTCAGGGTGCAGGCAACATTGGTGCGCTGTCAGTACAGCTGGCAGACATGCAGTTGAAGTTAAAGAGTGAGGGATAAAGGGTGAGTCAGGCCGTGAATGACAAATTTGCGACAGTGAATCCTGCTGATTTTGGCCGGGTGGCGGTACTGATGGGCGGCCGCGCGGCAGAACGTGAAATCTCCCTGATCAGCGGTAAAGCGGTGCTTAAGGCGCTGCTAGCTGCGGGTGTGGATGCCTTTGCTATTGATGCTTTTGGCCCCAGCGGTGAGGAATCGCTGATTGATCAGCTACAGGCCCAGCCGGTGGATACGGTGTTCAACATGGTTCACGGCGGCGAAGGCGAGAACGGCAGCATTCCTTGCCTGCTGGCAGCGATGGCTTTGCCTGTTACCGGTTCGGCTATGGCTGCGTCGGCGCTGGCGATGAACAAATCACAGTGTAAATTTTTATGGCAGGGCATGGCGTTACCGACCGCAACGTTCAGCGTGTTAACGGCTGACAGTAACTGGCAGCAGGTGTGTGATGAATTGGCTTTGCCGTTGATGGTTAAACCCGGCAGTGAAGGCTCCAGCATTGGTATGAGCAAGGTAGATCGCGCTGAAGATTTGCAAGCGGCCTATGAAGAGGCGGTGCAGTACGACCAAACGGTGATTGCCGAGAGCTGGATCAGCGGTGGTGAATACACGGTTGGCATTATTAAAGGCCAGCCACTGCCTGGCATTAAGCTGGAAACGGCGCGGGAGTTTTATGACTACCAGGCTAAATATGTGGATGACGATACCCAGTACCTGATCCCCTGTGGCCTGTCGGTCGAGAAGGAACAACAAATGCAGGCGTTGGCGTTACGCGCTTTTGACAGTCTGGACTGCAATGGTTGGGGACGTGTGGACTTAATGTTGGACGAAAAACGCGATGAATTTTTAGTGCTGGAAGTAAACACCATTCCGGGCATGACCGATCACAGTCTGGTGCCGATGGCGGCAGCAGCACTCGGGCTCGATTTTGAGGCATTGGTGTTGCAGATATTAAGTACCGCTCGTTGAAATAGAGAATGAAATAAAAAGTAGAGATGAAAAAAAATAAACGCAAACGACAGGGTGCGACTCGCACCAGCGCAGTGCAGGAACCGGTCCGTAGGCCGATTTCAGAGCTGCTGAGTTTACCGCTTAAGTTGTTGAAGGTGACGGCGGTTTGCGGTGTGTTGGCGGTTATTTTTTTAGGTGGTCAGCGTTTACTGGATAGTTTGGATCAACCGATTACGCAGGTCGAAGTGACCGGTGAGCTGATGCAAATTGATGAGGCTGCTATTGCGAGCTGGGTGCAGGGTCAGATTACCGAAGGTGTATTGCGAACGGATTTAAACAGTTTACAGACCCAGTTACAGGCGCGCCCTTGGGTGGCAAGAGCAGCAGTACGACGCAAATGGCCCGGTGTATTACACGTTAGCTTGCAGGAGCATGTGCCGGTAGCTCGCTGGAATGACAGAGCGCTATTGACGGCTCAGGGGCTGGTTTTTGAGCCGCAGATGTTGCCGGTTATGGGTAACGCTCCTCTGCTGAAGGGCGTGGATAGTAGTTCGCGGGAAGTGTTGCAGCAGTTCGCGCGTTTGCAGGCTGAACTGGCTGAGCTGAGCTTTCGCGTGGTGTCGGTGAAAAAATCAGAACGCGGCGCCTGGTTGTTGCAGCTTTTATCTGCCGAAACCTTGGCCGCTGGCGTGGCAGGTCAGGACGCATTGATTGAAGTAGCGTTGGGCAAGCAGGAGCTGACGGCTAGATTAGAACGTTTTAAAAACCTTTATCACAGTGTGTTGAGGGCGAAATTAAATGAAATTGAACGGGTGGATTTACGTTATACCAACGGTGTTGCAGTGCAATGGAAGACTGCACCGACGGTGAGTTAAGACCGCTTTTTATGACGATTGAAGGGTAATAGAGAACAGTATATGACCGGCTCGACTGGCAACAAGATGATCGTTGGTTTGGATATCGGCACCTCTAAGGTGGTCGCGATTGTGGGTGAAATTACACCCGACAACCGCATCGAGATAGT
>Ga0209395_1001387_pt1 | contig 33929 bp, 26 predicted proteins | sample GOMGulsemesocosm_3_FD_184635 | JGI IMG/M metagenome (GOLD analysis project Ga0209395, IMG submission 184635) | Methane-oxidizing microbial communities from mesocosms in the Gulf of Mexico - GOM9D Gulf of Mexico (SPAdes) (version 2) | ecosystem: Environmental > Aquatic > Marine > Cold seeps...
TTATATTATCCCCTGCTTCACTGGTGAGCACCATTTTTCCGCCATTTGACTCAGCCACAATCCCTGTTTTACCAGAAATTTTATTGATCTCATTAACCATTGCACTAACGTCGGTACTAGAGACTGTCGCAGAAAGACTGATAGGATCAGCATTTGAGCCTTGCAGCTCAAATGAAACTGAGGTGCCAGTACCAAAAGCCGCGAAATCAAGTTGAGTTAGGGTACGTGCATCAGCCTTGGCTGATGAGTCACTGTTGTTAATGTTATCGGCCAGTTGTTTGGCTGACCCTGCAGCAGCAGTACCACCATCTATTGGATCGCTTTGCCCCTCAGAACTCACTATTGTCACTGTACCGGCAGTGGTATTAGTAGATCCCACCGAACCATAGCCTACGCCAGTAGCAGTGTCTGCCCCTTGAATATCGAGTTGATATGCACCGATATCATCCGATGAAAAAGAAGACAAGCCCATGCTAACCGTTTCAAACGACTTAGCGCCAACCTGAAAACTCTCGGTGCCGAAACTACCATCAAGCAACTTACGTTCACCAAAGGTCGTTGTATCAGCGATACGGGTGATTTCTTGTTGAAGCTGGGTAACTTCTTCCTGAATCGCTCGTCTATCTTCCGGTGAGTTCGAGCCGTTGGCTGCTTGAATCGACAGATCTCGCATACGGTGCAAGATGTTGGTTGACTCTTGCAGTGCCCCTTCAGCAGTTTGCGCTAAAGAGATACCGTCACCCGCATTACGGATGGCCACATTAAGCCCCGAGATTTGCGAGGTTAAGCGATTAGAGATTTGCAAACCTGCTGCATCATCTTTAGCACTATTAATACGCAAGCCTGAAGACAAGCGCTGCATTGAAGTTGCTAGTGCATTGCCAGACTTGCCTAAGTTTCGCTGTGAGTTCAACGATGCGACGTTTGTTTGTACTGTAAGAGCCATAATATAGCCTCCACTTTAATGGCTTTGGCATCAAAGTGATGACAACAAGCCGGTATAATTATTAGGATTACTGCTTAGCTGTTTAATTAAATGCAATGGGTGTGCCACAAATTGTAAAAACACGCTATTTAAGAAACGTTTTTAAGGAATGCTTGCTGCCAAGGGCTTTAGCGAGCGTTTAAATTCTAAACTGAGCATGCGAGTTAGGCTCAAGATTAAAAAACCAGTCAAAGTTCTGACTGGTTAGAGCTGTTTTTCGACCTTGGTGGCAAAAAATGGCAGGTTCAATGTTAGTAGATTGGCTAAGTGGTTAAATTTTGACAACTATTGCCGAGGCGAGGATCAAGTGGCAATCACTTGCCACTCAACCATTCTGGATATTTAGCGGGTTAGAGATAGTTAAGCAGGTTCATGCCTTGTACTTTGGAGAATGCAGTTTGTGATGCTTGCAGGGCAAGCTTTTGCTTTTCGAAGTTAGAAATCGCTTCCACCATGTCTAAGTCTTCTAACGCTGAGCGCGACTTTTCGATGGTAAGGTTATAATCAAGATGACGTTCATTTTGACTCTCAGTAATTTGCATACGCGCGCCAATATCTGCCCGCACATTACCAAGGCGTGTTTGTACTTCGTCGATATCGCCAATAATATGACCAAATTCTAATTGACGCTGCGCTTCATCGACGCCTTGACCGTTTGGCGTATTGAGCCAATCGATTGCCTCTTTAATCACGCTAAAAGAATCGAACTTATCTTGTGGTGTTAAGGTAATGGAGTCCCCTGCTTGTGGCTGGCGTTTTAGTGTGGTTTCAATACCATTAAAACTAATGGTGTCGCCAGACACATAAGGGGCTTGCGTCGCTGGCAGTGTCGGATAGACTTGAGCGCCTAGGCTATCAAGCACAGTAACCCCAATATCGGTGCCGGGTGCAATCGGCGCAAAGTCAATCTTATATGTGTCCGGGCTGCCGACAGGTACGTAAACGGAGCGATCATCAATTACCGCGCTTTCGACAATGGCTCTTTCTACTTCATCAGATCCTGGGTTAAGGGCATAGGTTGGTTTAAAATCACCAAGGCTGTTATCAACAGTCATAAACAACTTCTCACCGGAGTCGCTGGTAGCAACCTGCACCCCAGGACCAACATTGGTCAACCGTTGACCGCGATCGCCCAAGTATAAGACACTGCCGTCAGACTGCTCTTCAAACGGGGATGTTTCATTTTGAAAACCGCCAAAAATATAGCTACCCGATTCATCTCGGGTATTGGCCAGCGACATCAACTCGTCAAAACGCGCCTCAAGTTCATCGGCAAGGGCTTTACGGGAGCCAGTGTCATTGGCAACACTGTTACCTTGCAACACCAGTTCTTTTACTCTAAACATCACTTCTTCGGCACTTTGCAAGGTAGTTTCTTCCACCGCAAGGCGTGAGTCGGCAAAGGTAATGTTGCTCTTGTATTGCTCAGTTATCGCTTGCTCTTGGCGAATATTTAAGATTGACGTGGCGGCAACCACATCATCCGCAGCAGTGAGCACACGCTTGCCTTCAGAAAGATTGAGCACTGACTGATTCACATCGCTCTGGCGATTGATGATATTGGTCGTGTTGGCGCTATAGAACTGACTGGTGGAAATACGCATAGTTTACTCCTATCTTGCTGCTTGGAGCAGAGTTTGGAAGATTTCATTGGCGGTGGAAATAACCCTTGCACTCGCCGAGTAAGCCTGTTGGAACCGCATTAAATTTGACGCTTCTTCATCAAGGTTAACCCCAGATGTATTAGACACCCGCGCGTTGGCTTGATCATACAATGTTTGCGAGGCGCCCGCTTCGATACGCGCCGACGCAGAGGCAGAACCCACATGGGTGATCGCCTCTTCATAGATGTCAGCCAGAGTTGAGCGACCATTATCGGCAAGTTGTTTATCGCTTAAGTCCGCCATCTTGATGATATTTTTGTTGTTACCCTCACCAAAAGCATAATCGACGTTATAAACTTCCGGCGCGTTAATCCCTTGACCAATCGCTTTACCTGCTAATGAAAAGCTCAAACCCACGCTGCTAAATTCTAGCGGCGCTGTCGTATAAGTAGCCGAAGTACCCAGCGCTGCGCCACTAGAGTCAAACATAGGTTGTGCAACGCCCGCACTATTAAGTACCTGATAATTGAAGGTGCCAACTGGCGACTCATACACTTCAATGGTGGCACCACTACCCTGTGCAGGAAACCCAGCCGCGCCAGTATTATCAACACTAGTGATGGTGAGTTTGGCGCTATTGACGTTATTTTCCGACGGAAAGGCTTCTACAATAGACGAGGTGGCAATTTGTTCTGGCAGACTAATCTCTAAATCGAGATGAGTTGCGCCCAGGCGTGTCGGCTGAATCACATAGTCATCACCATTAACTGGCACACCGCCTTGTTCAACAAATTTAAAACCATCACTCGTTGAGTAAGAGCGACTGCCAACAGCGGCAGCAGGATTATCAGCTACTAGGGTTTGACTCTTGCCCGTCGTATCATTGGTCAGCACGTAGTTGCCGCCAGTGAAAGTCAGTGAATAATCATTACCACTTAGCTGGTTAATGTCTGTTATTTCAACGGCACCGGCCAAGGTTCCGGTATTACTACCTTTACTCATGAAACGCTGCAAGGTCACTTGGGGGTCGTTAATATCTTTAAATAAATTTTGTCCGGGCTGCTCATTCAAGTCATAGCCTTGCGCTTGCACCTGATTAAATGCATCGGCAACACTTATCGCCATCTGCCCTACTTTATTGATAGTATCGGTTAGCACGCCATCTCGATAATGAATAATAGCGCCAAGACTACCACCTACGCTATCGGGCAGCAGTTGTTGTTGAATACCATTGGCAGACTCAATCACTACCTGCATCTTGTTTGGCTCGGGATCGCCCATGGTTGCCTTCATACTAAAGAAGGTTGTGCCGGTAACCAGAGTTTGACCACTGGCGATATAGACATTGAGCGCCTTATCTTTGGTTTCGACCGTCGATACCGTGGTGTAAGTTGATAACTCTTTGATCAGGCCATCACGGCGATCGAGTAAATCACTGGGCGTACCGCCGTTGGCCGAGGCTTTAACGATATCGCGATTGAGTGAGGCCAGTTGTTCAGCAATTTCAGAGACAATACTCGTACTCGCCGTTAATTCTTCATTGACCGCGTCAAATTCTGCCTGGAGTGAACGCTGCATCGATTCCATATTTTGCGACAGGGTATTGGCTTTGGATAAAAACACCTGCCGCAGACCGATATCACCAGGCGTATCGATCAGCGAATTTGTCGCCTTAAATAAATCATTAACTGAATTAGAAATGCTGGTACCAGTCAATGACATGGTTTCATCGAGGCGTTGTAATTTCTCGGCGGTGACAGCTGCGCCACTATTTAGGGTTTGATTAAATACCAGCTCATTAAAACGGAACTCGTCATAAACCCGCTCAATCTGCTGTACACGAGTGCCGGTGCCAAGAAAATTTGAACCTGAAGTCACCGGTAAGGTGGTATCTTGAATCACGCGCTGGCGGGAGAAGCCATCGGTGTTGACGTTGGCAATATTATGGCCTGTTGTACTTAACTGCTGCTGTGAGGATAATAAACCACCAACACCTAGTTGTAATAAATCAACACCCATAATTTTATTCCTTGCTCAAATACAAAATCAATTGGTTAGTTAACCAATTGATTAACTCGATTGAGGATAGCCATCACCTTATTTGCATAATTTGGATCGGTCGCATATCCCGCTTGTTGTATTCCTTGCAAAAAGCTTGCCGGATTTGAAACTTTTTCCAACGCTGGTTGATATCGCGGAGATTGTTGAATAAAGTCAGTGAAATCACTAAAACTCTGGCTAAAGTCATCATAGGCTCGAAACTGCGCTTTCTCTCGAACTGCAATGCCATCACGGTATTCAAGGGTCGACACATTCGCTTGTGCCCCATCCCAACGCTTGTCAGCCTTAATATTAAATAAATTAAAACTCGATTGGTCCGGTTGCTTATTGACAATTTTTTGACCCCAACCGGTCTCAAGTGCCGCCTGGGCAATTAACATCGTTGGCGATGCGCCCAATTCTTTGGCGGCCTGGTTCGCGAGCGGCAGTAATTTCTCGACAAAATCGCGCGCCGAGGAAAAACTTGGTTGTGGGGCAACCGGCGATGGTTGGTTACTAATGCTCGCGGGAGTATCTGTAGACGGTGCGGGTTTATTAGCTCCGCCTAGGTTGGCAACAGCGTCAGTCATTGGCAAGTTTGCGTTGCTTCTTAACACTGACGCAGGGGTATAACCGCTAACTTGAGGGCTAAGCTGCTGCACAATTAACTGCGCTAAGCCAAGGCTACCATTTTCGCTTAACTCGGTGGCCATCTGGTCATCATGCATGTTGCGATAGGTTTCGCTGCTTTGACTATTAAGCGCAGAGTCCGACTCGAAAGCTTTGTTAGCATCACGCATACTCTTTAACAGCATCTTCATGAAAATGCTCTCAAATTGCTTAGCGACCTTTTCCAGCGCTTTACTCTCATCGGCCTGCGCTTCTTTACGCAAATTATTTAATGAGGCAATATCTTGGTAATTCGATTGCGCAGCGCTTGGCATTGATTGTCCAAATAATGAATCCATATTAACCCCCTTAAATGACAATCAAGTCGCCGTGTAGCGAGCCAGCCTGTTTCAAAGCTTCTAATATCGCCATTAGATCTGACGGTGATGCGCCTACCTGGTTAACCGCTTGTACTAGCTCATCGAGGGTGGTGCCAGGCGCAAATTTGAACATCCGGCTATTGCCCTGACTAACATCGATTAGCGAGTTAGCCGTAACCACGGTTTCGCCGCCAGCAAGTTCATTAGGCTGCGAAGCAATGGGACTCTCGGCAATCGTCACCGTCAAAGAGCCGTGAGTAATAGCCGCTGGCTGCAAGCGTACTTGCTGACCGATAACGATGGTGCCTGTACGGGAGTTTACGATAATTTTTGCCGCTGCCATGGCAGGCTTAACGTCCATATTTTCCAGTACTGAGATGTAAGCAATGCGCTGGGCAAGTTGACGCGGCGCGCTGACTTCAATGGATGTTGCGTCAATTGGTCTTGCCACGCCTTCGCCTAACGTCTCGTTAATCACCCGAGCAAATTCTTGCGCGGTTGAGAAGTCAGAATGATGTAAATTAAAGGTGATAAAATCACCCTTTGAGAATGAGTTAGGAATTTCGCGCTCCACCGTCGCGCCATTTGGAATGCGCCCAACTGTTGGCGTGTTTTGGATAACCTTTGAGCCATCGGCTCCTTCGGCGCTAAAACCAGACACCATTAAACTCCCCTGAGCTACCGCATATACATTACCGTCAAGGCCTTTTAGAAAAGTGCGTAGTAATGTACCGCCACGTAAACTTTTTGCGCTACCGATCGAAGAGACCGTAATATCGATGGTTTGGCCTGACTTAGAAAATGCAGCCAAATTGGCATGAATAGCCACCGCCGCGACATTTTTTATTTTAGGTTTAATCCCCGCTGGCATAGAAATGCCAAAATTACGTAACATGGTGATAAAACTTTGGTCAGTAAATGGACTCTGCTCACCGCTTCCTGGCAAACCAACCACCAATCCGTAGCCTACCAGTTGGTTACTTCTAACCCCTTTAATTGAAGCCAAATCTTTAATTCTTTGCGCGTAAGCCTGATTAACAGTGCCTATAAGCAGTGCAAAGGTGCATAGCGATAGAAGTAATAGATTACGTTTTTTCATAGTAAGTCACCTGACGATTAATTGACGTTTTAAAACGGCCACCAACTACTATTGAAGAATCGTGCCAACCATCCCGCTTTTTGTGAATCAGCGAAAGATCCAGTGCCAGAATACTGAATTCGAGCATTCGCCACTCGGATAGATTCGATACGATTGTCGGCGCTTATGTCCTGTGGCCTGATGATACCGTTAAGACGAATAAACTCTTCGCCGTTATTTAAGGTGATCCATTTTTCGCCGCGTACAATCAAATTACCGTTTTCAAGCACCTGAACCACGCTTACCGAAATTGAACCAGTTAGACTGTTCGATTGATCGGCGCTGCCGGTGCCTTTAAATTGACTATTTTGATTGAGCCCTAACGACAATAAATTGCCGCCTACCGTGACATTTTTACCCAACGCAGTGACCGGTGACAACTTAGCGCTATTCTCTTTCTTGGTATTGCTATTGGCTTTCTTCTTGGCCGAGGTACTTTCACTCAATACCACTTCGATAATGTCGCCAACGCGACGTGCTTTGACATCCGCATACAGACTATTGAGGTTACTGGCATTAAACAGCGAGCCAGTCTTAACGATATTAACTGGCGGCGCAGCAGGATAGATCGGCGCGTAATAGGGATCATCGGCAATAGGTTTATTATTGACGGTGCTCATGCACCCACTCAGTAAGGTAGTGGTGGCAATAATTAACCAGCTCATTTTTTTCATCATGGTCATTCCCCTATTCCAGCGATCAATTAAAGTTGTTGCGTAATAAAGCTCATCATCTGATCTACTGCTGAAATCACTTTTGAGTTCATTTCGTAGATCCGCTGTGATTCAATTAGGTTGACCAACTCTTCTGTCACATTGACATTAGAAGTCTCCAGCGCGCCTTGGCGCAGCGAGCCTAGCCCATCGAGACCCGGATTACCCTGCACTGGTGTGCCACTAACCCCAGTCTCGGTATATAAGTTTTGCCCCATCGGTTGCAGGCCTTGTGGATTAATGAAGTTTGAGATAGTAATTTGGCCAACCACGGTATTTTCCGCCTGGCCAATTTGACGTACCGATACCTCGCCTTCCGATGAAAGGGTAATACTTTGCGCGTCCGGCGGAATAGTAATCGCAGGTTGTAATACATAGCCGCTGCCTGGCGTGACAATTTGCCCTTCTTCATTGAGCATAAACTGTCCATTACGGGTATAAGCAATGTTGCCATCAGGCATTAGTATTTCGAAAAATCCAGAGCCTTCAATCATGAAATCCAGTGAGTTCTCAGTAGTGAGCATGTTGCCCTGTGAAAACTCTTTCTGGGTCGCCACCACCTTAGTACCAGCGCCAAGCATTAAACCTGCGGGTAACTCGGTGTTTTGTGACGATTTACCGCCAGGTTGATTGATATTTTGGTAGAGTAAGTCTTCAAATACCGCGCGTGATTTCTTAAAACCAACGGTGCTGGCATTCGCCAGATTGTTTGAGATAGTCGCAATATCGGTTTGTTGTGCGTCTAACCCTGATTTGCTGATCCATAATGCTGCATGCATGAGTATTCTCCTAAATTAGCTTAAACGCAGTAAACGATCTTGCGAGGTATCAATTTCTTCGGCGGTTTTCATCATCTTGATCTGCATGTCAAATTGACGTTGCAGGGTGATCAAGTCGACCATTTCACTGACCGAATTAACATTACTACCCTCTAACATTCCGCTGGCAATGGTGACCGTAGCATCAAGCTCAAATTCACCGCCGCCTTTGAGGCGAAACAAACCATCGCTACCCTTAACCAGGTTTTTGTTATCGGGATTGACGAGCTGCAAACGTCCCGCTTCTTCAGTCACGGTCGCCGGCGCGCCTTGCGGATGTACGGTGATAATGCCGTCATTACCAATTTTTAATTTGTCGATTGGGATCGGCAGCGCAATTGGGCCGCCATCGCCTAACACCAACAGACCTGAACCGGTACGTAACATGCCGGCACTGTCAATTTGCAACGAACCCGCTCGGGATAAAGCTGGCTCACCGGTTTCTGACTCAACCACTAGCCAACCTTCACCCTGAATAGCAACATCGAGATCGCGAGCGGTCGCCATCAGCGGTCCGGATGAAAAGTCCTGAGAGGGGCGCTCGGTTAGCGAGAAAACCCTGCTCGCCATGCCTTCACCAAACGCTTGCATCGAACGTGCCTGCTCAATGTCGGCTTTAAAACCCGTGGTTTTAGCATTGGCTAAGTTATTTGCTCTTAGCGCAGTAGCGTTTAGATTTTCCTTCGCGCCACTCATGGATATATACAGTAACTTATCCATTGTTCACCCCGTCAAAAAATTATCGAATGACTTAATATCGTCGTATATAATTTATAAAAGCAAGGGATGTGCCAAGAAGGTTATTTAGGGATAAATAAAAAGATAAAACGGGGAATGGCGCGAAGAAAACGGTGAGCAGAGACAGCCCACCGCCAATAATTAATGCTATTTATCTGATTTGCAAGATAGTTTGTGACAGAGTCTGGTTTACTTCAAGCGCGCGCGAGTTAGCTTGGAAATTACGCTGAGCGGTGATTAAATCAACTAGCTCTGTCGTTAAATCGACGTTTGCTTGCTCTAAAGCGGCAGAATTGATCGTGCCGAAGGTACCAGAATCACCCTCACCCGCCAATGGTTCGCCAGAATCTAGACTTTGCTTCCATGACGTATTACCAATCTGGGTCAATCCCTGCTCATTGGCAAAACGCGCCATGGCAACACGACCAAGTGGCTCAGAACTACCGTTACTATAGGTGGCTTTAACCAGACCGTCGGGGCCAATCTCAACACCGGTCAAGCGGCCAACAGTTAAACCGTCTTGCTCTAATGAAGTCACCTCAAAGCCAGCAGAGAATTGGGTTGGATTGTCTAAACGTAGCATCAATACCTGATTTTGATCGGCACCAGGACCAATGGCACCCGCACCAGGCGCAGCCCCTAATGCCTGATAAGTCACATCAACTGGGGTTGGTGCTTTATAGACACCGCTAGAATCAAAATTAATATAGGTGCCGACATGAGCGGTTCCTGTCGCAGTAACCATGCCACCAGATGGAGCAACGGCATCGACTTTTACACCATCAACGGCGGTAAATGCCGCCCAACGGTTAGGATCGGCCGGTGCACCGGTACTGTCTTTAGCGAAATAGGTAGTCTGCACATGTGACTCACCTAGTGAATCATAGACTGTCACCGAGGTTGAATGATTATAAGTAGCGGGATCATTCATATCAAAAGCCGTTAGCACTTTCGGTGAAGCAGTCGCAGGCAGATTCATCGACATTTTAACTTGTCCGGATTTCTTGGGAATACCAGCCGTTTCAGGGATTTGCAAACCATTGGTGGTAGTCAAATTAATGGCGGCCGAGCTGCCATCGTCATTTACTGGATAAGTTTGTAAATAATTGCCGTTGGAATCGACAATGAAGTTTTCATTGTTGAGCTTGAAGGCGCCGGCACGGGTAAAGGTTAAATCACTCGAGTCGAGGCTGTCTGAAGTAACAAAGAAGCCAGGCCCCGTAATCGCTAAATCTAATGCATTGTTGGTAAAGGCCAAGCTACCTTGGTGAAACTGCTGTGCAACCTGTGCAGTAGTAACACCATCACCCGACTTAGTTTTCGAGTTAGTGAATAACGAAGAGGCATAAACATCGGCAAACTCAGCACGAGATTCCTTAAAACCAATGGTATTGACGTTAGCGATATTGTTGGCGGTAACATCAAGATCTTTCTTTGCTGCTGCAATCCCGCTTAGTGCGATATTAAAAGACATAGTAAATTCCTCTCTTTAGATTAACCTTCGGCAACTGCTAACACTTCATTTAGCGAAATATTGCCGAGACCTCTTAGATTTAAAATGACCCCACCGCTAGCATTACCTAAGCTAACACTGGCGACATGGTTATATGTTGATACGGCAAGTTCTTGTGATTCGCCATCGACTCGACCGGTGGCTTTAATGGTGTAATTGCCGGCCCCTACAGGATCGCCGTTTTCATCGGTGCCATCCCACTTAAATTCGTTGTTGCCCGCTGGCAGATTGGCCATATTGATGGTCTTAATTAATTCACCAGTTTCATTGGAAACGGCAACTTTTACCCCTGGTGCCGCCTGTGGCAGGCTAATTACAGCTTCAATACCAGCACCTGCTTCTTTGTAACCAGTGTTGGCTGGGATCAGTACTTTCTGCCCGACCAGGGTCGATGCTTGAAGTGCTTGTGATGAAGTCATCACCGAATTAAGATCTTCAAATTGAGCAGTCATCTGTGAAATACCATCGACGGTACTAAATGACGCCATCTGTGAAATCATCGAGTCGTTGTCTACTGGCTTTGACGGATCTTGCATCGATAGCTGCTGAGTCAGTAGCCGTAAGAAATCTTCTTGGTCGAGTGTTTGATTTGACCCATCGTCAACCTTGACTTTTTCTTCTGCAACTCTAAGTGAATCGAGATAAGCATTACCTGTGCTAACTGTACTCATGGCTATTTCTCCTATTTACCTAGTTGCAGTGTTTTCATTAACATTTGCTTTGCAGCGTCTGCTACTTGAACATTTGTTTGGTACGAACGAGACGCTGACATCATATTGGCCATCTCTTCCATCACATTAACATTGGGTTTATAGATAAAACCTTCTTCGTCTGCTAATGGATGATTCGGGTTATATTCTTGGCGTAAAGGGTCTTGATCTTCTATCACGCCCAACACCTGTACTGGCACCGAAGCTGATTGCTCGGCGGCAGCTTTTTGCATTTGGGCGGCAAAAACTGGGTGGCGACCACGATAAGTTTCTTCTCTACTACTGCTGATGCTATTAGCGTTGGCAATGTTAGATGCGGTAACGTTTAAGCGCAGAGACTGCGCGCTCATGCCGGATCCTGCTACTTCGAAGATATTATATAAGCTCATTGTTAAGCTCCTTTAATGGCTAATCTTAGCCCTTTAAACTTACCGCCAAGAAACTGTAAGCTCGATTGATACTCTAATGCATTTCTCATATACAAGTTTCGTTCCACTTGTACATCAACCGTATTACCATCACCTGTATCGGGTTGATTTGGCACGCGATAAGCAATTGAACTATCGATGCCAGAGTTGACAGAAAAATGTTTTTCATGGGTACGAGCCATGCCAGTTGATTGATGTGACTTTGCCGAACTCATGGCACTGGCAAAGTCTAAATCACGCGCCTTATAATGTGGCGTATCGGCATTGACGATATTACTTGCAATAATTTCAGCACGCTTAGAACGAATACCCACAGTATGTTGGGATATGCCTAATGCTTTTTCAAATGAGATTGCCATAATTTTGTCTCTCGTACGGTTTTGTTAATACAAAGCAATACGCATGCCAAAATTAGGTTTTTAGAGAGGGTTGGGTAAAAAAAAGGTAGCTAAGCTTAGCTACCTTATTTTATGGGCTTAATACTAGCGCTTTGCGCGATAAACAATGCCTGCAGAGCAGCGATTCATTTCAAACTCATCAGTTAAGCCATTAATTGACTCTGACGCGCCAAGCATCAAGTAACCTTTGCTATTGGCCACCTTGGCAAAGTTGGCAAATATTTGCCGTTTTACCTCTGGGGAAAAATAAATCAGTACATTACGACAAAAAATGATATCGAAACGACCAAGACTCGCAAAACTTTCTAATAAATTTAGCGGCCTGAATTTAACGTAATTTTTGACGTTTTGCTTGACCTTAAAACAACCAGGAGAACCCGGCTCAAAAAACTTACGTTGGCGCTCAGGGGATAACCCTCGTGATAACGCGAGTTTGTCATACTCGGCTTTTTGACAGTGGGCCAACATACTCGGTGATATATCAGTCCCCAAGATCTCAAAGCCTCGCTTGAACGACCCTGGGTTCTTCTCAATAAACTCTAAACACGTCATCGCTATCGAGTATGGTTCTTGCCCAGAAGAGCTAGCCGCTGACCAAATCTTTAGTGGCCGATTGATGCCTTTAAATTCAGCGAGCAAACGCTGACTTAGCAGTTCAAACGGATATTTGTCTCTAAACCACAAAGTTTCGTTGGTGGTCATTGCGTCGATCACCACCGAGCGCAGTGCCTTTTCATGAGCCTTCATCGCACGATTAACCAGCTCTGACAGACTGTCACAGCCATATTCGCTCATTAAAGGCGATAGACGACTACGGACTAAATATTGCTTAGTTGCCCCTAAAACAATACCGCAGTGTTGTTCTAAAAACTGGCAAAAACTGTTGTATTCTACAGCAGAAAGTTCTTTAGCATTCACTCGATAAAACCCTAGCTTTATCTGAATGTAATAAATTAATATTACGCTCGACTGCAGCGGCTAGATCATCTGGGTTAAATTTGGCGATAAAATCATCGGCGCCAACATTATCAACCATCGCTTGATTAAACACGCCACTAAGCGAAGTGTGTAAAATAACCCGTAGATTCTTTAATTTTTCCGTGTTACGGATTTCCGAAGTTAAGGTATAGCCGTCCATTTCTGGCATCTCGATATCCGAGATCAGCAAACCTAACTTTTCCGTCACACATTTATCACAAGTATCGGCTAACGCCACGAGCTGGTCATAAGCGTCTCGACCATTCTTCGCTTGCATAATTTCAAGCCCTAGCGGCACTAAAGCGCGCTTAACTTGATTTAACGCCACCATTGAATCATCGGCAATCATGATGATTTTATCGATACCTTCAACCAAATCTTTGGCATCTTGTAGCACTTCATCAGACATCTCTTCTTTGGTTGGTGCAACTTCCATTAGTATTTTTTCAACATCCAAAATACCGACAATGTCATTGTCAACTTCCGTCACCGCGGTCAAATAGTTCTTATCGCCAGCACCTTCTGGGGGCGGCATAATTTGCTCCCAGTTGAGATTAATAATGCGCTCAACAGAGTCCACTAAAAACCCTTGAATAGAACGATTGTATTCGGTGATGATGATAAAGCGTTCGGCGAGGTCATTAATTTGTGCGCCGCCCGTTGCCATACTAAGATCGATGATTGAAATTGTTTCACCACGAATATGTGCTATCCCTCTCACGCCGCGAGCAAGGTTGGGTAACGAGGTTAAACGAGGACATTGTAAGACCTCTTTTACCTTAAACACGTTAATCCCATAGCGCTGGGTGCCATTGAGTTTAAATAACAATAATTCGAGGCGATTTTGACCAACTAACTGCGTACGTTGGTTTACTGAATCGAGAACACCGGCCATAATAGCTCCATATTAATAGACAGATAGAGAAAGTACCTATTTTATGCTTAATTCTTCCGTGATACTGTATATTAATATCCAATACAGTTTTTCTTGCATAAAATGAAATTTCATTTACTAACAATAAAGTATAGCGACTTATGATAGGTGTCAAACAAAGAAATTTAACAACATCAAATGTTCAACGACGTCTGAAGAACGTTTGTGTGCTTCTTTGCTTGCTGTTAACCACAAGTATATCCGCTAACACCCAAGATTCGATTAAAGACAAAATCCATGCTTATATTAAAACACAAATTGAACAGACATCTAATAAAAAGATCGAAATAATTGTTGCTTCAATCGATAAACGTAAGAAATTGGCCCACTGCCTCAGCGAAATTGAGATAAAACTAACCGGTAAACACCAGCTCATTAAGCGTAATAACACCGTTAGTGTGAGCTGCCCTGGCCAGTGGCGCTTCTTTGTCCCGGTGCGGGTAAAAACCCTACTATCAGTCGTCAGCGCCAGCCAGAACTTGTCGCCAGGGACTCGCTTGAGTAAAGCCAATTTATCGATGACCTATTATGATGTATCAACACTCCGCGGTGAATTGGTATTAAATATTGACGGCATTGTTGGCTCTCGGGTAAAACGCCATGTGCAACAGGGCCGTCCACTGTTGAGCAATTTAATTTGTTTGGTCTGTAAAGGCGACCCAGTGACGCTTTATGTGCGTAACAAAAATTTAAGTATTCGGTCCAGCGGCACAGCGCTTAGTGACGGCGGCAAAGGGCAGAGTATTGCCGCAAGGAACAACAGCTCGGGACGACGTGTTGAAGGCATTGTTGTTGGTGTCGGTGAAATTGAAATAAATTAATAAAAAGATTAAAGTAATAAAACTCACTGCCGATAAAGGTTGTGAAGAACTTTTTTTGCAGAGGCGAACATGGCAATCGAACTAAATAAACTGGCTGGCGCACATAGTCAACAACTTGACAGCTTAAAGAATAAAGCACAATCAGAAACCAGCAATGTGAAGCAACAGAGTGTGCAACAAAACGCACAAACTCAGGCACAGAGCCAGCCTCAAGCAAAAGACTCAGTGTCTTTGACGCAACAGGCACAACAGTTGCATAAGATTCAAGACAAATTAAGCACTACTACCTCAGTCAATCAAGAAAAGGTTGATAGCATCAAAAAAGCCATCGCTGCTGGTGAATACAAAGTTGACCCAGACAAGCTCGCGGCTAATTTAGCTAAATTTGAGGGAGAACTAGAGAAGATATTTTAAATGAATACTGACAACCTAAGCCATTTTCTGACCCTACAACTTAATGCGATCGAACAATTGCAACAAGTCTTGAATGTTGAGAAACAGGCTTTAATCGATCGCGACCATGAAAAAATTGAAATTCTAGCCCAACAAAAACAACAGCTGCTAGTGAGTTTAAACGAAGCCGATCAACAACTGGCACAGTTACTTGATTCTCAGCCTCTACCGCAACAGTTACAGCCAATCAAATTAAAAATCACCGCCATTGTTGAACATTGCCACGAGCAAAATCAACAGAACGGACGTGCCATCGACCTTAGCATCAATAGTTTAAACCGCTTACAACGCTCACTAATCCAAAAACGCGCGGGTAATGCGATGACCTATAATGCAAAAGGCAAAACACGCGGCACCGGCTCATCTTCAGGTTATGTTTCGGCATAGTTTTTTGAGCTGTTAACTGCCTAATGCACTTTCGCGATATACCCTTTCTTATAGTCTTGGCATAAATAGTGCTTAATTAAAATAATTCAGCAACAGTGTCAATATTCAAACACTACCTCTTATTTATACGCCACGGCAGGGATATTCATGAAACAGCTTATTGTTACGTTTTTCACACTTGCGCTGTTAACCGCTTGCAGCCAGTCTACACATATAAAATATCATAACCAAACGCCGCAACAGTTTAGCGTGCTCAACGCCGTAGGATATGCACCTATTTCGTCACAGCGCGGAAATAATCATACCGAAAAAATGTTAAACGCGATGCGAGCCTCTAAATTAGATGCGTATCGCGAACTCACCGAACAAGTTCACGGCTTCCAAATACAAGGCAAATCAACATTTAGCGAGCTTGTGGTACAAGACTCTAGTTTGCACGCATCGATCCAAGGATTAATCCGCGGCGCGAAAGTGACCAAGAGCTTTCCACTGAGCGAAGATATTTATTCAACCGAGCTCACTCTTGATTTTGCCACGGTATATCAGCTTTATAATAGTTCTTCGTTTGTACGCAAAGTGTCTAACTAAACGTTTAACCAGTCGAGCACTCATGATGAAAAGTATCACACATTTAATCTGTATTTTGCTATCAACCTTTGTTGCTACTTGTGCTCATGCACAATGGATAGAAACGACAGGGTCGGCACCATTGCTCAACGGTGAGATCGAAAACACCCGCAACGCAGCCGTGCAGGATGCCCTAAAACAAGCGCTGCTATTTACCGGTGCACAAGTCAAAAGCATCTCAAAAATTAGTCAAGGGCTGCTGACATCAGATCGATTTGAAGTACGCTCACAAGGCACGGTGCGTAACTTACAATTGGTTGACGAAACACATAACCCTGACTCAATCTCTGTAACGATACGGGTCGATATTGTGACCCATGCCATTAAGTGTCGTAACAGCGAAACTATCAATACAATCGCGCTGACAAAATTCCCTATCACCAACCGACAGCAGGCAGTGTTAGGCAATGTATTTAATTTGGGCAAGCAAACTGCCGGAAAATTGTATCAGGTGCTGCAGAATCATCGTGGCAGCTATCAAGCGGTGCGTTTGCTTGACATTGACCAGCCTATTTCGGCACATGCATACTCTAGCACCACCAGCGACGCGCTAAAAACAGTCCAAATATTGGCACAATCTGCCGATGCACAATTTCTCTTAACTGGTGAGTTGTCAGACATATCGATGCTTCAACCCCGTTCAAAATGGTATGGCTTATCCTCGCACGACCCAAAAAGACAATTTACCCTAGCGCTGTCCCTCTTTGATGGCTATAACGGCGTATTAGTATGGAATAAAACCTATGCGACATCTGCCAAGTGGCATATACCAGTGAGTCAACCGGCAAATATCACCTCCAACGACTTTTGGATATCACCTTATGGCATGGCGATAAACCGCCAAATGACTGAGATCAGCTCCGACATCAACGAACATCTATTTTGCTCACCACTCAAGGGCTCTGTCATTGGCGTTGATAGTGGACAATTAACAATTAACCTTGGCCAGCGTCATGGCATAAAGGTTGGTGATAAGTTTAATGTTTATCACACTAAGCAGATAGTTGATGGTAATGGTATTACCCGTCAATCGCTGATTTTAAACGCCTCGACACTTGTGGTGCAGCAAACAGACCATTCGCATGCTGTTGTTGGCGCGGCAGGAAAACAGCTCTACGGCGATATTAATATCAATGACATGGTAATGAAACAGTAAAACAATAACCGCTACCGCCAGCTAGAGCGATGTGGCGAAAAAATAACGCGCCGAAAGTTGAAACTGTTGTTCGGTTAGTTTAGTGGGCTGAGCAACATATTCTCTTGCCGGGCGATGACTATTCATTACAGTATATTCACCGGCTAAGAACCAGCCCTTAGATAAACGATAATGGTAACTTAGCGTAACGGCGTTGCCATGCTCATGGTTATTATCGCCGCGAGTTTTGTCATTATCGGTCAGGGCAAACGACTCAAGCCGACCCGTTAACCGGTGGCGCTGCCAGCGCTTAGACAGTGCAATATAGCCGCTTTGATAATCATTGTTGACCGCATCAGCATGACCAGAAATACCGCTACTGAGATTATTTACCGCATTAGGATGCTGCATTAATGTGTCGCCACGTAAATACTGCGCGCTTAGCTGTGTGTGTTTGTCGATTAGCCACAACCCCTGAGCGTGAACAAAACGGGTACGCCACGAATACTGTCCATGCTTGACAATGTAAGGGGTGCCATTGTTATTATAAAAGCCAACGGCGATTAACCCTTTTTTATGGCGTTTAAGCTCAACAGCCGCGTGATAGCCTACGCGCTGATCGACTTCTTTAAAGGGATCGGTTTGTTGGGCTTGCCCTGCAAGATCATTACCAGACAAATGCGCTGGAAACGGTGGCAATGGGCGAGACTCGGTCCATAACGTTTGCTGATTGCCAATAGTCCAGCCATGCCATGACAACAATGACCCCGCCGGATCGTTATTAACAAAAGCGGTCAACGAAAGCGATGCGTCGAACACGGAGTCATTAAATTTGCCCAACCGTGTTAAGGTAAATTCAGAGCCAAGCACCCTTACCTCTTCACCAATCCAGGTATTAATCGCTGATGAGTTTAAGCTATGTTTACTCGCCCAGGCGATGGCATTATTTTCCAGTGAGATTTTGGGAAAAAAAATGCCTGTTCTATTTTGCCAACGGTAACCATTTTCATTGGGTACACCGCGAAATTTAAAGAAACCTTCAGTGATACCACCGTCAATATAATCTTGATTGGCATACGCATTGGCCACCACATGAGCACTCATACCAGAGTCCCACGACAACACGACCTCACCGCCCAGCTGACTTAACGAAAATTCGTTGCCATCACTAAGGCCAAACTTGCCATAACCACCATCAGCATAACTTATTAGACTATCGGTATAGCTGGCGCGTACATCGACAACGCCTTTAATACTGACTTCTGTTGCCATAACAGGGCTCGCCAGCAAAGATAGTGTTAGCCAGCCTGGTAATAAAACTCTACACATTGAAATGCCCTTTAGCTAAGATCAAATTGATGTTGCTCAACCAACCATGGCGTAATTTTTTCACTCGGCTGTGGCCGACTAATAAAGTAGCCTTGGGCCAATTCACAGCCGTGTTTGGCCAGCCAACTTAATGAATATTGGTCTTCAATTCCCTCAGCCACGACACTAAGGCCCATGTTATGCGCCAATTCGATGGTCGAGCGCACAATGATCTGATCGTCTTCGTCGTGCTCTAAGCGCTGCACGAATGATTTATCGATCTTAAGCTCATTCACCGGCAGCTGCTTTAGCTGGGCCAACGACGAATAACCGGTGCCATAATCATCGATCGAGATCTTAAAGCCATCCTCCTTAAATTGACCCAGTAGTGCAATCGCAGCCTCTGGGTTGTCGACCACGGCGCTTTCTGTAACCTCCAGGGTTATAGATGAGGGCGGCACAGACTCTTGCGCGACAGAGTCACGAATGAAGCGATCAAATAACGGGTCTTTTAGGTTCTCGGCAGAAATGTTAACCGCGATATTGATATCAATGCCCATGGCTTTCCAGGTATTAAACTGGGTTAGCGCCGTCAAAAATACCCATTGCGTAAGCGCATTGATTTGTCCGGTCTGTTCGGCAATATGAATAAAGTCATCTGGTGGGATCATGCCCAGTTTAGGATGCTGCCATCTGACAAGGGCCTCGACATGCGTAACGATGCCCGTTTTTAGATTAAGTTTTGGCTGATAATGTAGGATTAATTGATCGCCCGAAATGGCGTACTTTAAATCACTAACCAACTTTAAGCGCTCGGCGCTATTAACATCTAAGCCCTGATGATAGATTTGCGTGGTTAAATTATGCTTGCGACTGAAATTAAGCGCGGTATCAGATAACTGTAGAATACTTTTACCATCGCTACAATGCTGTGGGAAAGAGGCTATGCCTAGTTTTGCCTGCAGTTGCAATGACATCCCTTTGACATCGAAGCTTGCCTCTAACGTATCGAGAATGCGCGTTACCATCACATCGAGACTAACTTGCTCACTTTCTCGGACAATCAACACAAATTCATCGGCGCCAAGGTGGCCTAAAAAGCAACAAGACTCAACGTGCTTTAAGCGCTCTGCCGTTGCCTTGATCAAATAGTCGCCAATGTCATACCCTAACGATTCATTGACATCTTTTATCCGGCTCAGGTTTAGGTGGTAGATGCAAAATGGGCTATTCTTTTCCACTAATGCGGCAACCATACTAATGACCGCCTGTCGATTGGGTAACTCAGTGAGCAACTGATGATTTGCGCGATGCATAATCGCTTGTTCTCGTGTTAATACCGCACTTTGCATGGCATTAAATTCATCGGCTAGTTGGCCTAATTCGCTCTTATCGTTGAGGATTACTTTTTCCTCATATTCACCACGAGCAATAACCTTTGCTTGTCTCACTAAGGCTTTAATTGGCCGAGTTATCGACAATGCAATATAGTAAGCCCCCACTAGCGACAAAATCAAAGCCATCAGGGTAAGCATCAATAACTGCCACCATTTCTGCTGTAACACTGAGACAAAATCGGCTCTAAAACCGTATAAGGCGATACCCAAATGCTGCTCTTCGCTGCTAGCAATTTGTTGTCCTATACCAATATACTCTTGCGGAATGCGCCCTTGCACCACATCATTGGCAAAACGTAAACTTGCATCTTCATTTGATGAAGCGATAAGCTGCCACTGCTCGCCGGCTTTATAGATAAAGTCTGTCTCTAGATGAGTAAGTTTAAACGTTTGCTGTGCCAGCCATTCGTCTATTTGAAAGCCAAAACCAACCCAGCCAATCGTTTGTGAACCAACGGTCAAAGGCGACAGACTAAATTGGTATAGCGCCCCTTCGATCATATAAAGATTCTCAGTTGACTCCTGCCCCAACCAATCTGGGTATCTAAACATTTGATTATGCTCGGGTCCACGGATCACTTTATCGTTGTTGTCGATATCACTAACCAACTGTAATTGCGCGATCGCTTGACCAGATTTTGAAATAGCCATTGCTACGTCAGCCTCAATTCGCTCACGGTGGTTGTTTAATGCAACAAGTAAACTGCGACTGTCATCGCTAAACACTTGCTTAATGCCATAATCTTTGGCCACAGTTTCTGCAAAGGCCGAAAAATAATAGCTGCGGGACTCAAACTGCTCGGTAATCAGCGTTCTTGCCGTATCTAAGCGATTACTAATTTCTCGTGATTCTTGATTCTGCTTACCCGCAAATAAAGTCGTCAACGCAATGGCCTGCACAAACAATAACAGCAGCACGAAAAACAAAAAAATTCTATTTTGTAAACTACGCATTCAATCTATCGTCCTTAGTAATCTGACAAGAAGTCAAAATCATCTTCATTTTTCTGGGTCGGTAACTCGGCCAACGCTTTGCTTAAGATAAACTTAACTGTAGCGGGCTTGTTCACCTCAAGCATTTGGCTCATTCTGTTCTCTTTTGTTGCCATCTGAGGATGCCAGACGACGATCTTATAGTTGCCCGTATTTAGGACATCAAAGCTAGCAACGCCGTTGACATCTGTCATGGCGTAATACGGCGTATCGACGATTAATAGATGCCCACTCATCCAATCATGAATGTTACAACCCATAGCAATTGCGCCAACGTCACCAAAATCGCGCTTAAGCTGTTGTTGCCCAGCCCGGAGTTTAAACGCAAATTTGTTATTACCCAACGGTGAGTAAATATGGTGAGTGATGTTGTCTTTATTATGAAAGGTAACCGCTGAGTCTTTTTGCATTACACCAATGTAGGGTGAAAATGACTTATCTATCTGAGTAACCGCAACGACTTTATCATTCTTATCAACATGCATACCTTGAGGGGTTTCAAGGTAGACAACCAAACCTTTTAGGGGGTTTAAACTCGGGTCGAGAACTTTTATTTCAACTTGCTGGGCATACGCGGCGTGGCAGGTAACGGTTAAAAATAATGTGAAACAATATAGGTAACGATAAATACTCAAGACTCTCTCTCTTTTATCAAACAGCGCAAAAAAGCGACCGCTGATATTAGCAAAATATTCAGCTAAATGTAAGCAGACCACGATATGACAGGGCTTAGCTTTGTTATATTTTAAGGCTGTCAGTGGCCAATTTAATACCAAGTAACCATCGCCAAGCAGTTGATGCTACACCTATATTTTTAATCGCGATTGTATTATGATAAACAATATATATCAGCGTACCGCTCTAAAAAGTGTCGAGTTTGCAACATTTCCAGTCATTACATATATTTTCAAGGATAGAAAATTATGAACTGCCCCCGTTTTAGCCGTTTCTTTTTCGCCTTATCATTGGTATTTTCCTGCTTATTTAGCATAAGCGCCAATGCCGCCAGTACTGATCACTTCGTCACTACGTGGAAAACGGACAATGTTGGCACCTCAGGTGATACCTCAATCACCATTCCGACCTCTGGCACAGGATACGCTTATCAAGTTGATTGGAATAATGATGGCGACTTTTTAGATCCTGATGAAGCAACGATAAATAACGGCAGCATCACCCATAATTTTGGCAGTGTAGACACTTACACCATTCGAATCAAAGGCGACTTTCCGCGGATTTATTTTAATAACGGTGGCGATAAATTAAAAATAATATCACTTGAGCAATGGGGTACTGGGCAATGGACCAGCATGCTGTATGCCTTTGCCGGGGCACAAAATTTAATGACTCCTGCCACCGACGCGCCGGACTTGTCAGCTGCTAATAACTTAGGATACATGTTTAGTCAGGCCACCTTAGCAAACCCTAACACCCGCAATTGGAATACATCTACAATTACTGGAATGTATGGGCTATTTCAAAAAGCCGATAACGCAAATCCTGATACTAGCAATTGGAATACTGAGAATGTAACCACCATGGGCGCGATGTTTAATCTGGCGCTCGTAGCCAACCCTGATACTAGCGGTTGGAATACCTCAAAAGTTAATGACATGAAGCATATGTTTCAAGGTGCGCCCAGTGCAAACCCTGATACCAGCAATTGGGATACTAGCAATGTCGAAGATATGGAATTCTTATTTCATACTGCGATATCAGCCACTCCAAATACCAGCGGTTGGAATACAACCAAAGTCACTGATATGTTTTCGATTTTTCATGGTGCAAAACTTGCTAACCCAGACACCAGTAATTGGGATACCAGCAATGTAATCAGAATGAACAATATGTTTAGCTACGCGATCGCTGCTAACCCGATCACCTCATCGTCCGGCGGGATCTGGGATACCCAACATGTTACTGACATGAGCGGCATGTTTAGCGGTGCCACCAATGCGAACCCCGACGTTAGTGGCTGGGTGATAAGCCAAGGTGTCGATATGACAGCCATGTTTAATGGCGTTAAACTACCGACCGCAAGCTATGATGCCATGCTCAACCATTGGCTTAGTCAGGCAGCGCAAAGTAATATTTCGTTTGATGCTGGCCTCTCTAATAACTGCCATGCACAAGCCGCCCGCAACAACCTTACCGCTGATAATACTTTAAACTGGCACATTACCGATGCTGGTCAATTCTGCCCAGCGGCAAATAGCGCGCCTGATTTAATCAGCGCCTCAGATACTGGCACCGCCAACACCGACAATATTACATCGATTAACATCCCTACCTTGAATGTTGATTGCCCTACTGTCGGCGCAACCCTTACGCTCTATTCAGATCAGCTTGGTCTAAGCTCGCCAATTAGCACGCACAGCTGCACGGCTCAAGGCACTGTTTCAGTTACCGTAAATTATCCTTTAACACCAACAACTCACGCCATTACTTATACGGCGACACAATCGGGTACGACCTCAGCACAATCACCAGCAATTTCGGTCGTCATAATGCCGAGCGCCGCACTCAAGGCACCAGATTTAATTGCATCATCCGATACAGGCAGCTCAGATTCTGATGATATAACCGCCAATACCAGCCCCGACTTTTCAATTTTTTGTCCAGGAGCAAGCCATGAATTGCGACTAGTTTATGGCATTAGCAATCTCGAAGTCGCTCGTCATTCGTGCACAACTAAAAATTGGGTAACCGTCAGCACAACTACACCGTTTAACGACGCGACTCATCAACTATCGGTGATTAGTGTCGATGGTGTCGGCAATAAATTAGAGCGTTCTGCATCACTTTCAGTCATCGTCAATACGGTCGTACCAACTCCGACTATTACCATGAATGTATTCACCGAGCAGAGCAGCGTAAATTCGCAAAACATATGGGTCAGCGGCACGGTTAGTGGCGACTTTAAGGGGGGCGACAATATTACTCTCACCGTCAATGGCAATAATTACACGGGCGTGGTGAACGCTACAGGTCACTTTAGCATCGAGATAGCCAAGGCAGATCTCTTCGCCGACGAATCTGTCGAGGCGAGCATTACTACTATCAGCGCCACCAACGTTAGCGGATCTTTCAACAACACGGTTAACGTGGTTGATTATAGTGATTCATTCATTTTTACGGTCAAAACAGATAACGATGGCGCGTCAGACAATAATGAATTTACCTTACCACTGCTTGGTTCAGACTATAACTTCAGAGTCGATTGTGCCAATGATGGCCGCTATGATGCCACCGTCACTTCTTCTAGTTATAGCTGTCGCTATAACAACGCAGGAACCTATCAAGTAGTTATTACGCCAATTGGCGTTAACAATGGCGGCTTAGGGCATATTGCATTTAATCATGGAGATAGCCTAAAACTGATATCCCATGACCAATGGGGAAGCAATGTCTGGACCAGCATGGCACAAATGTTTGAAGGCGCAAGCAACCTAACTTCCACCGCCAGCGATGTGCCTAATTTAACCGGCGTAACGGATTTATCGCAAATGTTTTTCGGCGCCACAAAAGCGACACCAAACACCACCCATTGGCAAACCGACAACGTGACAGATTTCTCCTTAATGTTCTATGACGCAGCTAGCGCGACGCCTGATACGAGTACATGGAATACCGCGAAAGCAACAAACATGGCGTCAATGTTTAGCGGCGCATTTGTCGCTAAACCTGATACGAGCGCGTGGGATACAGCATCGGTGACCAACATGAATAGCATGTTTTTGGATGCAATCCTTGCTAATCCCAATATGTCATCGTGGCTGATTGAACAAGTAACCGACATGCAACAAATGTTGGTTAACTCCGGTTTGAGTAACAACAATTACGATGCCATGCTACAACATATGACTACTCAGAATTTACAGCTAGATGTTCAGCTTGATGCCGACAATGTGCAGTACTGTCGCGCACAAATAGCGCGCGATAATATAATCGCTACATTTGGCTGGCAGATTAATGATGATGGCAGTCACTGTGAAGCATCAGACAATCAACCACCTGTTACTAGCCTTGCGCCCGATCTAAGTGAATCGTCAGATTTAGGCTATTCCAATAGCGATAATATCACCGCCGATGCCACCCCGGCTTTTCTAGTGGCATGCCATAAAGCGGGCAATAAGCTGACAATATTTTCAGATAATATCAGTGTAATTGGCGCGCATATCTGTCAGGGATTAGGCCTAGAGGAAGTCACAACATCCATACAAGGTGATGGTACTCATTTAATCTCCTACACCGAGCAAAATAGCTATGGCGTATCAGCGCCCTCTCCAGCACTAGCAGTAACCATCAACCAGCAAGTACCAAACGTCTCGCTAACTCTTGATTCGATCGATATACAAGACTTACTAAATGCCAAAATCGCTGGTCAAGCATATCTGTTGAGTGGCCAATTAAACGGGAGCATAAATAATCAAGATGCTGTTGAACTCATCATTGGTGGTCAAGCCTATCAAGGAATAATCACGCCAGAGGGTCGATTCACCGTCAGCCTAGCCAACAGTCACTTTGTCACTAACGGACCAGTTGTCGCTACAGTCAATGGCAGTACAACCGCAGGTATTAGCGATACCATGCAAACACCAATTAGCTACACCATTCAATCAATCGACGCCAATGCAACGGCTTTGTTAAGTCAGGTTGCTGGTATTCCTGCATTTGCCATAGCAACCGACCAATGGGGGGAAGCCATTAGTGACAACGCAAACAGCCCGCTCTATTTCTCACCGGGTAAGCATTTCGTTAAATGGAGTGAATTTGATAGCGATAATAACGAGCGAATCATCTTCCGTCAGCTCAACCTATTCCCACTGGTGACCATCGCTAAAGATACTTTGTTACAGGAAGGAAATACCGCATCAATTAATGTATATCTTAATGGCAGCGCGCCATATTATCCATTTTTTGTACCATTTTCAGTGACAGGTTCTAGTACCGCGGCCGATCATGATTTAGTCGACGGCACAGTTACCTTTACCAGCCAACGTCACACTAAAATTACTATCCATAGCATCAATGATGATCAAAATGAAGCCCTTGAATCAATTATAATCACCTTGGCAGAACATATAAACAGAGGCAGCAACTACATCCAAACAACCACCTTGAGCGATGTATTAATCGCGCCAACGGCACGGCTGTTGCCATATCAAAATCAGCAGCAAAACTATAGCGCCACCCAAGACGGCGGTTATGTCACGATAAAACTGCTTCCTGATGTAGGCATCGCAGCCGATTATATCATTCGTTGGCAACCAAGCATTGAGGGGCTGAGCAACCTGGCAACCGAATACGGCCAGTTCACCTTTGACCCTACCACCGTTGAGTTGAGCAATGTGAGCTTTGTTGTGCAAGTTACCGATATTCACCAACAACAAATAAGGGTTGCCACCAACGTAACGATCTATCCAGCCCAGACAGACGTAACGAGCCAACCTAGAACTGATAGTTCCTGTTTTGTCGCTCAAGGATCCAATGTAGTTAGCGACAGTCATTTAGTTGAAGCTGAATTTGGCGTGTGCCTGAGCGCAGGAGAAACTGCCGTTGCAACGCACTCAGCAGGACTAGAAGTAAATGAGCAAGAACAAGAAGTAAATGAGCAAGAACAAGAGCAGATTTTGCCTGTCGATGAAGGGTTTAAAAATATTGGCGGTATTTTCGATTACATAGCCTTTGGTCTTGCGCCTAGTGCGACTTACCATATCGTGTTTCCACAAAACAACCCGATACCCCTGCAGCCTATCTTCAGAAAACTCACCATTGTCGATGGTGTAAACCAGTGGCGTGATTATATTATTGACGAGAGTAATTACTTGTCTAGTGCATCAAACCAGCAAGGGCTTTGCCCTACGCCAAATGATCCAAGTTGGCAAGTAGGTTTAGTCGAAGGGAAATGGTGTGTTCAACTAACCATTACCGATGGTGGACTTAATGATGATGACGGCCAAGCCAATGGTATTGTGGTTGACCCGGGTGGCGTTAGCACTCGATTGTCAGTTAACAACGCGCCAATTGCGATTAACGATAGCAGTGATACGTTAACCGACCAGCCGATTTCGATTGACGTAATGCGCAACGACAGCGATCCAGACGGTGATATTCTAATGCTATCAAGCGTCAATAGCACCAGCGGCCTTGCTGAGATCAAAAATGATCAAATACGCTTTACCCCAGATGATGGATTTACAGGTGAAGTCATTATTACTTATCAAATAATTGACCCACAAGGACTGTCAGCGCAAGCGACGATAAGAATTGTTGTGCGAGCGCCCACTATCACCAAGGGCGGCGAAACTCGTGGTGGGAGCCTCACCCTATGGTTGTTGTTATTGATTGTCATGATGTTCGTTGTTCGTGTTAGGCCAATAGAAATTAATGCTAAGCCCAATAATTAAATGGGCATAGTGTTGCGCCAAAAGCCCAATACATTATTTTAGCTTGTCATCAAAGTTAACAGCCCTTAGAATACGCCGCTTAATACTGAGGGTGATGAGAACACATCAAGATCCCCTCTTTTAGATTAATAGGATAAATTAGTTCCGTGGTCCAGCTCAATAAAATGTATCAAGCGCTAACTGCATTAAAGCCCTTCTCATTAGGGATTTTTTTGTTGCTAGTGACTATTACATTGCAGTCATCTTTTGCGATAGCGCAGTTTTGTGCGAGCAGCAATGACCAATCATACACGGCACAATTCCACATTCTCGATACAAATCTATTAGCGCCAACAGAAAAAACGTTAACATCAATTCATCAGCGAGCCACGGGTTTAGATAACATCGAGTCAAACGAAGAATGCTTTGACTGTGATTGTAAATGCTGCCCCTGCTGCTCAAGTTTAAGTGTCACTCTTGTTGCTACAAACACAACGTTAGCGGCCCCCAATAGCTTCGTGTTCAATGTAAGTAACAATCAATTAACCAACCTTTTTTATTCCTTGTTACGTCCTCCCAAACATCAAATCCGACATTCATAAAAATAACGGAAGCTTTTAGCCTCCTTTTAACTTTTATATTACTAATTCAGGCAAGCAACAGATCTACTTTTCAGATTGAAAAATTGACTCTGCATGTTGCTCTATTGGTAAAATATCAATTGCACTAAATAATACCAAACGGACTAATTAATTGACCACTTGTGCTGGCTAAACAAGATCATAAATTTAATCCGCTCGGTATTAGTGCAAATGGTATAAACGTAGGATAAAACCATTATGGTTAACCAACACCGTCGTTCTAATAAAGATCGAGCGACATCGTATCTGTCGATAACCTCACTTACATGCCTTGGTATATTATTGCTAAGCCCACTGGCTTTCGCACAAGAGCAAACCCTGTCACTTGCTTGGGCAATCAAAAAAACACTGCAGCACAACCCCTCGCTTAACGTGTTCAAATTTCGCCAAACTTCACTTGAGGGACAACGTAAAACTGCCGCGCTAAGACCTCGTTATGTGGTTGGTTTTGATAGCGAAAACTTCGCTGGCACGGGCGATTATCAAGGAATAAAAAGTAGTGAACTGACCCTGTCATTGTCCTCAATCATCGAAATGGGTGATAAACAAGGTGCCCGTTTAAATCTAGTACAACAGCGCAGCGTATTTATTAATGCACAACAAAAAATAGCGTCATTAAATCTGCTAGGCGAAGTTACCCGCCGCTACATCAACGTGTTGGCCGCCCAATCGCGTGTAAGCTTGAGCGCCCAGGCGATTGCGCTCGCCCAAGACACTCTCGATGAAGTCACAAAACGCTCCCGCGCGGGAGTAGCACCAACGGCAGAAATCAAGCGTGCTATGGCAGCCGTTGGCAACGCCCGTTTAGTCAGCAGCAATGAACAGGGCCAGCTTGACTACGCAAGGCGCGCGCTAGTGATGATGTGGAATGAAAAAACCCCGAAATTTACCAGCGTCGAAGGAAGTTTATTTCGTTTCGCCCACGCGCTTCCCTTCGAGCAATTGATCAATCAGATTGAGCAGAACCCGGCTGTTATGGCTTTTGCCAGTGAGCAACGTGTCAAACAGGCACAGCTACGACTCGCACGCAGTCAGTCACAGCGTGATGTCCAATGGTCAGTCGGCATGAAACACAGCCGCTCTAACAATGATTTCGCATTCAATGCAGGCTTTAGCGTGCCGTTGTTTACCAATAAACGAAACACGGGGCAAATAATGACCGCACAAGCCGAGTTTGACGAGGTGGCTGCTAACAGAGATATAACCCTGTTAGCCCTTCGCAACCAACTTTTTAGCGCCTACTCTAGTCGTCAGCAGGCAATATTTACCGTTGTTAGCCTAAAAGACAGCATTATTCCGACGTTGACGCAAGCGCTCAGTGAAACACAAAGCGCTTATCAGCGTGGACGATATAGCTACCTAGATTATTTAACCGCACAACAAGAGCTGCTGATAGCACGCCGTGCGCTAATTGATGCGGGCGCATCAGCACTACATTATGGCGCTGAAATAGAAGAACTTATCGCACAGCCGCTGCCGGCTTCTCAATACAATCACAGCAACGAATCTCAAGGTGTCACCGATGAACAATAAATACTCTACGTTATTCCCAATGGCCGTTTTGGCACTAAGCGTAACAATTGCCAGCGCAGCTATCGCCAGTGACGAGCATGATCAACCACGCAACGATAAACATAGTCAAGAAGAGAAGCCTGGTGAACATCACGACGAGGAAGGCCATGTTCAAATCACCCCTTCAAACGCGCTAAAAGCAGGAATAATTAATGCGACTGCCGGTGCTGGTCAAATAAAGGAAATGACCACGCTATACGGTCATGCTGTTATTAATCCAAATGCCATCAGTCAGGTGAGTGCGCGCTTTCCAGGCTTGATCACCAAATTGAACGCTAATGTTGGCGACTTAGTTAAGGCTGGGCAAGCTATCGTAGAAGTGGAATCGAGTGACAGTTTAAAGCGCTATAAGATTAACGCCCCTATTTCAGGCGTGGTGACGCAACGGTATGCTAATGTCGGTGAACTGGCTAATCAACAGCCACTGCTAACCATTGAAAATTATGACCAATTGTGGGTTGAGTACAAGGTATTCCCAAGCCAAAAAGTAGCAATCAAAAAAGGCCAACAGGTCACTATCTCATCAACATTAGCAAAAGAAGATGCAACCATTAGCCATATCATGGCCAACAAGAATCAACCATTTACCACCGCCAGAGTCGCACTCAATAATAGCGATGGCCGATGGGCGCCAGGGCAGTTGTTAACGGGCAATATTGTAACCCGTCAAGTAGACGTAAATTTGGTCATCGACAACCGTGCTTTTCAAGTGATTGAGGGCAAGCAGGTGATCTTTATTACTAATAAAGAAGGTTATGAAACCCGCGAGCTAACCCTTGGCCAAACAGATGGTCAATTTAGCCAAGTACTGCAGGGTTTACATGCAGGTGAGCAATATGCGCTTATCAATAGTTACCTGCTAAAAGCAGATTTGGGTAAAGCTGGCGCGTCGCACGCTCACTAAGGAGAAAAACATGATTGAATCAATATTACGCTTCTCAATATCGCGGCGCTGGCTAATGATGACGATGATTTTAGCACTCATTGGTGTGGGCTATTGGAGTTATCAAAAACTTCCTATCGATGCGGTGCCAGACATAACCAATGTGCAGGTACAAATTAATACACGTGCGCCGGGTTACTCTCCGCTGGAATCGGAGCAACGTATTACTTTTCCCGTTGAAACGGCGCTCACAGGAATACCAAACCTAGCTTACACGCGATCGATCTCACGCTACGGTTTATCCCAGGTTACTGCTATTTTTAATGACGGTACCGATCTCTATTTTGCGCGTAATCTTATCAATGAACGATTAAGCGTCATAAAGAATAAAATCCCACTGGGATTAGAGCCACAAATGGGCCCTATTACCACAGGGCTTGGTGAAATATTCATGTACAGTGTTGAAGCTTCACCAGATGCCTTAACCGCTGACGGATTGCCCTATGATGCAACCGCGCTACGTGAAATTCAAGATTGGATCATTAAGCCACAATTGGCGCTAGTTGTTGGCGTTACTGAAATTAACACCATCGGTGGTTATGACAAGCAATACCACATCACGCCACTGCCGCAAAAAATGCTTGAATTTGATATCTCATTTGAGGATATCAATAGCGCTTTACGCAACAACAACAGTAATCGCGGTGCAGGTTATATTGAGCAGAACGGGCAACAGCTTACGGTGCGCTCACCGGGTCAATTAGCAACTATCGGCGATATTGAACAAGTCATTGTCAAACTCATTGGCGATACACCAATAAAAATAGCTGATATTGCACAAGTGGCCATCGGTAAATCATTACGAACGGGCGCGGCAACACGTGATGGCAAAGAAACGGTGTTAGGTAGTGCCATGATGTTAGTTGGTGAGAACTCGCGCGTTGTGGCCCTGGCCGTTGCCAAAAAGCTTGAGCAAATAAAGCTATCTCTACCACAGGGGATCATCGTTGAATCGGTGTACGACCGTACGACTCTTGTCGATAAGGCGATGTATACGGTCGGGAAAAACTTAGTCGAGGGTGCGCTATTAGTTATCGCGGTATTATTTCTATTACTGGGCAATATTCGCGCAGCACTAATCACCGCAGCAGTTATTCCACTCGCGATGTTAGCAACAATCACCGGCATGGTAAAAACCGGTGTTTCAGCCAATTTAATGAGCCTTGGCGCACTAGATTTTGGTTTGATTGTCGATGGTGCCGTCATCATTGTCGAGAATTCGATTAGGCGGTTAAGCGATGCACAGAAACTCCAGGGCGGCATTCTTTCGAGAAAAGAGCGTTTAAGCGTGGTTTACTTAGCAACGAATGAAGTCATTAGACCTAGCCTATTTGGTGTATTCATCATTACCATCGTTTACACCCCATTGTTTAGTTTAACTGGCGTTGAAGGGAAAATGTTCCATCCAATGGCAGCAACAGTTGTTATGGCTCTTATCGCGGCACTTGTCCTGTCGTTGACCTTAGTACCCGCCGCGGTTGCCTTATTCATGAATGGAATAATCAGTGAAAAAGAAAGTCCAGTAATTTCGGCGGCAAAATGGGTTTACAAACCCTTGCTCATTGGCGCGATGAGATTGCGTTGGTTAATTCTAGCGGCATGTGCGGCATTCGTTGCTTTCTCGATCTGGCTGGCAACGACACTAGGTTCAGAGTTCATTCCACAACTTAATGAAGAAGACTTATTGTTACAGGCCATTCGTATTCCCGGTACGAGTCTTAGTCAGTCAATTGCAATGCAACAGGCGTTAGAGCTTAAGATTAAGCAATTCCCGCAGGTTAAAAACGTATTCTCTAGGGTCGGTACACCCGAAGTGGCCAATGATCCCATGCCACCAAATATAGCCGATACGTTTGTGATGCTAACACCACGCAATCAATGGCCAGACCCAACATTGAGTCATGGTCAGCTGGCAGCACAAATTGTCGAGGCGGTTGCGGGTCAACCGGGTAATAATTTTGAGCTAACACAACCTATTGAGATGCGTTTCAATGAATTGATTTCAGGAGTCAGGGCCGATCTTGGGATCAAGGTAATTGGCGATAATTTACAACAACTACTTCAGTCTGCTCAGGCGATTAGGGAGATAATTGAAAAAATAGAAGGTGCCAGCGATATCCAAGTTGAACAGGTCACCGGATTACCCATGTTATCCATCGTGCCAAAACGCCTTGAACTAGCGCGTTATGGCCTTAACGTATCGCAGCTACAAGATGCATTAGCGACTGCGATCGGTGGGGAGCAAGCTGGGGTTATTTATGAAGGAGACCGCCGTTTCAATATCGTGGTAAGACTACCAGAAGATATTAAACAAGATGTTTACCGATTAAGAGATCTGCCGATAACCTTACCTAACGGCCAATATGTGCCCTTGTCTGAGGTCGCTGCGCTTAACTTAGCACCGGCACCGAATCAAATTAGTCGGGAAAACGGTAAACGGCGGATCGTGGTCACCGCCAACGTACGCGGCACGGATCTAGGCTCTTTTGTAAAAGAGGTTAAGCAACAGATCCAAATGAATGTCGATATTCCTGCTGGCTATTGGCTCGAGTATGATGGCGCATTTAAACAATTGGAATCGGCGAGTAAACGACTAACCATTGTCGTGCCACTAACTCTGGCGTTGATACTCGGCCTGTTGGTCATGGCTTTTGGCAACATCAAAGATGCTTTGATAATATTCTCAGGTATTCCATTAGCGCTCACGGGTGGCGTTATTGCCTTGTGGCTACGCGGCATGCCGCTATCTATTTCGGCTGGCGTTGGCTTTATTGCGCTCTCTGGTGTTGCGGTCTTAAATGGTTTAGTAATGCTCGCCTTTATTCGCGACCTGTGTAAAGATCGCGGCGATCTCATGTCAGGAATTATCGATGGTGCGATGATCCGGCTTAGGCCTGTACTAATGACGGCGCTCGTCGCCGGATTAGGTTTTGTACCAATGGCACTAAACATTGGCACTGGCGCAGAGGTTCAACGACCGTTAGCAACGGTGGTTATTGGTGGGATAATATCATCGACCCTGCTCACTTTATTGGTGCTACCACTGCTTTATCGCATTACCCATCAGCGAGACTTTAAGCTAGCTTAACCAAAGAAGAGTAGCTGATGGACATCGGTTGCTCTTTCTAAACGGAGAAGATATGAAAAAAAGGCGCTGTTGTAGCCAATTGTTGTCTATACTCAATAGTGAGATTAACTTATTGAAGGTATTGGCAATGAATACTAAATCATTTGTAAGTAAGCTTAACCAGATAACGAAACAACTTTCCTCGATGAC
>Ga0209395_1001390_pt1 | contig 33878 bp, 29 predicted proteins | sample GOMGulsemesocosm_3_FD_184635 | JGI IMG/M metagenome (GOLD analysis project Ga0209395, IMG submission 184635) | Methane-oxidizing microbial communities from mesocosms in the Gulf of Mexico - GOM9D Gulf of Mexico (SPAdes) (version 2) | ecosystem: Environmental > Aquatic > Marine > Cold seeps...
TTCTAGGTACTGGCGATTCGGTCTCTGTTCAAATATTTGGTAAAGAAAATCGTGAGATTAATTTAACAGTAAGTCGTGAAGGTGAACTGGTTTTTCCCACTTTAGGTCCTATTAAAGTTGCTGGTCTTACTTTTTCTGAATTAAAAAAATTCGTATCAAACAAGATAAAACAAAAAATAATTGGCGTTGATGTTGTTGTTAGCCTGGATGAATTACGCTCAATGCGTATTTTAGTGCTGGGAGATGCCTACAAACCTGGCCCTTACACGATGAGTTCATTATCTTCAGTGACTCACGCTATATTTGCTGCAGGCGGTGTTAGTAACATTGGGTCATTAAGAAATATTACTGTTAAGCGTCGTGGTCAAGTCGTTCAACAAGTAGATTTATATGATTTATTAATTCATGGTGATTCATCAAGTGATATTTTATTACAAACTGGTGATGTTGTTTTTATTCCGCCACAAAGCAAGTCTGTTTCTATTATCGGTGAAGTAAGACGACCGGCTATCTATGAGTTAAACAAAGATGATGATTTTGCTTCTATTATCGCTATGGCGGGCGGATTATTACCATCGGCTTATCCTAAATCGACCATCGTTGAACGTTATAACCAAAGCAACTTACGCAGTATTTTAAATATCGATTTATCCGATAAGAAACAACGTAGCAAAAAAGTACAAGCTGGCGATTATATAAGAATTTTAAAAAGCTCTGACCTATATGAAGAATCCATAACCTTAATTGGAGCTGTAACTCGACCAGGTAAATATCAATGGCGACCGGAAATGGCATTGCTAGACTTGTTGCCACGTGCTGATTCTCATTTACTTGCCTATGCTGATTTAAATTACGCCATTATTGTCAGAGAAAAAGACGCAGCAAAAAATATTGAAGTATTGCAGGTTAATTTAGCCAATATATTTTCTAACCATAATTCAAGTGATAACTATATATTAGAAAAAAATGACAAGGTTATTGTTTTTTCAAGTGCAACAAAGTCATCTGACGAACGTTTGTTATTAGATGAATTGGCTTATACCAAAAAAGAATTACTGGCGAAAGAAAGAAGGCTAGCTATTGAAAGTAACAAAACTCGTGAGTTTTGGTTGAAGTTTGATCAAACCATTTCTGTGAAAGATGATTCTGATGCGTTAATACAGCAGTCTTTGTCACAGATAAGCGGTGGTGACTTTAAAGAGCAATTAAACATTCGTAATGTCGCTTTATTTTCAAGAAAAAGGTTACTGGTCCCTATTATTAATAAATTACGCCGTCAAGCGGGTGCTGGACAACCCATTCAACTGATAGAGGTAGATGGCGAGGTTAAGTTCCCAGGGATTTACCCCATGGGCAAAAACTCTCGAATTAAAGAACTTATCGCCGCAGCAGGTGGTGTAAAAGAGTCGGCGTATTTGTCTAGAGCAGAATTAACTCGTACCGAATTAAGAGGTATTAGCTCAACAAAAGTATCAAAAAACATCAAACTTGGTAATGCCCTAAAAGGGATTGTTGATGATAATTTATTGGTACAAAGTAAAGACAGGTTAAATGTTCATCGTATTCCTTCATGGAGTGAAAACCATGTAATTGAATTACGTGGCGAAGTAATGTTCCCAGGTAAATATACCGTTCGTCGTGGCGACAAATTATCGAATATTATTGAGAAAGCCGGTGGTTTAACCACTTTTGCTGACCCTAATGGCTCTGTTTTTTCTCGAAAGAAACTCAAAGCACTTGAATTTCAAAATTTAGTCAAAGTAAGTTCTGATTTACGCATTGAAATGGCAACTAAGTCACTATCGAGTAATAATGCAGTTACTTCATATGCTGAAGTGCAATCGCTGCTTGCTGATTTAACTAAGGTTGAACCCGTAGGTCGTTTAGTTATTAATTTACCGAAAATTATTGCTAAAAATGATTATGATGTTTCTATTGAAGGTGGTGATGTTCTTTATATTCCAACGCGTAAAAATTCAATTAATGTAATGGGACAAGTACAAGTAAACAGCTCACATATGTTTGACTCTAGTCAAAGTGTTGAAGATTACATAAAGCAAAGTGGTGGTGTTAAGAAACGTGCGGATGCAGAACGGATTTACATTATTTCCTCAAATGGTAGTATTAGAATGTTAGAAGAAAGTAATTGGTTCTCATCGAATGACAGCTCTAATTTGAAACCTGGTGACTCTATTGTTGTGCCTCTTGATGCTGAGTATATGAATAACTTAACATTATGGACATCTGCTACGACTATTATGTATAACACTGCTGTTGCAATAGCGGCTATTAGTGGTCTTTAGTTTTACTCTATAGATAGTGTTTTTTTAGAAGTTTTAATGGAATAATTTATAATGATTAAAGATTTAAGCGAAGTGAAATTAGCTATTATTGGCTTAGGTTATGTTGGTTTACCTTTGGCGGTAGAGTTTGGTAAAAAATATCCAACTTTAGGTTTTGATATTAACCAATCTAGAATTACTCAACTACAAAGTGGTACCGATAGTACACTAGAGGTGAGTGATGAAGAGCTTGCCGAAACTAAAGACTTATCGTTTTCATGTACTGTTGATGACTTAAAATCTTGTAATGTTTATATCGTTACCGTTCCAACACCTATTGACGCACATAAGCGACCTGATTTAACGCCGCTAATTAAAGCGAGCGAAATGCTAGGTAAGGTTATTTCTAAAGGTGATACTGTTATATATGAATCAACGGTGTACCCTGGCGCCACAGAAGAATCATGTATTCCTGTAGTAGAACAGTTTTCTGGTTTAACATTCAATAAAGACTTCTTTGCAGGTTATTCACCTGAACGTATTAACCCAGGCGATAAAGAACACCGCGTGATTAATATTTTAAAAGTAACTTCGGGCTCCACACCTGCAATCGCTGAGTTTGTTGACCAATTATATATTTCAATTATTATTGCAGGCACGCATAAAGCGAGCTCAATAAAGGTTGCTGAAGCGGCAAAAGTTATTGAAAACACGCAACGCGACGTAAACATTGCGTTAATTAATGAGCTTTCAATAATTTTTAATAAATTAGATATTGATACATTAGAAGTACTCGAAGCCGCTGGTACCAAATGGAATTTCCTACCGTTTAGACCCGGACTAGTTGGCGGACATTGTATTGGTGTTGATCCTTACTACTTAACGCATAAAGCACAATCGGTAGGTTATCATCCTGAAATGATTTTAGCGGGTCGTCGTCTAAACGATGGTATGGGCGCATATGTTGTTTCGCAACTCGTAAAAAATATGCTGAAAAACCGTATTCAAGTTGAAGGTGCTAAAGTATTAGTGATGGGGTTAACGTTTAAAGAGAATTGCCCTGATTTACGCAATACTAAAATCGTTGATATTGTTAGCGAGTTAAAAGAATACAATATTAACGTTGATATTACCGACCCTTGGTGCTCGACTGAAGAAGCAGAACGTGAATATGATTTATCATTAAACCAAAGCCCTGAAGCTGGATGTTATGATGCGATAATTTTAGCTGTTTCTCATGATGAGTTTAAAAAATTAGGTGCTGAAAATATTCGTAAACTAGGTAAAAACAATCATGTACTTTATGATTTAAAATACTTACTACCTAAAGATGCAGTAGACATGCGCTTATAGAATGCCTTTTACTCGGAGTAAGGATGCCGTCATTTGGATAAAAGTGACTTCATCCTGAAATTTTGCCAGGATATCATTGTAAAAATATAGATACTGAAATAAATTCAGCATGACGACGGGCTATTAAAAATAACAGTTGTGCCGTCAAATCAGCAATATATACATTCGAATCCAGGTTAATCACCCAAATAGATAATACGATCACTCTGCAATAAGCACTGTCATCCTGTACTTGCCTACATGGACAATGTAGGTACTAAGGTTTAGTCAGAAACAATAAACCTGTGTTTCAGGATCTTAATAAATTTAATTATTGGATAACTCATGTCACGCTATAACGAAATTAAATCTCAGCTTCAAGAATCACCTAAAAATTGGCTTGTTACCGGCGTTGCTGGCTTTATTGGGTCAAACCTGTTAGAAACCCTATTACAACTAAACCAAACAGTTGTAGGCTTAGATAGCTTCGCTACGGGACATCAGCACAACTTAGATGAAGTTCAATCGCAAGTAACCAAAGAACAATGGGCCAAATTTACTTTTATAAAAGGTGACATTCGTAATTTTGACGACTGCCAAAAAGCTGTAAAAGGTGCTGACTATATTTTACATCAAGCTGCGTTAGGCTCAGTACCACGTTCAATTGCTGACCCAATACTAACAAACTCAGCAAATATTACTGGTTTTGTTAATATGTTGACTGCAGCCAAAGAAGAACAAGTTAGCACTTTTGTGTATGCTGCTTCAAGTTCAACTTATGGCGACCACCCAGCGTTACCCAAAGTTGAAGAAAACATTGGTAAGCCATTATCTCCCTATGCCGTTACAAAATATGTTAACGAGCTTTATGCAGATGTTTTCAATAAAACCTATGGCTTAAATGCAACTGGTTTACGTTACTTTAACGTATTTGGTAAACGACAAGACCCAGACGGCGCCTATGCAGCTGTTATTCCAAAGTGGACTGCGGCAATGATCGACCACCAAGATTTATTCATAAACGGTGACGGCGAAACAAGCCGAGATTTTTGTTTCGTTGAAAATGCAGTACAAGCTAATATATTAGCTGCAACCGCTGACGAAGCAGGAAAGAATCAAATTTACAACGTAGCGTTAGGCGACAGAACAAGCTTGAATACTTTAGTTGATAGCTTAAAAATCGCATTAAAAGCCAATGGCGTGAATTATACTAAATCACCAATATATCGTGACTTCAGAGCGGGTGATGTTTTGCACTCGCAAGCAGATATCTCTAAAGCAAGAAACTTAATAGGTTTCGAACCTGAGTTTAAAATTCAACAGGGAATTGATAAAGCCATGCCTTGGTATGTTAACTTTATGACTAAATAACAACTTTAAAAATTAAATACAGATATTGAAATGAATTCAGCATGACGAAAGTGAACACAAAAATGCCAGCGTAATCCTCCGTCATCCTGAATTTTCCTACATGGATAATGGTATGAACCCACTCCACTTCCTAACGGCCTCGCAATAGGCCAAAATGGAAGCGTAAACATACCATTTAACAAAAGCGGAGTGGGTAACATGAAGATTACAACAGTTGGACTTGATATAGAAAAATCTATTTTTCATACGTATGCGATTAATCACACTGGACGGTTGATTAAAAAAAAACAGCTTAAGCGCAAACAGTTATTAACTTATTTTGCAAAACTTGAGCCAAGTATTGTGGTGGTGCAAAGTATTGGGCAAGAGAATTTATTAAGCAAGGTCACCAAGGAAAATTGATTGCACCACAGTATGTAAAACCTTTTGTTAAAGGCAATAAAAATGATTACAACGATGCCCAAGCGATAGCGGAAGCATCACAACGTTCAAGTATGAGAATTGTACCAATAAAATCGGTTGAACAGCAAGACTTGCAAAATGTCCACGACCCACGAGAACGTGTGAAAAAAGAAAGAACGGCTTTAGCCAATCAAATACGAGGCTTACTCGCTGAATATGGCACAGTGATCAAAAAAGGTATCTCAGCTATACGAAATGAATTACCTTCAATTATAGAAGATGTAGAAAATGACTTAACGGTGATGTCCAGAGGGTTGTTTAACGAGCTACTTGAGGAGTTTCGAGCTATGGATGTTCTGCTTGAACATTGTGATACAAAAATAAAAGTAGCGAATAAAAATAATGAAGTATGTACTCGGTTAGGCGATGTGTTAGGTATAGGGGATATCACATCAAATGTACTTTATGCAGCAGCAGGCGATGGTAAGAGTTTTGTGAATGGACGACATTTTTCCGCTTGGATTGGTTTAGTTCCAGGTCAACATTCGACGGGTGGAAAGCCGAGGTTACTGGGTATAAGTAAACGAGGTAATAGCTATCTAAGGACGTTATTGATACATGGTGCTAGAGCGGTGTTAAGGCATTCAGAAAAGAAGAATGATCGTTTCAGTCTTTGGGCTCAAGCACTACTTAAGCGTAGGGGACAAAATAAAGCCTGTGTAGCGGTTGTAAATAAGCTTGCTAGAATGGCATGGGTCATAATAGCTAAAGGTGAAACGTATCGCCCAGCAATGTAATAATAAATTAAATGGTATTAGTGAAAAGCACTAATACTTATTAAGTAAGTGTAAAACCCTTTAATTCAGTTGCAAAAGATAAAAGATCGGATGGTGAGATAGGTCAGACCGGCTCATTCAAAACCTGCTACCTGCATCGGCTCTTAAGAAGCCGTATGGATGATGAGGAGGATGAGCGCAAATAACCATGGGGGCCAGGAAGTAAAAGTCTTCCATAAACAGGCCGGATATATGAGAGCAATGATTTTCCTCTCGCACTATGATCAAATATCTTGCAAACGGTGTGGGTTCATATATGTAGATACTTAGGTTCAGTCTGGAACAATAAACATGTTTTCAGGCTCTCGCACTTAACAGACTAAACAAAGATACTAAAATAAATTCAGCATGACGGTGGTTAGATTATAGCTACCAGTAAATTCCATCCGTGACTCTGACTTGTCAACATAGATGCTGTACTCAGGAATCATAAACCTGTGTTTCTGGTTCTAGCACTTACAGACAAATGCAAGAACATACTGAATGATATTCAGCTTTCAGATACAAAAACCATTAAACAGACCGAAATAATCTAAGATATAAACTGGCAAAGGATAAAAGGCTAACTACAATACTGATAATGTAAATGTAATGTTAAAAAAGGTTTTGTGAATGAACATATTAGTCTATGTATATATTTTACAGTCTATGGACGGAAGCTACCATACCGGCTGCTGTGACGGACTAGCAATTGTTCTGGCTAAATATGATAAATACAAAAAGTTACTCGTTGGAACGAATGTAAATTTACCTGTTAAATTAGTGCACCAACAAAAGTTTAGAACAGAACAAGAAGCAAAGGCTATAGAAAGAGAAATGAGACGATGGAATAAACAACAAAAACAATTTCTTATTAATAATGACTGGATAGAGATATCTAAATTAGCTAAAAAATTCAACTAATAAACAGCATGAAGGCAGTGCTTTTATAGTAGATAATGCAACGAGTAGAGTCATCCCTAACTTGTTTGAGGATCTAGCTCTTATAAATGCAAAACCAAGATACTAAATAAATTTAGTATCAAAGCCTATGCCTACAACGGAAAATAAATCGGCCTCTGTCATCCATAATATGGATGCGTGTATTCAGGTATTTAGCTTTCATCAGGAATAATAAACCTGCGTTAGAGAATTTAACACTTACAAAAACTTACACTGCAATAAATATAATATGACAGTTAAGGTCTGTAGATGGAATCTAATGTATGTATTAACTCTCCAGTTAAGACTAAACCATGAACCATGAACAATTATACAAAATGACATTTTACCGATGTTTTTGTTATGGCTAAAATTGTATTGCTCTTTACACATAGCACGAGAACGCAGTATAATCTGCCGAGTTTTCGTAGGGGTATACCTTACACTAATTAAATAGTTAATAATGGAATATGTGCCAGTGCCCAAAACTGCAAATCAATCAAGTCAAAGTAATGATGAACCGTCAGGTTCTACTTTCTCCCCAGAGCTATTACTACTTTCACAGCAAATGACGCAACAGGTTGCATTACAAAATAATTCAGATAATGAAATCGATTTGGTTGAACTATGGCGCGCAATGTGGTCAGGTAAGCTTACTATCATCGTAATTTCTTTTATATTTGCTGTAGCCTCAGTCGCTTTCGCACTATCAAAACCTGATGTATACAAAGCGTCCGTATTACTTTCGCCTGCCTCAAGTGAAGGGGGGATGGGCTCTCTTGCTGGACAACTGGGCGGGTTAGCAGGCCTTGCTGGTGTTAACTTAGGTGGGGGCGGTACTGACAAAACAGCAATTGCCCTAGAAATTATAAAGTCACGTGAATTTATTGAAACGTATATTGCCAAGCACAAGTTGCTAGTACCTTTAATGGCAGCTGAAAAATGGGATAGAGTAAATGAACAACTGGTTCTTGATGTTGAAATTTATGATGAAAGCAGCAATAAGTGGTTAAGAAAAGCATCGTTTCCTAATACAGCGACTCCATCTCGTTGGGAAGCATTTCAAAAATTGCTCAAGCTGATTTCTATTTCACAAGATAAAACGACCTCGCTAGTCACCATAGATATAGAGTTTTATTCACCCAAAGTAGCTAAGCAATGGCTAACCTGGTTGGTTGCTGATGTGAACGATTTCATGCGTGAACAAGATGAGAAAGAAGCGAAGGCATCGATTGATTACTTAACTAAACAACTTGAGGAAACAGAAATAAGTGCGATGGAAGCAGTCTTTTATCAATTGATTGAAGAGCAAACGAAAAACATGATGTTGACTAAGGTATCTCCTGAATATGTTCTTAAAACAATTGATCCTGCACAGGTTCCAGAAAAAAAAGCAGGACCTCAACGTGCATTAATAGTGGTGCTAGGTACAATTCTAGGAGGTATGCTATCAGTGTTATTTGTATTGATTAGGTACTTTGCTAAAAAAAGTCCTGAATGCTAAGTTGAAAAAGGATTGACACAATCTTAAAATAAATCTGAGTATCAGTATTCAATTATTTCAATACATTAACAATGTATCCCCACAAAAAATAATAGTGATTTAATGACAAAAAAACGAATTTTAACCGTATTTGGTACTCGACCTGAAGCTATTAAAATGGCACCACTTGTTCATGCTTTGGCTGTTGATAATCGTTTTGAAGCGAAAGTTTGTGTTACGGCACAGCACCGAGAAATGCTAGACCAAGTATTAGAGTTATTTGAAATCACCCCTGATTACGATTTGAATCTGATGAAACCAGGACAAGATCTCACTGATATTACCTGTGGCATCTTACAAGGGGTAAAGCCTGTTTTGAGTGAGTTTAAACCGGACTATGTTTTAGTTCATGGTGACACAGCGACAACATTGTCAACAACATTAGCTTCTTATTACCAGCAAATTAAAGTAGGGCATGTTGAAGCTGGGCTTCGCACTGGCAAAATTTACTCACCTTGGCCAGAAGAAGGCAATCGTAAATTAACTGGCGCTATTGCGGATTTACATTTTTCTCCCACAGAAACGTCGAAACAAAACTTGTTAAAAGAAAATATTGACCCAGAAAAAATTATAGTCACAGGCAATACGGTGATTGATTCACTACTCGATGTAATTGAAAAGCTTGAATCGAATGTTGAATTGAAATCATCGTTACAGGCGAAGTTTGATTTTCTAGATGTTAATAAGCGCTTAGTATTGATTACAGGACACCGTCGTGAAAGTTTTGGCGGTGGGTTTGAGCGAATTTGTGAGGCAACTTCACAAATGGCAAAAGCCTTTCCAAACGTCGAGTTTGTATACCCTATGCACTTAAACCCAAATGTTCGTGAGCCGGTAAATCGTTTACTAGCTGGTTTGAATAATGTATTTCTTATTGAACCGTTAGATTACTTACCATTTGTATACCTGATGAATAAAGCATATGTGTTGTTAACTGACTCTGGTGGAATACAAGAAGAGGCGCCATCGTTGGGTAAACCTGTCCTTGTTATGCGTGATACTACTGAGCGCCCCGAAGCGCTAGATGCTGGAACTGTTAAGTTAGTTGGTACAAGTGTCGAAACTATAGTTACCGAACTTACCGTCTTATTGTCAAACGAAGATTCATATAAAGCAATGAGTTTTGCCCATAACCCTTACGGTGATGGTAAAGCATGTATACGCATTTGTGATGTACTTGCACAAAACTAAAAAACAAACGTCATCCTGAACATGTTTCAGGATCTTATATAGATAAAAATGAAAGAATATAAAATGTCATTTGAAACGATTTCAGTTATTGGTCTTGGTTATATTGGTCTACCGACAGCCGCTATGTTTGCCTCACGCCAAAAGAAAGTTATCGGCGTTGATGTTAATCAACACGCGGTCGATACAATTAACAAAGGTAAAATCCATATTGTAGAGCCTGAACTTGATATGTTGGTGCATGCTGCAGTTACCGAAGGATATCTCAGGGCAACAACAGTTCCTGAAACAGCCGATGCATTTTTAATTGCCGTACCAACACCTTTTTTACCTATCGAGAATAAAGGTGACATACCAAATCCAGACCTCAAGTATATAGAATCAGCAGCGAAAGCTATCGCTGCAGTACTTAAAAAAGGTGATTTAGTAATTCTTGAGTCTACATCTCCGGTAGGTGCAACTGAGCAGATGGCTGAATGGTTAGCTGCAGCGCGCACTGATTTAACATTTCCGCAAACGTATGGTAAAGAATCTGATATTCGTGTAGCGCACTGTCCTGAGAGAGTACTACCAGGGCATGTTGTAAGAGAACTTGTTGATAATGACCGTGTTATTGGTGGCATGACAACTAAATGTTCGGAAGCCGCGATAGAATTATACAAAACTTTCGTTAAAGGTGATTGCGTAATTACGAATGCACGTACGGCTGAAATGGCAAAACTAACTGAAAATAGTTGCCGCGATGTTCAGATCGCTTTCGCAAATGAGCTCTCAATCATCTGTGACAAACTTGATATTGACGTGTGGGAACTGATTTCACTTGCAAATCGCCACCCTAGAATTAATATTTTACAACCTGGCCCTGGTGTTGGTGGTCATTGTATAGCTGTAGACCCTTGGTTTATTGTATCTAAAACCCCTGAACAGGCTAAGTTGATTCATACAGCGCGTATTGTGAATGATTCTAAGCCGCAGTGGGTTATTGATAAAGTCAAAATAGCAATAGGGGACTTCCTGCAAGCCAACTCAAATAAAACAGCAAAAGATGTTGTCATTGCTTGTTACGGTCTTGCATTTAAAGCGGATATTGATGATTTACGTGAAAGCCCTGCATTAAATATTACCGAGGAAATCAGTACTTTTCATACCGGTAGAGTTATTGTTTTAGAGCCTAACATTGAGATGTTACCTCTATCATTAGCAGGTAAGGTTAACTTAATAGATAAAGATAATGATATTTATACTCCAGACATTATCGTTATTTTAGTTGACCATAAAGAGTTTAAGCTGATGAATTTCCAGAATATGAAGAAAAAAATAATAATAGACACTATAGGGGGCGTCGAATAATTTTTTTGACATGAACCATTAAATAAGTCCATTGAGCCAACAGAGATATTATGAAAGATAGAAAAATTGTAACAATACATCAGCCTGAGTCTTACCCTTGGATGGGTTTTTTTAACAAAATGATCATGGCTGATCACTACATAATTTTAGATAATGTGGATTTTAGGAAAAACTATTTTCAGAATAGAAATCAGATACTCACAAAGCAAGGTGCATCATTTCTAACTATTCCAGTAGATACTAAGAAATATAAAAAAATTAATGAAATTAGAATAGCTAATCAGCAGAGTTGGCAAAAAAAACAATTTTCCAGTCTGACTCAAACTTATTCTAAAAGTCCATTTTTTATGGAACACAAATCTTTTTTTGAAGAGTTATATTCTCAAGAATATGAACTGTTAATTGATTTCAATATGAAGATAATAAATTATGTTAGAGATATTTTGGATATTTCAACACCAATAACTATGGCATCTGAATTAAACGCTTCTGGTACAAGTACTCAGTTATTGCTAGAGCTATGTCAAAGTTTAAATGCTACACATTATTTAGCAGGTAAGGATGGTGTGAATTACTTAGATTCAGACTTGTTTGAAGCCGCAGGGATTGATATTATTTATCAAGAATTTAATATTAAAGAATATCAACATTTTAATCAAAAAACCTTTTTTCCATATATGAGCGTTTTTGATTTACTTTTTAATCAAGAGCCTAGCAAGGCAAAAGAATTAATAGAGTCAGGAGACTTATTAAATGAGAGAATTTAGATTTGAAAATCGTGTTATAAGTGAAAATACCCCCGCATATATAATCGCTGAAATAGGTGGGAACTTTGTCGATTTAATTGATGCTAAAAAGTTAATAGATTCAGCTGTAAACTCCGGTGCAGATGCAGTGAAGCTTCAGACTTTCAAAGCTGATACTCTAGCGTCTCGTAAAGCAAAGTATGAAATGGAAAATACTGGAAACGTAAGTCAGCATGAGCTTTTCCAAGAATATGAAATAGATAAGAAAATGCACGAAGATATCTATGCATATGCACGTGAAAAGGGTATTGATATATTTTCTACACCTAGTCATCTAGATGATGTTGAGATGTTGGAAAGTTTGGGTACGTCTGTTTATAAAATTGGTTCAGATGACTCTTCAAATTTAGAGTTTATCCGGGCTGTTGCTGCAACGCAAAAACCGATAATTATTGCAACGGGGATGTGTACGTTACTAGAGGTTGATGACATCATCAACGCAGTAATGACAACAGGAAATAAGAACTTTTGTATTATGCATGCAATAACTTCTTATCCTGCAAAGTATGAAATAGCGAACTTGGAAGTTATTAATACCTTTAAGAATCGTTATCCTGGAGTGTTAATTGGATATTCTGATCATACAATTGGGCCTCAGTGTTCTATAGCTGCGCGAGTAATGGGCGCGATGATTATTGAACGACATTTTACTCTCGATAAAAACGGCGAAGGTCCTGACCATATACTTTCTTCTGATGAAGAAGAAATGAAATTTTTAATTGATTCAATACGAATTATTGAGTCAGCTTTTGGTAATGGCGTTAAAATGCCTGTCATGCAAGAGTTAGTAAATAGAAAAAATAACCGGAAATCTATAGTTATTGATAAAGATATAGCTAAAGGTCAATATTTAACTACCTCACACTTGGCTGTAAAACGTCCGGGGTATGGTATAGAGCCAAAGAAATTACTTGATCTAGTTGGCAAGCCTGTTAATTGTGATTTAGAAAAAGACGATGTTTTGACATGGAACCTTATTGGTGAATAATATTGTTTTTGTGCAAGCAAGGATGGGCTCTACGCGGCTACCTGGTAAAACGTTAAAACTTATTAATGGATACCCTTTAATTTGGTATGTTATTGAAAGACTGAGACATATCGATGGAATTAGTGATGTTGTTATTTTGACTTCTGATTTGCCTGGTGATGATGTTTTAGTTCTTTGGTGTAAAAAAAATAATGTTAGCTTTTACCGAGGTAGTGAAGATAATGTGCTGAAGCGTTATTACGATGCTGCAATTTATTATTCTGCTAACAATATAATTAGAGCAACAGGAGACAATCCATTTGTTGATTATGAAGCAGCGACATCTTTATTAGAAGGTCATCTAGCCTTGCATGCTGAGTATTCATCAAATAAAGCTGAAGTGTATTCATCTTTACCTGATGGGTTAGGTATCGAGATATTCAGCTTTACAGCGCTCGAGCAATCCCATGTTTTATCTACTAAACCTCATCACTTTGAGCACGTTAATGAATATATTTTAGAAAATAAGAAAAAGTACAAAATTTTTAAAGATACTATGGCGGGTGGTTTGTATGATAATTCAGATGTGCGATTAACTGTTGACACCCAAGAAGATTTTCTGAAAGCAGAGTTTATAATTTCATCCAGTCAATTTAATATTGCCATTTCACTTAAGGAGTTGATCGCACTTGAAGAAAACTATCTTAATTAGGGCCTATGGCAGCCATTTAATGGGAATGGGGCATCTATACCGAATTCGAAATTTAGTTAAAGTAATATCTACTTCTATTGACGTAGATATTACTCTATTGACACAGGGATTTGATGAATCGAAAAACCTATACTTATCGATAGGTGTAGAACATTTATATGAAATGCCATCCGGGATAACAGAAAATCATGAGATTGAATTTATTGAGCAAAATTTAGCAACGAGCTACGACCTCTTAATAAATGACCAACTTAAGACATCTGAAATGCTTGCAGGTTTTTTTGTAAACAAAGCAAGAAAAACACTGTCTATTGACGATACAGGTAAAGGTGCACATCTCTTCAATAGATTGATAAATGTACTCTATCCAAATGAGCCTGTATTTAATAATGAAATAAATAGTTTTGATTATCTAATTTTACCTAATCATGACAAAGTTAAAAACAAATATCCTTTGGCAAAAGTAGTTAGTAAGATTTTTATTAATCAAGGTGCAGCTGATACTTGGGGAACCATACCAGACATAATTAAAGATTTAGACCACCTGTCTAATAAACTTGTTCTAAAGGTATTACTAGGTCCTGCTTTTAAACATTATAGAGAATTAGCACATGCTTTATCAGAAACAAAACATCGTATTGAACTTTATAACTTTACAGATGACGTACTTTCATTAGCTAAAGATTGTCAGTTAGCTATTTTAGGTGCTGGCAATACAATGTTCGAAGTACTGTCAATTGGGGTTCCTGTGGTGGCATGTACTCGCGAAGAAAAAGAACTGATAACAATAACAAGATTAATTGATGAAAAATTAGTATATGGTGAATTATCACTGTTTAATAATTATTCTCTAGTTGGCTCTACAGAAACTTTAATAGATAATTATAATGAACGAAACCGCCTTTTTGATCTAAATAGAAAAACGTTTTCTTATAAAGGCTTAGAATTAATAGTGAAATATGTAAAAGGTATGTTATGAAAAAGAATGTGTTAGCCATTGGTGCTCACTTTGATGATATTGAGCTTGGGGTTGGTGGTACATTGTCTAGGCATGTTGCCGAGGGGGATAATGTATACATGTTAGTATTGACCGATTCTGCTTATTATAACTATGACGGGACCCCTGTTAGAACTAAAGAAGTTGCAGAGGCTGAAGGCGATGCCGCCGCAAAAGTTTTGGGTGTCAAGAAATTAATAAAGCTAGGTCTACAGACCAAAACATTACAATACGGTTTTGAGTTAATAGAATCAATTAATGAAGTTGTAGATGAACACAGTATAGATGTAATTTACACTCATTGGGATAAGGATGTTCATCAGGATCATAGTGCTATCGGCAAAGCTACGTTTAATGCTGGGCGGCATGTAAAGAATATCTTGATGTATCGTAGTAATTGGTACCATACAACGAGTGAATTTCGCGGTAATTACTATGTCGACATATCAGAATATATGAACATAAAAGTTCAATCAGTACTGGCACATAAAAACGAAGTTGAAAAATTTGGTCCTAAATGGATTGAGTTCTTCAAAAATGAAAATGCAAATTCAGGTCAAAAAATTGGTTGTAAATATGCAGAAAGCTTTGAAGTTGTGAAAATTCTAATATAAGACAAAGTAGACATAATTTAATGATTCATTTATCCGATAAGCTTTGTCGCATCAGCGGCATGAAATACTCTATGATAACAGGGAACGGCACCAGTGCAATTTATCTTGCACTGATGGCAAGTGGCATCCCCAAAGGTGAATACGTAGCAGTACCAAATATTGCGTGCCCTGACCCTGTTTATGCATTAATATGGGCGGGATATAAGCCAATATTTATCGATGTAAATATCGAAGATTACAATATAAAAGTAGAGCATTTTCAACAGGAAATTTCAAATCATAATATTAAAGGCTTAATCGCGATTCATCTTTTTGGAAATCCTTGTAAAGCTGATGTATTAAGAGATATATGTAACCAAAATAACATTTTTATGCTAGAGGACTGTGCTCAAGCGGTTGGTAATTCCTACAAAGGTAAGCCTTTAGGTTCATATGGTGATGTTAGTGTATTTTCTTTTGGTAATGGTAAAATACTAGAAGTAGGTCATGGTGGTTCTGTACAAACAAGTGACGAGGAAATATTCTCGCGGATGAAAAGTTACTACGGTAAATTACCAGATTTTAGTCAACCTGCTATTGATAAACTTTCTAAAAAGCATCGAAGCCTATATTACCGAATTTATAATTTTGCATTAAAGTATCCCATAGCGGATATCTTAAATTTAATTTTTGTTTATCGTTTCAAACAATATTATCTATATAAATTTAATCTCAATTATTTAAAACAAATAGGAGAAAAGCTAGATCAACTTAAGATAAATACACATAAACGTAAAAAAATAGTCGAAGATTATCAACAATTATTGATCTCAAATAAATTGGTATTACCTAGATTAAATAGCACATTTAACGCTTTGACTCGTTTTACTATTAATGTATTTAATAGTGAGAAAATAGCAGCGGAATTAAGAGCCTCAGGGATACCATCTAATACAATGTATCCTCCATTAGCTGGTCGATTTAAGATGTTTCCTCGAAAAAAAAATCTTGGGAATTCTTATAAACTCAAAGGGAGAATGTTAAACCTTTGGGTAAATATAGTCGAAAATGACCAAGTACATACATCAATCAAAATAATTAAGAAAAATACAAATGAATAAAGAATATTATGTAGTGTTACATCATGCAAAAAAAAACATTGGTGATTTTTTAATACGAGATAGAGCAAAAAAATTACTAGCTCATGTCAGAACTGATCGTGATATTGTCGAGTTTCCTTCATGGGAGTCGCTACAGGATAAGCTTGATGTAGTCAATGGAGCTAAAGCACTAATTATCATGGGAGGGCCTGGGCTTAGCGAAAATATTTACCCTAAAAGTTATCCTCTAATAGAAAATCTTGATGATTTACATGTCCCTATTGTTTTAATGGGGAGCGGTAGTTATGGACGAGTTTTTAATTCCCATTATATTAATACTTTTAAATTTTCCCCCCTTGCTCAAAAGTTCATTGATAAAGTTAAGTTTATTGGGCTAAGGGATAATTTTTCTCAGGATATATTGGAAAAAAAGGGGATTAGTTCAGTCATGACAGGATGCCCTGTCTGGTACAATGTGAATTCTTTTGGTAATAAGTTTAAAATTCCGGATAACAAAGTACTCGTGTTTACACCACCAGCAAACATGTTGTTTAAATCTCAATGCCTTGAACTTATGGGGGATATATCAAAGAAATTCACTGGTTACAAGTTGTATAGTTCATTTAATCGCGGTTATACAGCAGATAAATATACTACAAAATCTTATGAGGATTCTATTAAATCTATTGTAGAAAAGGGGGAGGAATTAGGTTTCGAAAATGTTGATTGTAGTTATGATATTGATAAAATTGACTTCTACAACTCTTGCGATATTCATATTGGTTATCGATTGCATTCACACATTCATTTTATGAGTCGCCGGGTACCATCATTTTTGATATCTGAAGATTCTAGAAGTAATGGGTTAAATACAAGTCTAGGTTTACCGATACTTCAAGGTGAACAAAAAAACTTTGCGAGTGATATATATTCTTCAGGCAATAAGTATGTAAAATATGCGATTGGTCGCTTTTTATCTCCTGTAAGAGTAAATCAAGACCTTCCTTCGCAGCTAATGAATACGATTGATAGAGAGATAGAAAATGGTTATTTGAGTTTTAGGGGAATAGAAGAAAAATTGGATTGGATGTTTGATAATCGAATGAAAAAATTCTTACTATCTTTACCTTAAAGTTGATTTGAGCGTAATAGTAATATGAAGATAAATAAATTATTCGTTGTATCTCGATACGTATTTACAGCTTTAAATTTTCTAGCAATTCTAGTAATAACATCATTATTAACAACATCAGATTTTGGGGTGTTGAGTTTTTTTAGGCTAGTTATGCAATATTTAATGTACTCCGAATTTGGATTTATACAATTTGTTTTTAGAAAACGTGCTGCAGACGGTGCTATTTCAGATGTCGACTTGAGTAATATTCTTACTTATATAGCGATAAGTATATTTTCCTTTTTATTTGTATTTGCACTTTTAGATTTGTCGGTAGGAGCTTTCTTTTCTAATCCTCTATATGTCGTCTTAGCGTCTTTGTCGGTTTTATTTGGAGTTTCTTCTAAGTTTGTAGTCGACCAACTACGAATATCTGGTCAAACTAATAGATTAGTAGCATTAGAGTTTGTGACAAACTCTATTATATATATTACTGTTCTAATATGTTGGTTTACAGATTATCGAAATGTAGACGTTTTTGTTGCTATGTATGGGCTTTATATGGCTCCTTATTTCATTTTAATATTTTGCTCCTCAACAATATTTAACAAAATAAAAAGATTTAGTTTTAATTTTGTCTTAAACAAAAAAATTATTTACTCAAGCAGCATGTTATTTGCGTTTGGATTTCTTTCTTTAATTTTTTCTAGTGTTGATAGGCTGATTATTAAGTATTACTTAGAATTTGAATCTTTAGGTCTGTATGCTATGGCATTTACAGTGTCAACTGGTTTTTATATGGTGATTCAGACTATTACTTGGGTCAATATGCCTAGCTTTATAAAAACCATAAAGAATGATTCTATATCAAAGTCAATGGCAGCTTTCAAAAAGTATATGTTCAAAATGCAAATGATTTATTTATCAGTGGTCACGTTAGGTCTCCCTCTTTATTATTTTCTCGTAGAATATTACAACCCAAGATATAAGAATACTTTATGGATATTTGCACTTCTTTCAATATATAACTATATAAATATTTTTTACATTTACCACAGGACTTATTTGCTTACTTTCGAGTATTATAAATTACTTAATATTACACTGGGTGTTGGGATTGTGATTAACGTAATATTAAATTTATTCTTGGTTAAATTTAATATTATCGAAGTTTTAGTAGTTGGTAGCATATTAAGCCACATTTTTTATATGCTTATAGTTAGATATATTGTTATAAAAAAAGCAAAAAATTAATGTTGTATATTGTTTTATTGATATTTTTCGTTGTTAAGACTTTATTAAACGAATTTGATTTTATTTTAAGCGTAATACTAATGATTATTTCATTATATTCACTGAATAAACAAACTAAAAATTCATTCAACTATTATTTGTTGTTGTTACTAACTAATAGCGGTTATATCATTCTACTATCAAGCTGTTTATTGATGGTGGGATATATACTAAATAAAAGAAGTAGCCCAAAGTTTGTGTTTGTTGAGCTGTATTTTTTTGTTTTTTGTGTTTTGTTGTTCTTATTTTTTTTCGTTGGAGATAGAGGTTTACACGATTACCTAAGATATTTGTTATTAATAATGAGCCCTGCTTTCTTTCTTTTTAATTTTAGGCGAATATTATTAGCCAATAAGGTAAAACTTGATATTTTTCCTATATTTATTGTGTGTGTGTTATCTAATTTAATTTATACAATAGTCTTAGGAAATGAAAGAAACAGTATCTTTAATGGTTCTGAAAATATTGCATTAATTATATTCACTTTTATGTATCTTTTGTTATTGGGTCAGAAGTATTCAACTAAATTAACTATTCTTAGTAGTTGTTTTTTTATGTTGTTCTTATTTTCATTAAGTTCTCGTAGTACTCTCATTATCATTGTTATTTTAGGAGCTGTGTATTTACTATCACTAAAATTAAAACTTAAAAATATATTTTTTGTCGTTTTTAGTATCATTAGCTTATCTTTTGTTTACGGAAACTTTTTTGACTCGATACAAGGTAATGCAAAAGCTATTAGAATGTTCTCAATAATAGATTCAGTTATAGCAATTGACCCGTCTATTGTTTTGGATTTGGACTTTAGTGAGCTAAATCATGTTGATGTAAGAGCTAGGTTATGGAGTGAAGCTTTAGCTTTAACTTATGAGAAGCCCTTATTAGGGCATGGTGTTGTTAATCCAAAGGTTTTTTCTGATAAGCCAAACTCCGGAATGAGCACATTTCATAGCTCGATTTTCGATATGTTAGCTACCTACGGTATTGCTGGTTTATTATTAGTATTTGGATTCTTATTTCTATTTTATAGGTCAGTACGTAAAATGCTAGTTGGAAATAAATATTTGGTTAGGAGTGTCTTTTACTCATTTATAATTTTATCGTTAATCCAACCATATCTTCTAAACATTCAGGTATTTACTTTACTTTTTTTTACATTATTATTTTTTTGTAATGGAAAGCCTGATTCAGAAGCTAATTTTAACTACAAAAAATGGGAATAGTTTAGTCTAATTGATCTACATTACATTAGGTTATCTATAGTTTTCGGGGTATTATTGCCCACAACGTTATCCTGAAAGATATAATGAAACGCTATATATCCTCTATTCCTATTATGAGGCGACCTTCGTTTGAATTTTCAATTAGGTGATCGTACCTCAACCTTACTATTTTGGGCCTGGTAAATGAATTCAAGAACAGTTGTACCTATTTTGAAGAAGAATACGCGAGTTACCTTTGTATGTATTACTATGGGTCATTATCAAATGGCTATTCAAATACTAAATGAATTAAATCTCGCAAAACCTGTTGTTATCTCCCAAATTTTTTGTAGTGGTTTACTACATGATCAAAAAGATAAATTTTGTAATAATACTATCGATAGTTTTGATGACGCGGTATTTATTAATGAATTTCAATACGCATCAGTAAAGAACAAAGTTTGGAAGTTAAGGGGACTTATAAATAAAGTCGCTAAGAATTTTTTTTCATTTTCTCCCGATATTGTTATTACATTCACCGACAACAGTTATATCTACCAACATTCATTTATGCAGCTAAAAAAAAGAACTAATACAAAAATAGTGCTGTTCCATGAAGGTTATGGAGATTATTCTGAGGCCGCTACCTCTATAAGAACACTACTCCCCTATTATTATATAAGAATGCTTGTGTGGCCTTTTACTTTCCGGCCCGTAACACGCTCATATACCGGATTATACAATCATTCATTCTTATTAGAACCCGATATAGTCAATAGAAGTTTTCTGTTTAAGAAAATCCAGATACCTTCTAGCTTTATAAAATCTGTATTTTATAAGGATAAGGTGCTAGAAAAAGAAATAGAAAAAGAATCAATTTTTCTTGTTTTATCAGGCAAAGATTGGATAAATGACCCTAAACTTAGAAAGTATCTAATATTATCTCTTCGTAGTTTGAATACTTCACAATGTCGCATCTATATGAAAATATCACCTAATGTTAAGCGAAGTGATTATGAATTTTTAACTCATAACAATCAAGTTACTATCATCGATGATCAAAGCACCACTTCGGAGTCTTTCTGTTACCATCCGAATTTTAAATATATAGTTACAGATGAATCTTCTGCGATAATCAACGCAATATATGGAGGTGTTAAAAGTACAATTTTTTTCTTGAATGAAGACATACAAAATAAAGGGTTATATACATACGATAAAAATGACCTTTTAGACTTGCTTAAATTAAAAGGTTTTATATACCAAGTTACTATAGACAAAATGCTAGAAATGGTTAATTCAAATTTCGAAAATGAAAACTTCATAGTTGATCATAAAAGTAATGAAGTGGGCGAAGAACTATGTAAATTATTACATTCATCAAATGATTAGTTTGTAAAAAACATATTTAATATTAAGGCGGTTTTGTGAATAAAAAAGTGTATCTTGTGATTGTAGGACCTCTTCCTCCCCCATTTGGAGGTGTTAGTATTAGCGTTGGAAATTACTATAAGAGCCTTAAAAATGAAGGGGTGGACGTTATCAATATACCTTCAAACAAAGTTTACCAACTTTTGTTTTTACGCCCTAAATACATACATTTTAATTTTTCCATACCTATTAAGCGGTTTCTCGGCTCACTCATTGGCAGATTTAAAAATGCTAAAGTTGTGCATACTATTCATGGTAATGAATTCAATACAAAAAATATATTCAATGCGTTAACAGTTGTTCTATCTCATAAAATATTTTTCTTAAATTCTTTAGTAGCTAAAAAATGTGAAATTTTTGTTAAAAGTAAAAGTGATTTAATTACACCAATACTAACCATTAACTATCCTTTACCTGATAAGTATTCGCCACTTATTAATAAAAATGAGAAATACCTTTATATGCTTGTGTATGCTAACAGTAAAGCTTCGATAAACGGTACTGAGGTTTACGGTATAACTTTCATTCTAGGCCTATTACAAGAAATTAATACCTTAAGGTTTAAAGTTGTGATCGTTGATCCTTCACGCGGTTATGAGCTTGAAGTAGAAACTGCATCTAAGAGGCATAATATTGACTTGATTTATATAAAACACCCTGTCGATTTTAAAAGGCTTTTACAGGAAATTGACTTATATGTACGTCCGACATCTAGTGATGGCCAGTCTGTTGCAGTATTAGAAAGTTTAGCTCTTGGTATAAATACCCTAGCAAGCGATGTTGTACCAAGACCACCTGGAGTATGCACTTACAAATTTAATTGCAGGAAAGATTTCCTACTCAAGCTAAAGATAGCTCATGGTACAAAGGCTATACAACCAGAACTTACTTCGGTAAAAAAATATATTGATTTATTAGAAAAGGAATAGGTAAAATTTTGAGTGTGATTTTCAGTAGGTTACCTTATTTTATTAAGGTTATTTTAATTAACATTGTAGGTTTTTTTAATCAGCGAATGAAATGGAACTCTCGTGTAGAAAAGTTACTAGCTGAGTATAAAAAATTAGATTACAAAACATATGATGGACGGTTTGACCATCTGATTGAAAAAAACCTTGAAGAAAAAACAAAAGATAAAAAAAATGTAGTAAAATATTTCGATGATATTTATGAACCAGAACACAAATATAAAATTTTCAAAACTAGTGGTACATCTGGAAGTGGGTTAGTTTACCCTGTTTCTAGGGAGTTTTTAGACCACCTTTGGGCAATATATTGGAAATTTAGGGCCTGTCATGGAGTTACGAATAATGATTGGTTTATTTATTTTATTGGAAAAGAAATATTGTCCCCCAACATTAAGACACCTCCATATTGGTTAAAGGTTTTTACATCACGCCAATTATTAATGAGCCAGTATCACTTGGGCCCAGAGACTGTAGGACTATATTTAAATCAAATTTTTAAAAGCGGAATAAAATGTATTCATGCTTACCCATCTACCTTGGCATTCTTTTGTCAATTAATTCAGGACCATGGATTGAAAGATATAGCGATAAAATGCGAAATTAAATTTATTTCCGTAAGTTCGGAGTGCCTTTCTTCTGTTCAAAAACAGCGCATTGAGGCTGTTTTTGATTGTAAAGTTGTGCAAATTTACGGCATGACTGAAGGTGTAGTTAATGTATTTGAGTGCGAAAAAGGAAGTTTACATGTGGATGAGTATTTTTCTGCTGTGGAGTTTGAACATTATAAAGACGATGAATATAGTGTTATAGGATCAAGTTTTCATAATAAAGCATTGCCCTTGGTGAAATATAACACTCATGATCGGGTTGAATTAGACCTAATGACTAATTGCCTTTGTGGGAGAAAAAGCCGAATAATAAAAAAGATAAATGGCCGGTCAGAAGATTATATTTCACTCCCCGATGGGCGAAAAATTGGCAGATTAGATCATATATTTAAAGGGATGTCGAACATTGTTGAAGCTCAATTATTCCAAAATATCGATTACTCAATCGACTTTAGAGTAGTAAGATCAAATAATTACTCTTTGAAAGATGAAGCTTTGTTACTTAAGGAAATTGAATCTCGCTTTGGAGGTTTGGTAGACTATAAATTAGTATATTTAAAAAAAATAGGTCGAACAAAGGCTGGAAAAATAAAAGCTGTGGAGTCAAAAATAAAATGATGCATATAATTAAATCATTGAGACAAATATTTCTTAAATTTTTAGCATCACCATTCAAAACTATAACGAGCGGTAATGGTGTTATTTTCTCTCCAGGCTGTAAAGTTCTCAGTCCTAAGTTTATATCATTGGGTGATAGGGTTTTTTTGGGACGAGACGTTCTTATTTCAACCTCGCAAAGCGGATGTTCACCTATAAATATAGGTAATGATGTAATGCTTGCACAAAGAGTACAGATTATTGGTGGAAATCACTCGTTTGCAAGACTAGATATTACTATGAATGCTCAAGGAGAGGGAAGGCAAGGGGAAATCATTATCGAAAGTGACGTATGGGTTGGTGCTGGAGCGATTATTCTTACAGGAGTTGTAATAGGTAAAGGTTCAGTTATTGCTGCAGGATCTTTAGTTAATAAAGATGTAAAACCTTATAGTATCGTTGGTGGCACACCCGCAAAGTTAATTAAATATAGAAAATAAGCTTATATACATTTAACTGACTTTTAAGTTTATTGTATTACCTGTAAGAATCAATAGTTATATTTAATTTTACTATTTAATAGGAGGAAGGATGAAGAAAATTGCACTTGTAACCGGTGGAATAGGAGGGATAGGGACAGCTATATGTCAGCAGTTATTTAGTGATGGATATACTGTTGTAGCTACTTATCGATCGAAAAATATAGATAAAGCTTTAACCTGGCACAAATTATTGTTTGATGAAAGTAAAGATGTACATATATTTCCTGTAAATGTAGCATCATTTGAGTCGTGCGATGATATGGTAAGAACTGTTACAGAGACGGTTGGGCCTATTGCTATTTTGGTTAACAATGCAGGGATAACAGATGATGCCTCTTTAAAAAACATGAACTCAGAGCAGTGGAGGTCAGTACTGAATAATAATCTTGATTCTGTTTTCAATATGTCTAAAGCAGTATTTCACCGTATGTGTGAAATGAAGTGGGGAAGAATAGTAAATATATCTTCAATTAATGGACAAAAAGGGCAGTTTGGCCAAGTTAATTATGCCGCAGCTAAAGCTGGAATATATGGTTTTACAAAATCATTAGCGCAAGAAGGAGCTAAAAAAGGTGTAACAGTAAACTCAATCTCTCCCGGCTATATAGCCACTGAAATGGTCAATAAGTTATCTGCGAATATTATTGAATCTATTATTGTTAATATCCCTGTTGGCAGGCTTGGTAAGCCGGAAGAAATAGCAAATGCAGTTGGTTTTTTAGTAGGGGAGCACTCTGGCTTCATAACTGGAAGTAACATTTCTATTAATGGTGGTCAGTATATGTAAATCTTTTACGATATATAATTTTGTTAAAGTGTTAAGGGGCAGTTGACCTACAACTTGAGGGATTAATAAATCTACACCGTATTTAGTCGTATTTACATAAAGGCGAATATATTAATATAGGTAATAATTTTTTTGAAAAAACATATTTCTCTTCAAATTACTTTAGATTATGAAGTATTCGGAGACGGCACTGGAAACGTGTATCGTGAACAGATAATACCAACTAACCATCTTATGGATATTTGTGATCTTTATGGCGCAAAATTAACGGTTTATTTTGAATATGGTCAATATATTACTTTTGACAAGTATTCCCATATAAACACAGAATTTGTAAAAGCCAATCATGCAATTCTATCTCAATTAAAACAACTTATCGCTAGAGGGCATGATGTACAGTTTCATTTGCATCCGACATGGCTTGGATCATCATACACTTTAGATGGAGGCTTTGTTCTAAATAAAGACTTTTACGATATAACCTTTTTAGCAGAAGATAAAATGATACAGATATTGAGTGAGGGAAAAAAATTCCTTGAAAAAAGTTTAATACCTATCGATGAGTCTTATAAGTGTATATCATTTCGTGCAGGCGCTTGGTCAGCAAAAGATTCTGGAAAACTAATTTCAGCACTTTTAAAGTCCGGTTTTTTAGTTGACAGTACTGTTGCGAAAGGGGCTCATTTGAAAAGTGGATATGGAAACTTTGATTTTAGAAATGTGTCTGATAAACCCTACTGGTGCACTAAAGAAAATATTTGTAAGGAATCAACAGACCTTGATTGTATTTTCGAATTACCCATTCTAACTAGAAGAACAAAATTAGCGCCTCTTTATTATATCTCGAATAAAAGAAACTTTGTAACATCGATAGTAAATGATTTTTATAAAACTAAAATTACAGATCTGGGAGCTTCTCTTTTCAGTAAGATTAGAAAAATATTATCTAGGGATTATGTGCTTGCTGACTTTAATTTTATGCCAGCTGAAAAATTATTTAAAATGGTAAAAAAAGAAGTTGATTCAGTATGTTCTAGCGAAAAGGTAATTCCTATAACTCTGATAGGACACTCAAAAACCAGCTATCAAAATGATGATTTACATATATTTATCCGCACTTTAGAAAAAGAGTACAATGTAAGTTATGATACGGTTTCATCATACTATATAAAGCATATAGGGAAGTAAAATGAGATTATTTGTAAGAAAAATTTTAGTTAAATTTATAAATGATTCAACTAAAAGAAAGTTAAAAAAATGGGAATTCAAAAGTAAACAAAAATTGATTATGGCTTTGCCTGAGATTGGTGAAATAGAACTTCGAAATCTACTGGTAGATACATTAGGGGTTTCTAAAGGTGATAATTTATTTGTTCATGCATCTATGTCATTGTTAAATACAAAATTAAGTTCGGAAGAAATATTCACTATAATCAAAGCAATAGTTGGTGATAAAGGTAGTATTTCAGTACCTTGCTTCCCTCGGATGTCTTCAATGCAATTTATGAACTCTAAGAAAAAGTTTGATATTTTAAACTCACCATCAGGCATGGGCGATTTCTCTGAGTATGTCAGAAAACGTGCTGATTCAAATAGGAGTTTCCACCCAACTAAGTCGATTGCAAGTGTAGGGCTTGATAAAGAAATCCTGAATGGTCATAATTTATGTGAATACCCTTTTGGTTGTGATTCACCTTATCATAAAATGCTTAAATTAAAACCTAAAGTCTTAGGGTTAGGAGTACCCATGAGTTACCTTTCTTTTGTGCATATAGCTGAAGATATGAATCCTGAAGGGTTTCCTCTACAAGTTAATGAAAACAAAAAGTATATTAAGCTTTCTATTGATGAAGCAGGTCATGAAGTTGACATTAATACATATGTCCATGATATGAAAGTGGTTGTAAAAGCCAACCCTGAAAAGTATGTTCGTAATAACTTAAATAAAAAATACTGGAAGTCTTCACAATGGTACTTATCACCTTTCTTTGTAGTTAATGGTTCAGAGCTTACAGAACAGATTAATGAAGATTCAATTAACGGAATAACGGTATATCAATAAATGAAACAAATTCTCCAAAATATTGCTAACGGTGAAACTCAGTTAGTTGAAGTCCCATGCCCGCAGGCAAAAAACGGACAGTTATTAATATCAACGACTAAATCTTTAGTTTCAGTTGGCACTGAACGCATGCTTATTGATTTTGGAAAGTCGGGTTGGATAGCTAAAGCGCGCTCTCAACCTGATAAAGTCAAAATGGTTTTAAATAAAGTTAAAACTGACGGCTTAATGCCCACAATCGACACTGTGCGTTCAAAGTTAGACCAGCCACTACCTCTAGGTTATTGTAATGTTGGGCTCGTTCAATACAGTGGTAATACTGGATATAAAGTAGGCACACGAGTCGTATCTAATGGCCATCATGCAGAAGTCGTTAGAGTTCCAGAAAACCTTTGTGCTGCAATTCCTGATAATGTAGATGATGAAACTGCTGCATTTACTGTATTAGCGGCTATTGCTATGCAAGGTGTTCGTATCTCTAACCCAACAATTGGAGAGTCAGTAGTAGTTACTGGGCTAGGTTTGATTGGCTTGATCACCGTTCAGATATTACGAGCTAACGGTTGTCGTGTACTTGGTATAGATTTTGATTCTTCTAAATGTGAACTTGCTCGCAAATTTGGAGCCGAAACCGTTGATTTATCTCAAGGTGAAGATGTATTCGCCAAAGCTAATGCTTTTTCACGCGGGCGAGGAGTTGACGCCGTTATTATTACTGCTTCAACTAAGAGTAATGAACCAGTAAGCCAAGCAGCAACAATGTGTCGTAAACGTGGGCGTATAGTTTTAGTTGGTGTTGTTGGCCTTGAGTTGTCTCGTGCTGATTTTTATGAAAAAGAAATATCATTTCAGGTTTCGTGCTCTTATGGTCCTGGTCGTTACGAGAGCGACTATGAAGACAAAGGACAGGACTACCCTGTAGGCTTTGTACGTTGGACCGAACAGCGTAATTTTGAAGCTGTTTTAGACCTGATGTCTTCCGGGGCTATAAATATGCAACCTCTTATTAGTGATCGTTTTGAAATTGACGATGCCATAATTGCTTATAAGTGTTTGGATGATCGCTCGTCGTTAGGAATTTTACTTAACTACACAGCAAAAGTTGAAGATTTACTATCGAACAAGTTAGTAAGTATTCGCTCGCCTGAAAGTTACGCACCGCAAGACTCTGTCTGTGCTTTTATTGGCGGTGGCAATTATGCTTCTCGAGTGTTAATTCCTGCTTTTAAAAATGCAGGAGCTAAATTAGATACATTATTGACCAGTGGGGGGGTTAGCGCCGTTCATCATGGTAAGAAAAATGATTTTGCAAATGCGTCAACAGATATGTCGCAATTATTAAGCAACGATGCTATTAACACTGTTGTTATTGCAACTCAGCACAATCTTCATGCAGAACAAGTTATTGCTGCCGTAAATGCGGGTAAGAATGTGTTTGTTGAAAAACCATTAGCATTAACACATCTGGAATTGGACCGTATTGAGCAGGCATATCATGCTCAGAAAGGCAAGTGCCGTATCATGGTGGGGTATAACCGCAGATTTGCACCTCATGTTGTGAAAATGAAGTCTTTATTAGCAAATATTGCAGAGCCAAAAACGTTCATTATGACTATGAATGCCGGTGCTATACCTGCTAACCATTGGACACAAGACCCTAGTTTAGGGGGAGGGCGTATTATTGGTGAAGCTTGTCATTACATAGATTTAATGCGTTTTTTAACGGGTAGCGAAATAGTTGACTTTAATGCTACTTGTATGGGGGCAGCACCAGGTGTTGATGTTACTGAAGATAAGGCCTCAATCACACTTACTTTTCAAGATGGCTCTTTTGGTACTATTCATTATTTAGCTAACGGTGGTAAAGCATTCGCTAAAGAACGAATAGAAGTTTTTGCAAATAATGGTGTATTACAATTAGATAACTTTAGAAAACTAACCGGTTATGATTGGCCGGGATTTAAAAAAGATAAGTTGATGACACAAGATAAAGGGCAAGACAATTGTTCAAAGGCATTTGTTTCAGCGATCAGTTCTGGCGTAGAATCCCCTATTCATTTTGATGAAATTATCGAAGTAGCCCGTGTTTCTGTCGATATTGCAGAATCGCTAAGAAAATAATGTAAATTGGAGAATGCCGACAGGGACTTTCAGTCCCTGTTTTTTATTATGAAATTATTAACTTATTTTCACACACTTAAGTACGTAAAATTTTCACAGATTTATTATCGAATTGTTAAACGGTTCACACACCCTCGAACTAATGAGGTCGTAGGGACATTAACAGAGCGTTCAGGAAACTGGGTGTGTCATTCTTTATATAAACAAAAGCTATTCGATAATTATCAGGTCAGATTTTTAAACAAAGACGGAGCTGTGAATAACAGGTCTGATTGGAACAATGAAGAACATGCCAAGCTTTGGTTATATAACCTTCATTATTTTGATGATCTCAATGCACAAGGTTTTGACACAAGAAGCAAGCAGCAAATTAATCTTGTTAACAAGTGGATAGTCGATAATCCTGCTCCATTAGGTAATGGTTGGGAACCTTATCCTACATCCTTACGTATTGTTAACTGGGTTAAGTCATTTTTATCAGGTACAACTCCTCAGCAGACTATAGTAAATAGTTTAGCTAAACAGGCTGATTTTTTATCGCAAGATTTAGAGCGTCATATATTAGGTAACCATCTTTTTGTTAATGCTAAGGCGCTTATTTTTGCTGGCATATTTTTAGAAGGCAAACAAGCTTCAAGTTGGCTTAAAACAGGACTAAATATTTATACGAAAGAATTAGACGAACAAGTACTGCCGGATGGTGGTAATTTTGAATTAACTCCTATGTATCATGTGATAATGCTCGTTGATTTACTTGATTTAATCAATTTGTGGGCGACATACCCAAACAAGGTTAGCACCAATGTTGTTGAGAAAACTAAGCAATTAGCAACTAAGATGATTGGTTGGTTAAAACTTATGAGTCATACCGATGGCGAAATAAGTTTTTTTAATGACTCTACCTTTGGCATAGCACCTAAAACTCGTGTTGTATTAGACTATGCGACAAAGCTAGGTATTTATACTCCTTTAGCTGATACGGTACCTTCACAAATGTTAAGGTTATTTGACTTACAAAACAGTGGCTACATAACGGTTAAATCAGATGAATACTCATTAATAGCCGATTTAGCTCCAGTTGGGCCAAGTTACCAACCCGGTCATGCTCATGCTGATACATTGTCATATGAGTTCTCGCTAGGTAATCAAAGAGTGTTTGTAAATTCTGGCATATCTGAATATGGCTTAAATGAAGAAAGGTTAAGGCAGAGAAAAACAGCTGCGCATAATACAGTGGTTATAAATAATCTTGATTCATCACATGTGTGGAGCGGTTTTCGGGTAGCTAAAAGGGCAAGTGTTTTAAATAGAGTTGTTAATCCCATAGTTAATAATAGTACTCGCTTTAGTGCCGCTCATAATGGTTTCAAAAAGCAAGGTGTTAATTGCTTACATCACCGTGAGTGGCTTTCTGAAAATGACTCGATAACTGTTACTGATAGGCTTATTGGTCATTATATAAATGCTATTGGTTATCTACATTTGCATCCAGACATTGATATACTAAATGTTTCAGATGATGAGGTACAGTTAGCTTCAGGTGATTATAATCTTTGGATTAAAGTATGTGGTGCCCATGTTTCGATAGAGGATACTACTTGGCACCCTGAGTTTGGTATCATTATACAGAATAAAAAACTTAGTTTTTCATTCAAGCAGAGTAACATGTCCATTGCATTAACATGGCAAAAAAAATAAACGTTTCAACTTTTCAATCTTTAGCAGTTTCTGTTTTAAATTTGTAATTTTAATGTACTAAGTAATGAATTACTTAGTACTTATAAAGGGTTATTGTCGTGCGAATTTTAGTTTTATCATTTTATTATCAGCCTGATTTATGTGCAGGTTCTTTTCGGAGCACCGCTTTAGTTGATAAACTCAAAAAGCATAGTAATTGTGAAATTGATATAATTACAACGCTTCCAAACCGATATGCATCTTTTTCAGTAGATGCACAAAAAATAGAAAAAGAGGGTAATACCACCATTCATCGTGTCGCTTTACCATCTCATAAAAGTGGAATGATTGACCAAATTAAGGCATTTTATACTTACTACCAAGAAGCGCAAAAGATTGCTGCTTGTTGTGATTACGATGTTGTTTATGCGACAAGCTCTAGGTTATTCACTGCATTTTTAGGTGCAAGAATTGCTGATAAAAAGCGACTGCCTCTGTATCTTGATGTTCGTGATATTTTCGTTGATACGATAAAAGATGTACTTTCACCTAAAATAACATTCTTTGCTAAGCCTATTTTTTCATTTATTGAGAAATACACATTTAGACGTGCTCAACGAATAAATCTTGTTTCTCGAGGTTTTAAGCAATATTTTGACCAACGATATCCTGAAATTGATTACCGATGGTTTACCAATGGTATTGATAAGGAATTCTTGGAGGTTGAACCTATAGAAATAACTGAACCTTTACAGCCTAAAATATTGCAAGTTACTTATGCTGGCAATATGGGTGAAGGACAAGGGTTACATACCATTTTACCAAAGTTGGCAAAAATGTTAGAAGGACGTGTTGAGTTTAATATTATCGGCGATGGCGGCCGCAAAGCTCAGTTAGAAAACGCATTAACTTCAAATGGTGTAACTAATGTTAAGTTGTTTCATCCTGTAAATAGAGATGAACTGATTGCTTGTTATCAAAAAGCTGATGTTTTGTTTTTACATTTAAATGATTATCCAGCATTTAAAAAAGTATTACCGTCTAAAATATTTGAATATGCGGCCATGGGTAAACCTGTTTGGGCTGGAGTGAGAGGATATGCTGCTGAGTTCTTGAATATCGAAGTTGAAAATGCTGTAGTATTCGAACCAGGCAATCATAAACAAGCATACCAGCTATTAGACTCTTTAGATATGACGTTAACTAAACGAGATGATTTCATCACTAAATATAGCAGGGAAAATATTATGTCTAAGATGGCTAATGACTTAGTTGATTTTGCATCGAATGGTGAGAAGTTGTGAAATTAATTTTAACTGGAGCCACAGGTTTTGTTGGTAAGCAAATTCTCGACAAACTATCATCTTTTGATGTAAATGTTATCGGTCGTAGTAAGCCGGAAATGGATAATGATTTTACTTTTTTTTACGGGAATATTGATGCTGACTCTGATTATGGGCCCGCATTAGCCGATGGTGATGTGGTTATTCATAGCGCTGCACGAGCGCATATTATGGATGACAAATCTGCTGACCCTCTGACTGCCTTTAGAGAAGTAAATACCATAGGAACAATCAACTTGGCAAAACAAGCAGCCAAAGCTGGTGCCAAGCGTTTTATTTTTATCAGTTCTATCAAGGTTAATGGTGAACATACTAATAGGAATAAGCCTTTTAGTGCAGATGATAAACCTTCTCCTGAAGATCCTTATGGGCTTTCCAAAGCAGAAGCAGAAGAACAGCTAAAAAAACTAAGTAAAGAAACCGGAATGGACGTTATAATTATTAGACCTCCTCTAGTTTATGGGCCGGGTGTAAAGGCTAATTTCGCTACCATGATGCGTTTGGCTTCTACGGGAATACCTCTTCCTTTCGGTGGCATTAAAGAAAATAGACGAAGCTTAGTGTCTGTTTATAACTTAGTTGATTTAATTGTTAACTGCATATCTCACCCTAATGCGGCTAATCAGACTTTTTTGGTATCTGATGATGAAGATTTATCGACTGCAGAAATGCTAAAAGAATTGAGTGTTGCACTAGGGAAAAGTGGTAAAATGTTTTCTTTTCCTGTTAAAATTTTTGAAATTGCAGGAAGAGTTACTGGTAAATCAGACATTGTAGAGCGCTTATATGGCTCGCTTCAGGTAGATATTTCAAAAACAAAAGAACTACTAGATTGGGAGCCGTCGGTTTCGGTAAAAGAGGGGTTTGCTCTTACAGCAGAGCATTACCTTAATAACAAATAATATTGGTAATTAGATTAATGACAAACTTTTTTATTCGAACTTTAGATTTTACATGTGCATTCATTGGTTTGATTTGTACTTTTCCAATTTTACTTATCGTTACCATCATTGGTTTGTTTGATACAGGCTCACCAATTTTTCTACAAAAACGAGTAGGAAAAAATAAGAAAGCATTCACATTAATTAAATTTCGGACTATGAGTGTTGAAACAAAATCAGTAGCTAGTCATTTAGCGAACACTGCTTCAATCACTAAACTTGGTGCATTTTTACGTAAAACTAAAATAGATGAATTACCGCAACTTTTAAATGTATTAAAAGGTGAAATGAGTCTAGTTGGCCCTCGTCCAAATCTATTCAATCAAGAAGAATTAATACAAGAACGAGATAGCCGCGGTGTATATGATGTGTTGCCGGGTATAACTGGCTTAGCACAAGTTAATAATATAGATATGTCTACACCTAAATTATTAGCTGAAACTGATGAAAAGATGATTGCTGCACTTACAATTACAGATTATTTCAAATATATCATTATGACGGCTACAGGAAGCGGAAAAGGTGATGCGGTAAACACAAAATAATTAACTTGTTCTGTTTTCAATGTTATTTCAAAATAAACATTACAATAGAAAATATTAAGCTAAACTCAAGCAAGGTACGTTAAAAAGTGTATAATGCATGCCTTTATTACCTAGCTCTTACTTTCAATATTAACGGGTTATGTTGTTGGTTCTGATTTTGAGTAAGTAACTCGGATGTTATGATGTATATGAGTGTATCTGATTCTTCAATGAATGTTCTGTTTAGGGCTCCTCGCCCAGTAAAACG